>ERZ808246.801-NODE-801-length-24803-cov-4.089543_pt1 | contig 24803 bp, 14 predicted proteins | sample MGYA00521083_ERZ808246 | MGnify/ENA primary metagenome ERZ808246 (study PRJEB31516, sample SAMN03275577) | gut metagenome | biome: mammalia-associated habitat; material: feces | host: Papio cynocephalus | place: Kenya | collected 2012-07-07 ... | reverse complement strand
TAAAAAAAGTTCAACCTCTGTCACACGGCGTGCAGGCGAACTGTAACGCACGGGCATACCGCTTAATGCTGCTCGGTTCCCCGCCTGACATGGTTCACGGCGCTCCGCCGCACAGGACCAACACGCCGCATGACAGAAATTGAACTTTATTTAACGGTGTATATTATAATATATATTTCCGTAGTTTGCAATAGGAAAAATCAATTTTTTTATCGTATATACATATATAATTTGTTAACAAACCAAAAAAATGTACAAAAGTCTAAAAAAATATTGAAATTATCTGTCGGGTTGTGCTATTATATCCCCATAAACAACGAAAGGATGACGTGAATGAATAAATTTCTTCACAAGCTTTTCGGCACAACGCCCGGAAAGGGTGTTCAGCCTAAGGAAGCTATCGCTTATTCAGTAACCGGATTCGGTCAGAATCTTATCTGTACGATTATCGGTTCGTATCTTACGGTTTTCATGACCGACGCTCTGCTGTTCGGAGGCAATGTAACCATCGGCGCCGTTTCGGGCACCATGGCTGTTGCGTATCTCATGCTCGGAACGAGAATTTACGACGCTATGAACGACCCTATCATGGGCAGTATCGTCGACAGAACCCGTACAAAATGGGGTAAGTGCAGACCTTATCTTAAATGGATGGCAATACCCATTGCAGTGGTAACAATTGCATGTTTTGCTCCGTTCCTTCCCGCACAGAAAACTTCTACGTTCGTTATTATTTCAGTTATATATGTTATTTGGAGTATGGTATACACAGTAGCCGACGTTCCTTACTGGGGACTTTCCACATGTATGACGAACGATACCGTTGTCCGCGGTAATATCCTTACTGTTGCTCGTCTCGTATGCACGCTCGGCGCAGGTATCGTCACGGTTTTTGTACCTATTATTACGTCAGCTGTCACCGCGAAGTATAAAACTCCCGAGGGTGTAGTAGATCCTCAGTATATTTATCAGAATGCAAATACTTTAAAATGGACGTACTTTATCTGTGCTCTTGTCTGTGTCGTTCTTGCTATTCCTATGTTTTTCTACGGATTTAAGAATACAAAGGAGCGTTATACCACAACCGCAACTCCTCCCTCACTCGGACATAACCTTAAACTTTTATTTAAGAATAAACAGCTTCTGCTCATCGTTCTTTCGGGTATACTCGGCGGTGCGAGAATGGTTTATACTTATACGGGCGGACTTTATTTCGCAAAATATGTTCTTAATAACGAGGGACTTTACAGCCTTATCACCCTTCTCGTTGTTCCCGGCGGACTTGTAGCTTCCGTTCTTGTTCCCTGGATGTCTAAGAAGTTTACGAAAAAATGGACGTACATTGTAGTTCATCTTTTCGGCGGTGTAGTAATGACCGTTATGTACTTCGTAGGATATGACGCAACGTGGAAACTTATCGTTGCCGCAATCGGACTTGTTCTTCTCGGAATCCCACAGGGCGTTAACAACATCATCACCTACGCTATGATAGGCGATACCGTTGACTATCTTGAATGGAAAACAGGCGAGAGAGGCGAGGGAATCTGCTTTGCTATGCAGACTCTTATCAACAAAATCGGTATGGCTCTCGGCGCGTTCATCGGCGTATTCTCGTACTCTTGGGCGGGAATTAACCCCGAGGCTGCAAACGGCGTTTACATTACTGCGGACGGCAAGGATCTTCTCTGGAACCTTCTTGTTCTCTCGGGCGTAATAAGCATGTTTGCTTGTGCTGTTCCGATGTTCTTCTATAAAATAACGGAGAAGAAACAGGCTGAGATGGTTGCCGAGGTTGAGGCGAGAAAACTCGCCGCCGGCGTAGTTGCCGATTCAACCGGCGAAGCAATCGAAGTTGACGAAGAACTCGTAGAAGAGGCTGAGGCTGATATCGGCGATATTCCTGAGAATAATTCGAAAAAGAAAAAGAAATAAAGTTATTTAATTCAATATGAATGTATCACCTGACATATCCGCTATATGTCGGGTGATTTTTTAATATTTATATGTTTATATTGACTAACAGAAAAAAATAGTATATAATGAACGCGACACATTCAGACCGGAGGCGAAAGAATTGCCCCTAAGAAAAAAATTCGGACATGCCGTAAAGGCGTTTTTTTCCGTTCTTATATTGGCATTGCAGACCGGAGCGTTTGCGTATATTTTATTCGGTATGTATAACAGAGTTTTGAAGGCTCCGCTTGCTACCGGCGGCGATTTGCTTGTTGCTATATATTTTGTTATACTTCTCGTTACGTTTAACATTCTCGACGCGCTGAAAATCGGATATCACACGCGTTCGAATATTATACTTTCCCAAAGCATATCTGTGCTTATCGTTAATTTCGTTGCGTATTTACAGATAAGCCTTATACACAGAGCGTTCGTATCAGCGTGGCCTATTCTTATACTGACGGTGATTAACGTCTGCATCTCGGTTTTATGGACGTTTACCGCATCGGCGGTTATTAATAAAATATTTCCGCCTAAGCGGATTATATTGGTTTACGGAGACCATCAGGCGCAGGATCTCATTTATAAGCTTGTAAGCCGTACCGACCAGTATCTTATATGCGAATCGATACTTTTAAAGCCCGATACCGAATTGTTTGACGGCAATCTTGAAGAGGTTTACGAGGCGGTTAAACGCTATGAGGCTGTTGTTATCAGCCGTGTTCCGAGCAAAGAGAGAAACGATATACTTAAATTTTGTTACGTTAATAATATTGATGTTTATCTCCCGCCCCGCATTTCCGATATATTTATAAGAGGCGCCGAGGAAATTCACCAGTTCGACTCTCCGCTGTTGTTCTGCCGTAATACAGGACTTACCGAAGAGCAGAGAATTATAAAACGCGCATGCGATATTTTTCTTTCCGTTATAGGAATAATAGTTTTTTCACCTCTTCTTGCAATAATCGCTGTTGCTATAAAACTTGAAGATCACGGTCCCGTTCTATTTAAGCAGAAACGCGTTACGATTAACGAAAAAGTTTTTGAAATTTATAAATTCAGAAGTATGATTGTCGACGCGGAGAAAAACGGCGAGGTTATCCCCACGACGGACAGGGATCCAAGAATTACAAAGGTCGGCAGGGTAATACGAAAATTGCGGCTCGACGAACTTCCTCAGCTTTTTAATATATTAAAAGGCGATATGTCCGTTGTAGGCCCCAGACCAGAGCGCGTTGAACATCACGAAATGTACACGAAGCAGGTGCCCGAATTTAAATACCGAACTAAGGTTAAAGCGGGACTTACGGGATTTGCTCAGATAATGGGCAAGTATAATACGACTCCGTACGACAAACTTGTTCTCGATTTGATGTACATAAATAATTTTACGTTTTTCCTTGACTTTAAGCTCATCCTTCAGACTATAAAGGTTATGTTTATGAAGGAGAGTACGGAGGGTTTTGAGGAAAAAGACAAAAAGGAGACCGAAACAAATGACTAAGAAAATCATAGCATTATTATCAGCCGTAATTCTGATTTTTGCGTTTGCCTCATGTTCAAAGTCAGAAGCAAACGACGATACAAAAGAACCCGAATCGGGTGAGAATACGTTTGATATCTACTCGACGATAGACGTTCCGAAAGGTTCGCTGTCCGAACCCGAGACAAAGATTGCCGTTAAGGAGAACCCGACGGCGACTATCAAAATGGAAGACGGCGGAAAGATTGTCGTAGAGCTTTATTATGACAAAGCACCGAATACGGTTGAGAATTTTATATTCCTTGCCAACTCCGGATTCTATGACGGACTTATATTTCATCGCGTTATTAAGAACTTTATGATACAGGGCGGAGACCCCAAGGGCGTAGGAACCGGAGGTCCCGGGTATTCGATTAAGGGTGAGTTTGCGTATAACGGAACCGCAAATAACTTAAGCCATACGAGAGGCACCATTTCCATGGCGAGAAGCTCAGGTTATGATACCGCGGGCAGTCAGTTCTTTATCTGTCAGGCTGATTCGACTTATCTTGACGGTCAGTACGCTGCGTTCGGCAGAGTTACGAGCGGTATGGACGTAGTCGATAAAATTGCCGACGTTGAGAAAGACGCGAACGATAAACCGTTAAAGGACGTCGTTATAAAGAGCATTACGGTTGACACTCACGGAATCGAATTTTCCGAACCGGTTACCAAACTTTCAAAATAAAGCATATTGCTAAAATATGAATTGAATTTTTCGGCAAAAAAAGTATTGATTTATTAAATGTATGTGTGTATAATAGACATATAAACAATAAATAAAAAGGAGTTTTGTACAATGGGCGGAGTATTTTGGATTTTAAAAATGGTACTTAAGGTAGTAAAAATGCTTGCTAAACTCGGCGTTTTCGATGACGCTATCAGCGAGACTATCTCCAAGGCATTGGATAAGTACGCAGGTTAATCTTATCTTTTTGACACGTTAGTCCGTCATTATTATGGCGGACTTTGTCTTTTTAGAATAAGCAAATAAGCGTCCGGCATATCATTATATGAGGTGATATGCTTGAAACTTAAAAATATTATAGCATTAACGGTTATGCTGACAGTTTGTTTTTCCTTTTTATCCGCGGTTATGTACATAAACCGAAACGCAGTTCTCGGCGTAAACGGACGAGGCTCAGATGTAACGGTTGTTATCGACGCCGGGCACGGGGGAGTAGACCCCGGTTCCGTATCTGCCGACGGTCTGCTCGAAAAAGATGTAAATCTTGATATCGCACTGAAGTTAAACGATATTCTGACTCAAAAGGGTGTTAAGACGCTATTGACTCGTAATGCCGACACGGATATATCCGACCCCGAATGTTCGAGCGTCAGAGAAAAGAAAGTATCTGATATACATAACAGATTTGCCCTTGTAAACGAAACTCCGGGCTCAATACTTGTCAGCATTCATCAAAATTTTTACGAAGAGACGAAATACAGCGGAACGCAGGTTTTTTACTCGGCGAATAATGACGAGAGCCGGGTTCTTGCACAGTGTATACAGTCCGCGGTTGTTTCCGGATTACAGCCGGATAATACGAGGCAGATTAAGGCTTCCGGCGATTCGATTTATCTTTTATACAGAGCCGAACGTCCGTCGGTTATGGTCGAATGCGGATTCCTTTCTAATCCGGAGGAATCAAAAAAACTTGCAGATGTCGAATACAGACAGAGCCTTGCGCAGTTTACGGCGGACGGAATTATGAACTATCTTGGAGGAAACACAGATGGCGCAGAAGAATAAAACGGTTTATATATGCTCCGAATGCGGATACGAAAGTGCGAAATGGTACGGTCAGTGTCCGCACTGCGGAGAATGGAACTGTATGGAGGAGGAGATTAAAGCCGACTCGTCGTCGAAGCGGGCGTACTCTCCGGTCGGCAGAGCCAATGTCGTTACTCTTAATGAAATAACGGGTTCGGATGAGATACGGTACGATACCGGAATTAAAGAATTCAACAGGGTACTGGGCGGGGGGCTCGTTAAAGGCTCGCTCGTGCTGATAGGCGGAGACCCCGGTATAGGCAAGTCCACGATTCTTTTGCAGTCATGCTATAATCTTTCGAAAACAAAGAAAGTTCTCTATGTCTCGGGCGAGGAATCGTCCGGACAGATTAAGTTAAGAGCGGACAGGCTTAAGGTTAACGGCGACAATCTTTTTGTTCTGTGCGATACCGACGCGCAGTATGTGTGCGAGGTTATAAGAAACGAAAAGCCTGATGTCGTTATTATAGATTCTATTCAGACAATGAGCATTTCCGAGGTTGCATCTTCCGCGGGCAGTATTACGCAGGTCAGAGAATGTACGAATTTATTTATGCGTACCGCAAAGGGACTCGATATCCCCATGTTCATTGTCGGACATGTCAATAAGGATGGAAATATCGCGGGTCCTAAGGTTATGGAGCATATTGTCGATACCGTTCTATATTTTGAGGGCGATAAGAATCTGACATGCAGAATATTAAGGGCTGTCAAAAACAGATTCGGCTCGACAAACGAGGTCGGCGTTTTTATAATGGGTACGAACGGCTTGTCGGAGGTCGAAAATCCGTCGAAAATGATGCTCGAGGGCAGACCGAAAAATACATCCGGTACATGCGTTGCGTGCGTTATGGAGGGCAGCCGTCCTATTTTAGCAGAGGTTCAGGGACTTGTTACGCCTACGGGATTCGGAAATCCGAGAAGAATGTCTACGGGCTTTGATTATAACAGAATGTCGATGCTCATTGCGGTGCTCGAAAAACGGTGCGGTTATTTCTTTTCTAATGCCGATTGTTATATAAACGTCGCGGGCGGAATGAAAATTGACGAACCGGCATCCGATTTGTCCGTCGCTCTTGCGCTCGTTTCGTCGCTTAAAGATATGGTTATTAGAGAGGATGTAATAGCGTTCGGTGAAATCGGTCTTGCGGGCGAAATACGTTCGGTAAGTTCTGCCGAACAACGTGTCAGCGAGGCTGTCAGAATGGGATTTAAGAGAATTGTTATTCCGTATCATAATTATAAATCTCTGCCCGAGAGCATAAAGCAGTCGGCGCAGGTTGTAGGAGTCAGAACGATAAGAAAAGCGTTCGAGGCAATAGTCACATGAGTTATATAAAAAATGCGAATCTGCCCGAAAAAAAAGTTAAAACGGTTATTGCGGGCGGACTTTCGTCTAAGACGACGCGCGGACTAAAAGAATACGGCATTGAAATAATAGATATAAAACCGGTTGAAAATGCAGATAAACGCATTCAGCATCATGCAGACCTTGTTTTTCTCCCTCTCGGGGATAAGAATTCGGCAATAGCGAAAGAGGCGGATTATTTAACCAAAACTAAGCAGATTTGCAGAATGAATATACTTAAAAGCGACGTTTTGCTTTCGGCTGAATATCCGCATGACTGTCCGCTTAACTGTGTTATAATCGGAAAATATATGATATGCAATGTTGACACCGTACGAAAAGATGTGCTAGAATATTGCAGGAGAAATTCTTTTGAGGTTTTAAACGTTAAGCAGGGATATACGAAATGTTCCGTTGTTCCCGTCAGTGAAAACGCGGTTATAACGGACGATATTTCGATTTATAAAGGATGCAAAGACAAACTTGACGTTTTGTTTGTTGACAAAGGCTTTGTCAGACTCGACGGATTCGAATACGGATTTATCGGCGGGTCGGCAGGAAAACTCGGATGTAATCTGCTCGCTTTTACGGGGCGGATATACGACGATTTAATCAGAAATAAAATCGAGAATTTCTGCTCATTGCATAATGTACAATGCGTTTATCTTTCGGATGAAAAAATATATGACGTCGGAAGTATAATTCCGATTACGGAGGAATGAAAATGAGAAAGAATCAGAGAAATACCGCGGCAAATATCGGCGCGGCTGTTACTCTTATCGTGCTGTCCATTGCTATCAGAGTTATGGTTAAATCTCACATGGACAAAAATATGTATTAATAAATAAAAATTATAAAAATATGCTTGACAATTGCATTATAAAACGGTATAATGTACAAGCATTGTGAAACGGACCATTAGCTCAGTTGGTTAGAGCAACCGGCTCATAACCGGTCGGTCCGGGGTTCGAGTCCCTGATGGTCCACCATGAAACACTGTTGTGGGGTATACATACGGGCGTTTCACATGTCTTCGCAAAAGCGAAGGCAAGATAGGGGTATAGCTCAGTTGGTAGAGCAGCGGTCTCCAAAACCGCGTGCCGAGGGTTCAAGTCCTTCTGCCCCTGCCAAAAGAAAAAAGACTGCTTCGGCAGTCTTTTTTTTTGGCAGGGCGGACTTGAACTTTCGGCATGCGCGTTTCGGCGAGATGAAAAATCTGTACTTTGTTATGATTAAAACTCTATATTACTTGTTGACATCCTGATGTTTCAGGTATATAATCAGAAAAAAAGTATAGCTGTCTCGGCTGATGAAGACTATAAATTTAACTGTTTCTGAACACAACAGTAATATTTATAGTCTTATTTTTATGGGGTAGGAAAAGTGAAAATTAAAAAATATTTAATTAAAACGCTTATAGTTATAATCGGTTCTGTTGTTTCCGCATACGGAATTACGCTCGGAATCAATGCGGGATTCGGAGGTGCAACGCTTGCGATTTTATGGCAGGGGTTGAGCAAAGTTACCGGCATGTCAATCGGTGCGTCATCGCTTGTTGTTGCCGTCATAATGATAGGGTTTGCATTCTTTTATGATAGGAAACAAATTAATGTCGGAACTGTTCTTTATCAGCTTATTTACAGTTTTTTTGTGGATGTGTTTACAAAAATTCAGCATTATACGGATTTCAGGGCGGTAAATTTTATTTTAATGATAGTCGGAATTGTTATTTTTTCATTCGGAACGGGGCTTTATTCCGCCGCAGATTTCGGCAGAGGGTCGTATGAGGCGGTAACTTTTTCGCTTTCCGAAAAGAACGGATGGAAAGTGAAAATTGTCAGAATGGTTCTGGATGTTTTGATGGTTGTAATAGGCGTTTTATTAGGCGGAAAATTCGGCATATGCACCGTTATTACCGTTATTATTTCAGGACCCGTTATTCAATTTACTGTAAATACGGCAAAGAAAACAAAAATGTTTAAAGCAATATTATAAAACCGTAAACAATTTTCAGTTTAACTATTGACTGACTTTCTTATTTATATTAATCTGTTATTAAATTTCGTCCGGTTTTGTTTTTGTATGTTCGAAAGAGCTTTATTATAAGGACACGGGACTTACGGAGTATAAACTGTTTGAACGCATTTTATAACGATTCCGATAATGCTTTTTTGAGAGCAGTATACTTTTTTACGGGAACGGGGATTTCTTCGCCCGTATAGAGCGTCAGTTTATACGGCGAGATACTTTTTATTCGCTCCTTATTTACGGCGTATCCGGAATGACAGCGGATAAATCCGCCGCCGAGAAGCGAGAGGGCGTTTTTGATAAGCATATTTGATGTGAAAGTTTCAAAATCCGTATGAATCATGCATTTTACGCCTTTTAGGCTTTCTATGTATTTTACGGATTTTTTGTTTATATAATATACGGTTCCGTTTTCTCCGGGAAGCGGAATCATTTTTTTTGTTTTATATTCAAATGTTGTCTCCGGATAAGAAAAACCGATTGTTTTATTCTCGTCATTTGTTTTGAGAAGGTTTGAAACCTGAATGTACGGACAGGTATCTCTCAGATTTCCGTCTATTCTTGTTTGTCTGAATGCAACGGAAATTCTTTGATTTATAATTTTTTCTTTTCCGTTTTTATGTATAATTTTCAGTTCGAGATCTGTGTGAATTAAAAACACTCCGGGCTTTAGGTTTATGAGTTTTGCGTGCGCGTTGCCCGTTTCGAATTTAAAATTGTTTTTAAGCTCTTTAAAATATTCGCACAGTTCTTCTTTGCCTTGAATAAAATGATCTTTTCCCGGGCTGAAATAAATAACTCTGTCCTCGAGAATGTTGAAAAAATCATAGTTTTTGTTGCAGTAGAATTCACTTATAGCCTTCATGCACTGTTCTTCTATTTGTTTTCTCATAATAATCTCACCGATATCAGTATATCATAAACATATTATATGGTCAATTATTTAATATATAGGTCAATTATTTATTAATATTGAATCTGTTTGTGTTCTGATATTACAATTATAAAAAAATGAAAGAACGGTGCGGTTATGGCTGAATATACAGGTCCTAAGGAACGCTATTTAACAGAACCCAAGGATGAATCATGCTACGAGTATTTACAGAACTGTTATGCAAAAATAGCAAAAGACCACGGTGATTATACGGCTTTCGTCAATCAGGACTGCAAGACGAGCATGAAAAAAATGTTTGAAGATATTGAGAATCTCGCGGGATATCTTACCGAGTGCGGATTTAAACGCGGTGACGTTGTTACTATCTTTCTGCCGACATCGGCGCATGCGTTTGTCGCGTTCTATGCGCTTAATAAGCTCGGAATAATTGCCAACTTCGTTCATCCTCTGACGCCTCCCGACGCGTTGAACGAAATGCTTGAGCTTACCGGTTCGAAGGCTTTATTTATTCTTGACAGGGCAATAGCTTCTTTTGCTTCGATTGTAAGCAAAACTCACACTATAGTGTGTTCGACATCCGACTATACGTCGGGAATTATGAAACTGCTCGTTAAACTCGACGATAATAAAAATTCGAATGTTCCCGACATGCCGACGGTATTCAGATACAGGGATATAATGAAGAAAAAATACCCGGCTGTCAAAACCGTTTCCAATCCCGGTAAGGAAACGCTTATTTACCTGCACGGAGGCGGAACCACGGGAAAAAGCAAGACAATTAAACATTCGTCGTTTTCTCTTAACTCGCTTGCGTACAAGCTGTACCTTCTTGACAGAGACCATAACTACGGCGACGCATATAATATCTGCGCACTGCCGTGTTTTCATGCATTCGGACTCGGAGGCGCAATGCATTATGCACTGTGCAACGCTTATTCCGCTATCCTTGTTCCGAAGTTTGACGCGGTTAAGGTCAATAATTATATTAAAAAATACCATGTACAGGAGATCCTCGGCGTTCCTAATATGTTTCAGAAGATGTATAATGCCGATAACTTCGTAAATCCCGGACTTAAAAATCTCAATCTTCTTTTCAGCGGAGGCGATATTTTAAGCGAGAGTTTTGTTGACGAATTTACGTCTGTTTTAAGAGCCAATTCGAGCAAGGCGAAACTTTTCAGAGGCTGGGGACTTACTGAAATGTGCGCAATCTGCACGACATGCAGTGCGGATCACTATAAACCCGACTCTATAGGTATGCCGTTGGAGGGCGTTAAAATCAGAGTTCTCGACGCGGACGGAAAGATTCTTCCCGCAGGTGAGGTCGGCGAGCTTTCTTTGAGCGGAGATACCATGATGAACGGTTATCTGCCTGACGGTATCGTTAAGGAGAGCGGAATCGTTAAGGACGAAAACGGCGTTGACTGGGTTAACACGGGCGATATGGGATATGTAGATGAGGACGGTTTTGCATACTTTACCGGACGCAAGAAGAGAATTATCATTATTTCCGGATATAATATCTACCCCTATACGATGGAGCAAAAAATAATGACTCTTGACTTTATCAAAGAGGCATGCGCTGTTCAGGGATATGACGACGATAAAAAACCGTGCGTAAAGCTCTGCGTATCGCTTAAGGACAGTTCAATTGATAAGGAAAAGGCGAAAAAAGATATTCTTAATTTCTGTGAAACAAATCTTGACCATTTCTCTGTTCCGAGAAAGATAGAATTTATGGACGCGCTTCCCAGAACGAAAATAGAAAAGCTCGACTTTATGAAGATGAGCGACAAAGTACCTAACTGATGTTTGATTTCGGCGGAGAATTGTTATTTTGAATTCTCCGCCGGTTTCTTTTTTTGTAAAAAGTATTGAAACAGACGAAAAAAAATGTAATAATATAACCGATGAACAAATAATTCGGGAGAAACAAAAATGATTGACATTGATAAACTTAAATTTAACTCAAGAGGACTGATTCCCGCGGTCATTGTGGACGCAGTGAGCAAAAAAGTTCTGAGCATGTCTTATATGACAAGGGAAAGTCTCAAAATATCAATGCAAAAGGGGCTTGTCTGTCTTTGGAGCAGGTCAAGACAGAGAATTTGGATTAAAGGCGAGCACAGCAAAAATTATCAGCATATTGTTGAAATAATAGCGGACTGCGATTACGAATCGCTGACGGTTATTGTAAAAAAAGACGGACCCGCATGCTATAAGGGAACGGATTCTTGTTTTACCGAGAGAATATGGAGAAGCGACGAGCTTAATTATTTCAGTTTCGACGCGCTTTCGGAAAATATAAAAAACCGCCGTGAAAAAATGCCCGAAGCGTCTTATACGACATATTTATTAAGAAAGGGTTCGGATAAAACACTCAAGAAACTCAACGAACTGTGTTTTGAGCTCGCATTGGACGTTAAAAATGAGGGTAAAGATGAAATATCGCACGATATTTCGGAAATAGCTTATCACATAGCCGTCCTTATGAATCAGACCGGGATTAAAAACGAGGATGTGTACAGATATCTGTCGTCGATGAATATAATGGAACCCCGCGCCGGACAGGGTAAACCGAAGGAAACGGTAAACGGGATAAAAATTGAATTGTGAAAAAAAATAGGCGAACCGCCTGTTTTTTTATTTTGTCTTTCTTTAATATAGAACAATAGGTAAGGTATTGATATTTTTATGGTTTTTATGTATAATAAATTCATAATTATTGTATTGTATCGATTTTTGTATTTTTAGAAAATTACGGGGGTATTTATATGGAAAAAAGAGTTGGATTTAGATTTTTAGCAGTAATTTTATCGCTTATTATTTTGATGTCATCTTTTTCTGCAGCTTTCCCTGTATATGCGCAATCGTACGAAAAAACAAATGCGGATCCTGAAAACAGAAACGTCAATTCAGAGGCAGTTTCTTTTCAGAGCCCGATTGAACAAGCTGAGAAAACGTTAACTGATATTAAGAGTAAAAATAATGAAGTATACAGCAGTACTGTTCGAAAAAATGCACTTACCAAAAAACATATAAGTGTTTTTAGCAGTCAAACGGATCCTTATGAAAAAACGGGAGTCGGAGATATTTCATGGTCTTTTGATTCGGAAACGTCTACGTTATATATTGACGGAACCGGTGAAATGGATGATTACTCCTTTAATGCCGTAAGTGAAAATGGAATAGTAGTTTCCCCCAGTGATATACCATGGTATGATTATTTTTTAAATATTGAAAAAATAGTTATCGGAGAGGGGATAACGTATATCGGTAATTCCTCTTTTTGTGATGCGATAAATGCAAAAAGTGTTAAGTTGCCGTCTACTTTGAAGAAAATAGGTGATAATGCATTTGTTAACTGTTATAAAATCGCAGAATATAATATCCCCGAGGGTGTCATATCATTAGGAAAAACATGCTTAACCGGTGTGGATACCAAAATTGTTTTACCGTCAACATTAGAATATGCATATGGTTTTATACATGAAATAATAGCGTCGAATTTGCAGATAATAAATAAATCGAAGTCGGTTTCCGTTAGTTTTTCATCATTAATGTCCCGTGAATTTATTGATTTTGAGATTGCATATTCTGATTTTTATATTCAAAACGGAATGGATTGTAAGCTTTCTGATTCAGACGAGTTTCTTTCGTTTTATTCTCGGTTTATTTCAAAATATACAAATGGTGTTCATGATGATTACTCATTTTTCTATCAAACACTCAGCGGTTTAATAAGCCATCTTTCGACTCCCCAGTCGAACGGCATTGTTGTATATTGCTCTGCTGACTCGGCACAGCATGAAAAGGCGATAGAAGCCGGAATACCTCACAAGTCACTCTCATGCGTAACAACAGGTGACACAGGGAATATTTGTGCAACTCAAGAGCAAATAGAAACTTTAAAAAATGCACTGAACGAATTCGAGAACTCAAATGAAATTGATAATTATTCTGTTTCCGGTGCAGATACCGTAAATGTTTCTGTTGTTGATAATACGTCTAAAGGTTATGTTTATAATGTTTTGATTGCATTGCAGCCTGTTTTGGAGGCTGAGCGTTCTGAATATAACTGGTTTTCAAAAATAAGAAGCAGAATTGTTGAACTTACTGATGCTGACGGATCTTCTGAAGTTTTGCTTAATGCGTTGATTCCATCTTCGGATGATTGGAAATGGGATGACAGTAATCAATCCGAATCGTATGCAGAGAATAAATACGGTTCGGTTGCCGCTCCGGAAACCAAATTAAACGAGCTCGGAAATATCAGAGTATCTGTAACGAAAAAATCAGAAGCAGATAATGAAAATAATACGGAGTTTACGAGTGCAGCATATCTCGTTGACAGTTATCGCTCTCTGACGCATGAATCCGGTAAGGCGAATCCATGGGGACAATGGAAAAGGATAATTGAATGGTATTGTTATAACAGCGCATTTTCTCTTGTATTTTCAGATTCAAATACTGAAACATTGATACAAAACACGGATAAGAATTTATGTTGTTACTCTACTGCCGGAACTTTACCGACGGGCTTAAAATGGCGGATATGTAATGACGGAGAAACACTCCAATTTTTCGGAACCGGAGATTTAACAATTAATGATTCATCAGAGATTCCGGCAAATTGTTTTCTCTCTTTTATAAATAAAATAGATTTATCAGGTGCAGAGTCCGAAAAAGTTGATGTCTCAATTTTCGGATTGTATACAAACGTTAGTGAAGTTGAATTGCCTGAATCTGTTTCAAAAATTATAGCCGAACAATTCGGATATTCTATTCCGATTATTAAAGTAAACGCGGAAAATCAGTACTTTTGTGAATCTGACGGTGTGTTGTATAACAAAGACATGTCAGAATTAATTCTTTACCCGTCTTACAAAACAAGTGAAGAGTATATAATGCCTGACAGTGTATTATCAATAAATACTGTTTTTTATCCGATGAATAGTCATTTGAAATCTATCACGCTCGGCTCAGGTTTTTCTTCTTTTAATAAGTTGTTTTTTAACAGCTTTTTCTTAAAATCTATCAATGTATCTAATGCAAATAAAAAGTTTAGTTCCGACGGAACAGCACTTTTTTATAAAAATACTTTAGTATTTTATCCGTTATGCGGACCGTCTGAGTACTTTATCCCCGCGCAGACAAAAAAAATTGATGAATATGCTTTTACCGGTACTTGGTTAAATCAAAACTTTAATCTGAAAAAATTGGTTTTTCCTTATACTATGACGTATATCGGAGATAACGCTTTGGCGAATTGTATTTCACTTGAAAGTGTTGTTTTGCCTAATAAGTTAAAACAGATAGGAAAGAATGCATTCTTCTTTTGCCAGCGACTTGACAGTGTTAATTTCCCTTCTCTTCTTGCAGATATCGGCAGTTACGCGTTTTACGGCTGTTCAGATTTAAAATTAATATATTGTCCCAATTCTATCGTTCAAATAGGCGAGAATGCATTTCCGGCAAGCGCAGAAGTTATTGCAATTGAGAATAAAACATGTTCTGTTGATAAAAACTCAAAGTATTCTAAATCCGTAATTTACGGACATGTCGATTCTACTGCTGAAACATTTGCTGCCGATAATGAGCTGAAATTTGTGAATATAGATGAAGAACACCCGATTTTTTCAGGAACAGAAGCAAATGGAATTGCGTGGACAATACAAAACAATACAATAATTTTCAGCGGTGTTGGAGAGATTGATGCTTTTTCAAATCAGCGGTGTACAAAAAACGGAGTTGCCGATACTTCTAAAAATGCCGGTTGGCTGAATTATGAAAAGTATATTCGAAAAATAACAGTTAACCCAGGGATTAATAAAATAGGTGATATGGCTTTTTCGAATATGTCATCGTTGACAGATGTTGAACTCGGTGATGATGTCTCAGAAATAGGAAGGTCATCGTTTTATGCGTGTAAAAAACTAAGCAATATAAACTTTAATAGTGTAAAAATAGTTAATGGAGGTGCATTTACTTCATGTGATAAATTAACATCAATAGTTTTTACCGATAGTGTTGAATATGTAGGAGTTAATGCATTAAGTAATTGTACGCAAATATCTGATGTCTATTTTTACAATCCGAAATGTACAATTGAATCTATCGGAATCGGACAAAGAAATTCTATAATTCATGGATATAAGAATTCTACTGCCGAGGAATATGCCGCCGGTTCTTTTATAAAATTTGAAATAATTGAATGTTTACATGAAAATGCTGTATTAAAAGATACAGTTTTGCCTACATGCACACAGGACGGCAAAGAAATATATTATTGTTCGGTATGCAATAATACATATGACATTATAATAAAACATGATCCCGATTCTCATTTGTATTCAAATGAATGGACTGTTGATATTACGCCGACTTGTATAAAAGACGGAAGCGAATCCCGCCATTGTATGAGAGAAAACTGCAGTGCAAGAATTGACAATAGAACAATAAAAGCATCGGGGCATGATGATTCTTCCGATTGGATAGTCGAAAAAGAAGCTTCATGTTTAAATGACGGAAAAAAATATCAAATATGTACTCGCTGTAATGAAATGATAAATCCTGTTGAAATCCCCGCTCTCGGACATGATTACAATTCCTCGCGCAGAATTGACTCATTAACCGGAGAAGGATTTACCGTATACACGTGTTCAAGGTGTTCCGATACATACGAGGTGCCCGACCCTGCCGAAAAACTTGCCGGTTTTGTTGCCGTCGGAGGTATCTATAAGGTTGAACTTTCGTGGACAAAAGCGGCCGAAGCGTCTGTAACCGGTTATGAGATATACAGAAAATCACAGGCGGACAGAGATTTTGACCTGTTGGTAAAGATTGATTCGCGTGATACGCTCGCATATATTGATTCGTCGGTCGTTGCCGGCAACGAATATACTTACAGAATTACGGCGGTAAAGGGTGAGATTGCGGGCGAATTTTCAGACGAAGTTTCGGCTGTGCCGACAAAAGATACGATACCTCCCGTCGTTACTAAGCTGACTCCCGCGTCGGGAAGCCTTATCAGCGGTACCGTAAACGTTACAGTTACCGCGAGCGATAATATAGGAATCGAGTCATATGCTCTTGAAGTCTCCGACGATGACGGAAACACATGGCGGAAAGTCGGCGAGAGCGAGTCGAATATAATTGTATTTGATACATCCGAATATGCAGAGGCGACGGTAAAGGTTCGTGCGTCTGCAACGGATAAGGATATGAACACAAGCGACTTAACGCCCGTATATACTTATATTATAGACAATACCCCGCCCGGACAGGTAAAGGGACTCAGGGCTAAAAGCGTTCTGTCGTCCGTTATTACGCTTGCGTGGGATAAACCGGAGGCAAAGGATACCGCGTATTTTATTCTTCAAAGAAAAGTAAACGGTATTTTCACACAGGAAGCTAAAATATACACGTCTCTCGGATATAATCTTACGCAGTTAAGTCCCGATACCGATTATACATTCAGGGTAACGGCTGTAGACAATGCGGGTAATATCGGCGAATATTCTGATGAACTTACTGTCAGAACGCTTAAAGATACAACAGCTCCCGTTATAACCGCACAATCTCCCGAACCGGGCAGATATAACGATTTCATTAATTTTAAAGTCACGGCAGAGGATGACTGCGCGGTTAAATCCGTTACTTTCCAGGTTTCCGACGACGCGGTAACATGGACAGATTTAGATACGGTTTATGCTCCTGTTTTAAGGGCAAAATGGACTGTAAACTTTAAAATCAATCTCGAGAACAGAAGCGACGGGGATATCTATGTCCGCGCTGTCGCAGAGGATAATTCGGGAAATGTCGGCGATACGAGTTCTTCGGCGCCGTACGTTCAGTATTATGTAGATAAAACCGCGCCCGCGGAGCCCGAAAATGTTTCCGCTGTCGGTTCCGACGGATTTATCAGAATTTCGTGGTCACAGGGCAGTGAAGAGGATATCGGTTCGTATTCCGTTTACAGAGCGCTCTCGGAGGACGGCGAATACTCCCTTATTGCTTCAAATATTAAAAAACTCGATTATTATGACAGAACGGCAAAGCGCGGGGGCGTATATTATTACAAAGTTACGTGTTCTGATACATGCGGAAATACAAGCGGTTACAGCAAGTCTGTTTATGCAAACGCGCTTGCCGATACGATAAAACCGGTTATTAACAGTATTAATCCTCCGACCGGGACGCATGTAGGCGAGGCGTATAACAAAATAAGCGTTCTCGCAAGCGATAATAATCTGCTTGATGATGTCGTTATTGAATACAGAGTCGGTCCCGACGGTGATTATGTTCTTCTTAAAAAGGAAGAGAACATTGCTCTGCAAAGTACCGTTATATCTGCATACCTTGATTTGAGTGACGTTTCCGACGGTGAAAAAATATATGTTCGTGCTTACTGTACGGATATTGCGGGACTTAAAAGCGATATGTCCGGCGTAATGGTTTATGAAACCGACAAAACAGCACCCGAAGTTAATCAGCTCAGCGCGGTATATGATTCCGGCGTGAATATTGTCACGTGGAAAGACAATAACGAAACGGATATTGCCGGATTCAGAATATACAGACGAATTTCCGGCAGAGGCTACACTGCGGTCGGCTCGAGAAGTGCAAATTCGAGTCATTCCTACACATTTTCCGATGCCGTGGGCGAGGGCACGTATACATATCGAGTTGACGCAGTTGATAAAACCGGCAATGTTAAAAGTTTTTATTCAAACAGCGTGACCGTGCCTGCTCCGAAAACCGAAATTAAGGCAGAAATCGAATGCAGGACGTACTTTGAGGTTAATGTTCAGGAATCCGTCAGCGCAAAAATATTAAGCGAAAATGTTAATATCGTTTCGTATGAATGGGATTTCGGCGATTCCACAACCTCCGCGTCGCCCTATGTCAATAAATCATATAAGCAGACCGGCGAGTATACTATAACTCTCAAGGTGACCGATGAAAACGGAAATACCGCTGCCTGCTCGAAAATTATAACCGTTACAGACCGTAAACTGCTCGGTACGGTGAGAATCAAAGTCGCCGACGAAAATAAAACGGCAATGCCCGGCGTACCCGTATACTTTGATTTGGGCGAATTCAGACAGCAGATTGTATATACTGACGCAAACGGATACGCTTCGTTCGTTATGGATGTAGGCGCACATAATATAGGAGTCTATAAAAACGGTTATCTTCCCGCATGCACAAGCGTAAGCGTTCTGTCGGGCGTTACGACGAATGCTCAGCTGACCCTTGTAAAACAGGATATTGTTTCGGGAAGTTTCAATGTGCGCGAAATGACGTTTGAAGAAATCGCTGCGGCGGGACTTGACGTAAACGACCCGGCGAATCAGCAGGTGTACAGAGCTACCGTAACGCTCAGATACGGCAATTCCGAGGTTCCGATATCGTACATTCGAAACAATGAAAGAATTTTGTCCTATACCGTATCGGATTCCGGCGGAATAATAAATACTCCCGGAACCGGCGGATATAACGAGATAAAAAATGTTGCATACATTCCCAATGACAGCAACGCCGAAGTAATAGCCGTTATCGAGGCTCCCGTTCACGTTACATATCTGAAACAGTTCTACAGCGCAACGCTTCGTATAATTAATAATTCATCCGAAGATTTTACGCTGACAGACTGTACAGCTCAGCTTAAAATTCCCGACGGACTTACTTTGATGCAGTCCTCGACCATAGATTCTGTCATTAAGGGACAGTCGGATTCCAGTGCAACGTGGATTCTCAGAGGCGACGAGCCCGGCGAGTATTCTCTTACCGCGGAATTTAACAGTACGCTTGATAAATTTAATGTTCCCGTAAGCGCGTCTTTTGTATCGGAAAACGCAGTCAAAGTCAGAAAAATGTCCGATACGATAAGCATTGTCGTTGAAACTCCCGACGATTTGTTTATGCAGCTTAAAAATGACGACGATGTTGTGATAAAGGTTAAGGATCTCGCGGGAAATGTCGATTTGGGCAATTATAAAGCAACGGCGCTTTTCAATGTCGGATTTAAGAATATTTCAGACTCCGAGATTTATATGCCGTCAATCTCGGTTGATAAAATAACCGCTCTTATGAGAAAACAAACGGGACTTGACGAAACGCAGACCGAGGTTAAGGAGGAAGCCGTATTTATTATCAATGCCGACTCTTCGAGAACCAAGGTTGAGGATTTAAATTCGATTAAGTCGCTGAGTCCGGGCTGTACGCTTATAAAATATTACTCCGTCGTGTTTAAGGAAGCTAACGAGCTTACTAAAAAACAGCTTTTTTCAACGCTTTCGGATATAACGCTGTACGGCGTTTCGGATGAAGAGGTCAAACTTGAAACAAGGGTTGACGATCAGCTGTTTTCGATGTACTACTACGGCAAGATTTTTGACAAACACATCCATTCGTTTAAGGAAACGGAAGGTTCTCAGGGGATTATTTATGCGTGTCCGTGCGGATACAGCTATACGGCGTCCGTTTCGTCCGAGGATGCGTTCGATTATGACGAAGAGGGACAGCGTATTCTCGACAGTCTGAATTTTGACATCAGAAAACTTCTCTCTTCCGTTAAATTCGAAAACGATAAAATAGTTGGTCCCGAGCTTAATATTCTCGGATTTAAGTTCAATATTTTCGAGCTTGATACGAAGTTTAATCTTCCTATTTTAGAGAATTCATCCGTAGTTGTCGACCCGCAGACTCAGACGATTAAAATACTGATAGGTACAAAAGAAACAAAAAAAGCCAATATAGGCAAGGCGGAACAGTCGAGCGCATACTGGACGGAATCTTATAAGGAAGTTAAATCATTCTATAAGGCTATAGAGGGAGAAAATGCGCCTACCCGTGATTTGTATAACAAATTCAGGAAACTGAGAAAAGGAATGAAGACAAACGGAATAGAATCTGTCGGTCTTAATTTCGATGCAGACCTCGCCGGTTATATCGAATTCAGTTATAAAAACGGAATTGAATTCAGAGAGGGCGGTCTTATTACATCGTTTAACATGGGCGCCTCGGTTACCGTCAGACCGTTGAAAATATTTTATGCCTCAATAGGAATCGGCGGAGGATTGAGCGGAAGTCTTACCGTAAAACAGTCGAATTACGAAGTTACGTTCTCGGGAAGCGTTACGGGTTCATTAAACAATTCGTATACGCTTGGAGTCGGTGAGAATTCGATTATAAAAATTTATGCCCAGGCGAAGGCGGTATTTGATCTGTCAACGACATTCGGTTTCCCCGCTGCGTCATTTAAAGACAGCATGTCGATGAAACTGACGGGAGACCTGAAGGCAAAAGCCGCATTTTTCGGTGCGGAGACAAGCGAATTTACGCACAGGTTTTTGGATTTTCAAATTTATCCGAGAAAAGACGAGAGTGAAAATAAATCCAGACGTAAATCGTTAAAATCGAGCAAAAGTTTTGATTTTACCCCGATTGAGCGCGATTATTCTCTGACAACGGATATTACGACAAATGATTTTACGTTTACTAAAAACGATTTGTATCCGTATTCGACTCCGTCGGTCGTAATTCTTCCGGACGGAAGAGAGGCAATGTTCTGGATAGACGATAATGCCGAAAAACAGGCTGTAAACAGAACGGACGTTTACTATTCGATTTTTGAAAACGGAACGTGGTCGAGTGCGCGTGTTGCATTTGAATCAAAAGGCTTCTGCGACGGACTGAAGACCGCGTATGATTCAAACGGGGTATATCTGCTGTTTGCAGAGACTAAAGAATGTGATGACAACGCAGATTACTCAGAACGTATCAATTCGAGTGAACTTTACTGTTCGTATTTTGACGGCACATCATTTTCAGAACCTGTCAGAGTTACGGATAATGACAGGGCGGAAATCGGATATTCGATATCTGCTTCCGGCTCGGGAGCGAAAATAGCATATGTCACAAACAGCGAAAACGATTATTTCGACGCAGAGGGAACCGACACCGTAAGTTACTGCGAAGTAAACAACGGAAACGTATCCGATGTTTTCTCGTATGAATTCAACGGCATATCGTCAATGGATGTTTCCCGTTCATCTGCCGGCGTTTATGTTGTTTCAAGCGAAAATGATAACGTGATTTATGCTCTTGATTCTTCGGGAAAAACAGCTGTCTACGAGGGCGAAAATTCCGTTGCTTCTCTTAATGCCGTTGATGACGGACTGTTCTTTACCGAAAGTGCAAAATCGATGTTTTATAACGGAACTTCCGTCGTTTTTGCGGGATTGAGCTCAATTAATAACTTAAGTGCGGTAACAGGCTCTGAGGGTAAGTACATACTTATTACTAATGTTAACGAATCAACATGCGGTACTCTTTATGCGTGTGAATTCAATGCGTCGAATTTTGATTACGGCTCTGTTTATCCCGTTTTCTCTCAAAACGACAGATTCATAAGAGAGTATGATGCTGTTCTGAATTCGGATTCTGAACTGTGCATATGCGTTAACGGCGTAAAATTCTCTGACGACGGTTCCGAAGTTTCATCAGATCTCACGGTAATAAATACAAATAAGTTTATCGATATTTCGGTAGATGATTTGTATGTCGACTATTCCTCGTTCTCCGACGACGGACTTATATATGCGGATATAACGAATAAGTGTTCATCCGAAATAAAAACTCTTAATGTTTCCGTATCGGACGAAAACGGCGGCAGTATATGCGATATGCAGATAAGAACGTCAATTAAACCCGGAGAAACAGTTACCGAACGTATCATGGTAAACGCCGAATCTATTGTCGGAAATAATGTTTACGTTACCGTAACACCAGAAGGAACCGACGGCAATATGGCAGACAACACAAGAAGCGCTGACATTTCCGTTTCGGACGTACTTATAAAGGACGTTAAAATAACGCTGAGAGATGATAAGGCATTTATTTCGGGAAGTGCCGAAAATATCGGTTCGCGTGAGACGGAAAATACGGTTGTTTCGCTGAAAGAATTGAATTCTTCATCTCCTGCTGATGACGTACAGCTCGGAAGCATTGCGACCGATAGTGAAAAAGCGTTTTCGCTGGAAATTCCGAGTGAATATTTTGAAGCAGAGGACGGAAACGTTTTCCGCATGATTTTATCGGCTAGCGTAAATTCGGGAGAAAAGAATTATTCGAATAATGTATATGAATTCTCGTACTCAAGCATACATGACGTTTCGGATGAACGGGTATGTATAAATCATAATTATATCCTCACCTCAGAGAGTGAATCCACATGTATAAAGCACGGCGAAAAAGTGTTTACATGTAAAAACTGCGGGGATGTAAAAAATGAGGTACTGCCTCTCGGTCCGCATTCTGAATCCGATTGGGTAACCGATGTTAAAGCTACATGCCTTAATACGGGTTCCGAGCATAAATTCTGCACCGTTTGCAGTGAAATTCTTGAAACACGGACGACAGAAAAGACCGGACACACACCGTCAGACTGGATTGTTGCGGAGGAGGCAACGTGTATTCATGAAGGCATACGTTATAAAGAATGCGTTGACTGTATGACGGAGCTTGAAAGCGAAATCATACCGAAACTTGACCATACTGACGAGGACGGAGACAACATATGCGATGTTTGCGGTGAGCAGATTCCAGTGACCGTCTCGTGCTCTCACATATGTCATAAGAAAGGCTTCGCAGGCTTCATATGGAGAATAATCCGAATTATATTCAAGATTTTCGGTTCAAACAAGTACTGTGAATGCGGAGCGGAACATTATTAATTGATTTTACAGACTTCCGGAATGTAACGTTTCGGAAGTCTGTTTTCATTGTTGAATAATTAAATTAAATATGTTAGTATAAATAAAAGATGAGTAAAAAAGGAGCACGCTGAATATGTTTTTTTCTTCATTGGTTTTGAAAATATCGGCATTTTTTCTTTCAATACTTATGAGTCTCGGTTCTCTGTCGGGGTTTACGGCAAGTAAACTCGAATATAAACAGGCTTCGGTTAATCCGATGAAGGGATTTATGCCTTTTTATAAAGAGGACGGGGAATCAGATAGTAATCTCGATTACAGCATGGAATGGTTTTATATTCCGATGTCTGAACTTGTAAGCGTATACGGGGAATTCACGATAAAACAGGCGATAGAGCCGTATCTTGAGAACATATCGTCGAGAGGAAATCAGGCCGTTTTCAGAGTTTATCTTGATTATCCCGGAAAGGATGAGGATTCGACGGGCGAATATATTCGTTCTCTCGGCGTAAAGTTTTACGAATACGAACAGTACGGCGGGGGAGTTACGCCGGATTATTCTGATGACAGGCTTATAGATTTTCTCGAGAAGTTTGTATATAAACTTGCGGAAGAATATGACGGGGATCCGCGTATTGCGTACATAACCGCAGGACTTATCGGTCACTGGGGCGAATGGCACGTTTGTGTTGACGATGCAGCCCCGGAAAAGCAGCAGAAAGAGCGCATTATAACAGCGTATGAAAACGCGTTTAAAACTACGAAGATTCTCACTCGTTATCCGGGCGACCCCGGTACGAAAAACGGCAAAATCGGTTTTCATGACGATTCGTTTACATATGAAACGATTGATGATACAAAGGACTGGTTTTTCTGTACTAAGTTAAAGAAAAACAAACTTACAAATGTATGGAAAAGTCAGGCAATCGGCGGGGAATTCCGTCCCGAGTGTCAGGAACCGTTTATTAAAGGCGAAGAGTTTGAGGGTATGCAGAACTATGACGGGTGCGTTAATAAAACGCATTGCTCGTTCCTTATGATGCAGAACGCGTTTACAATGGGTCTTTCCGATTCACAGAAAGAGACCGTTTCAAACGCTTCCGCAAAGCTCGGATATGATTTTTATATAGACAAAGTCAACGTTAAAAAGATATTCGGCAAAACATATATTTTCGTTAGAATCATGAACGACGGCGTTGCTCCTATTTACGCAGACCCCGGTGTATATATCGGTACGGACAGCGGTGAAGTTAAAGCAAGCGGTGCAGAACTTGACAAGATACAGCCCGGCGAATACGGCGTATTTTATATTAAGACTGACGAAGATATCACGGGTGAAATTTATGTACGCGCCGGAAACTTTTTTAATAAAGGCAAATGCGTCAGATTTTCAAACGTAAATGCAGACGATAGATTTGTTATCGGAACAATAGAATAAAAAACAACATAGAATAAAAAACAACTGCGAACAGCAATAAAATCTGTCCGCAGTTGTTTTTTATTGATTGGATTAGTTGATTTCTTCTTTTAACGTTTCTATTATCGAGTCTTTTCTGATTTTC
>ERZ808246.800-NODE-800-length-24820-cov-3.433273_pt1 | contig 24820 bp, 21 predicted proteins | sample MGYA00521083_ERZ808246 | MGnify/ENA primary metagenome ERZ808246 (study PRJEB31516, sample SAMN03275577) | gut metagenome | biome: mammalia-associated habitat; material: feces | host: Papio cynocephalus | place: Kenya | collected 2012-07-07 ... | reverse complement strand
ATATCCGTTGGTCAACCATATCCGTTGGTCAACCATATCCGTTGGTCAACCATATCCGTTGGTCAACCATATAAACTACTAAGTTAAGCTTTAGTTCTTTACTATTAGATAGTTTGCCACTTTTTGCAAATTTATGTCAAGCAAATTTGGCAATCTTTTTTTGTTTTTTTATTTTATTTTTTTGTGGTGGCAAACTTTAAAATTTGCTTTTACAATTCAAACTGCAATTTTGGTTGTTTTTTGCTTTGCTTGCTTTGATTTGGTTGCTGATTGCAAAATGTTACATATTTTGGGGTAACAACTTTTGCAAATGGCAAAGTTGTTGTTTTTGGATTTAAAAGTTGTTGATTGTTGCTTTGCGCAGTGGTCTCATCATCAAAATTTATATTATATTGCACATTTTCGGCTGTTCCACCATAAATTTTTTTTATTATGCGTTTATCTCGCTCGGTGTAATCACCTGGCGAGCCACCGATATATCCATACATAATGCTTTTATTTTTATATTTATCATCATACAAATCTTTAATGCCAAGAATGCCCAAGCTCGTGCTTTATTACGGCGCAAACTGCATTTTTGCCGGTTTCGTCAGCCCAATTGTGACAACGGTCCAAATCGATGTAAATGTTTATAGGGTAATATATTTTGCCAATAATGTAACTGTTTGTGTGCGTATATGCAAGCGCTGATTGTGGAGCGCCAAAATTGATGCTGTTTTTATCAGCATCATCATCTGGATAGCTATCCCTAACGGCTTGGTAGCTTGGGAAAAAATAAAAAATCAGCAACCATAAAAGTTGCCGATTTACCCACAAAAGTGATTGGTGCACCTGGAGGAACTCGAATCCCCAACACTTGGTTCCGAAGACCAATGCTCTATCCAATTGAGCTACAGATGCAAATTTTTGTTTGATTGATATGTTTTAGTATATCACTTTGCAAAGGGTTTGTCAAAAATTTTATTGTGCCTAAAAATCTGTTTGGCGCAAGCAAGGTGCAATATGTGCAAAATTATGTTTGCCTGTTTGTGCAAACTTTGCACTTTGGTCTTAGCAAGTGCAAGCCAAAATGCGTTAAGGCTTTTACAAAAACCAAAAAAAACAGTTTAAAGGCCACAAAATTACAAACTATTGCCCCCACAGTGCAAGCAAAAAGCACTTGCAAAGCCCAAAAATTGTGTTATGTGCTATTTTATTTGCCTTTTTGACAAAAAAGATGTATAGTAATAATATTTGGAGGTAGATTATGTTTGACGATGACGAGGATGAACTTAAATATAGATATGATACTCAGTTGTTAATTGATGGAAAAAATCTTAGCGAAGAATCTATCCGCAACTACTTTAATACCAAACTTGTTGGAAATTGCTTGCTTGCGGTTGGTGATAGCGAACTTATCAAAATTCACTTTCACACAAACGAGCCATGGAAAGTTTTGGAATATTGCTCTACGCTAGGCGAAATTTACGACATTGTTGTAGAAGATATGGTTCGTCAATCAAAGGGCCTAAAAGGCTAAATTTTGCAAATTTGCAAAGTTAAATTGGAGTTGTGTAAAACACATCTCCTTTTTTTTGAGTTTTGTAAAACTGCCCAATAAGTGCAAAATATTCCAAAAATTTTTCTTCCCTAATAGGATACTTTTTTTTGCCAAAACAAAGCACCAGTGCATAACCAAATTTTTTGTAGTTTTTGTCAAAATAATAACTTTGTAGCCGGCCCTGTTTAATGTTTTTTTGCACGGTTAAATGATAACTAAAATACATACAAATATTTTGTGCACAAATTAAAAAATTACAAAAAAACGCAAAATTAAGCCATTTTTTGCGTTTTTTGATTGATTTTTGATGTTTTTTGTGTGTTTTTTAAATTATTGCAAGTGTTGGCTTAAAGCACGCAATCCCAGATTTGTTAAACTTTTGCAAAATTAAAGTAGCAACCCTTGCAAAACAAAAGCTTTGATTTGGGTGGCTTGCCCACACAATTTTTTAATGTAATTTAATTGCCAAATATCTAGCCATTGCAATGCAAATTTTTTTGCAATTTTGGCACAAAAAGTTTGCTACAAACTTACGCTAATTTGGTTTGAAATATCACTATTTTTATAGTTGCTTGATGCAGTACAATACACGCTAAACACATTTTCGCCACTAATCAACGCCCCACTAAAAATTTGCGATTGCGATAAATTGAAACTTGTTTGTGTAACAACAAAAGAACTTTGATTTACAATAAGTGTATAACAATATGCATTTTCTATTGCTTGCCACGATAATGTTTTTGTATCGTCATTGTAGCTTAAAACTGGGGCTTGCAATTTTTGCTGTTTATCCAGCACTACAACAGCAGAGTAATCGCTATTTGCGTAGCCCGATTTTATTGTGCACGCCATAACTTTTATTTGATAAACCCCACTTTCGCTAACATAGTTGGTTGCATCAAATTGTTGTTGTTTGGTTTGCAAAACCCTACCATTTATATTCACGCCATAAAAATCGACATTGCTAACCCCAACCCAATTTATTATGTTTGTTTGCTGGTCTACCGAAACACTTGTTGGCGTTTCAAGTTTTACATCCTTTGAACTGCCACAAGCACAAAACAGTGCACAGCACAGCACAAGCAAAATTACAAAACTATATTTTTTAAAATTTTTCATACAGCACTTGCCTCTTATTATAGTTTATCACAAATCACCACTTCAAAACAAATTTTTTTGTGCAATGATTAAATAAATTTAACATATAATGTGGTTATTTTTGAGGCATCAAATTCAAATCTCAAAGCAAAACAACCCCGTTGTTAATACAAAAATAATAAAAAGTTTTGCTTTGGCTGCAAAGCCAATTGGCATTTATCCCAAAAGTGCAATAGCAACCACCCAGCCCATTGCCCAACACGCCAAAGTGCGTTTGTCACTTGCCCTGATACAAAAAAAGTAGGCCACTAAAGCCTACATTTTGGTAGAAGCAAGTGGACTTGAACCACCGACCTCAGCCTTATCAGGGCTGCGCTCTAACCAGCTGAGCTATGCTTCTATATTTTGTTTTAAAGACTTTAACATTGTCTTACCTATTTGATGTGCCAAAGCACGTTAAATCGACATGAACAAAGGCAACTATTAAAAGGAGGGTAGATATGAAATTTGCCTTTGACAACCTTCGCTACACTATTTGTAGTCTATATATTTTGGCTGGTAATGCCGTTTGTTGTAAAATAAAAGGTGAATTGCTTCACCAATGGTGGAGATAAAGAGACTCGAACTCTTGACCCCCTGCTTGCAAGGCAGGTGCTCTAGCCAACTGAGCTATACCCCCATATGCTCTAAAATAATATCATTTTTTGCGAAACTTGTCAACAACTAAATAGAACTTTTTTTAGTTTTTTTAAAAAAATATTTTTTGACATCATTTTAGTGCTGTTTTTATTTAAAATTAAATTGCAAAATTGCACACATAAAAATAATTGAATATTGTTTTTGTTCGCTTTTGTTTGTGCTTTACAAAAAGCATTGCCCCCTTTTTGCTTTGCAATGCCCATCACAAAACAAAAATGGCACTGGTGGCAAAGATTGCTTTTTGCCACGGCACGCTAAAACAGGTCACACAAAAAATTACCAGTCCTCTTTGCCTTTGGTGTAATCTTTTACATCGTCATAATAATCAAAGTATTTTTGTTTAAACCTTTTTGTGTCTTCTGCTTGAATTTTTGCTTTTGCGCTAGTTTTGTTTTGTTTTGCTTTTTTTACTTTTTGCTTTTTAAAAATATTCATTTTTCTCTCGTTTTTAAAGTTAATGTTTTTTGCTATTTGTTTAAATATTTAATGATTTTTGCTGTTTTTTGCTTATTTTTTAGTGTTTTTTTTACCAATTTTTGAATTTTTTTGGCTATTTTTTGTTTGGGTTGTTATTTACATAATCGTCCAAAAAACTGTGATGAACACCATTTTTATCTTTAAAGCCAAGCAATTTTGCAAGGTTTGCATTTTGTGTTGACCTGAATATACAACCCTCTATTTGTGGGTCGGTTTTTGCCAAATTTTCTATCAATCTTTTAACTTGTTTGCGTTTGCTACCAGTATTTTTTTGGCAAGCTTCGGCCGTGCAAGTATCGGTAAATTTGCACGCACACTGAATAAAATGCAAGTCGTTGTAATCACGCCAATGCTTTATATCTTTTTCTCTAATTAAATAAAGTGGTCTAATTAGCTCTAACCCATCAAAATTTTCGCTGTGAAGTTTTGGCATCATAGTTTCAATTTGCCCACCATAAAGCATACTCATAAGTGTTGTTTCTATAACATCATCATAATGATGGCCAAGGGCAATTTTGTTGCAACCAAGTTCTTTTGCTTTGGCATACAAATAGCCTCGCCTCATTCTTGCACAAACATAGCACGGATATTTTGGTATTGTGTAAACACTTTCAAAAATATTTGTGTTAAAAATTGTTACTGGAATATTTAGCATTTTTGCATTTTTTTCTATTATATCTCGGTTTTCTGGGCTATAACCTGGGTCCATAACCAAATAAACAACTTCAAACGGAAATTTGTTATGCTTTTTTAGCTCTTGAAATAGCTTTGCCATAAGCATACTATCTTTGCCACCCGAAATGCAAACAGCAACCTTGTCGTTTGGTTGCAAAAGGTCATATTCGTTTATTGCTTTGCAAAATTTTGAAAATATGCAATCGTGAAATTTTTTTTGCAAACTTTTTTCTACATCTTGCGACTTTTGCTTATCGTCAACCATTTTTAGGTGTCTGGTTAGCCACTCTACATAACCACCCTGCAAATTATATGCCAAAAAACCATCTTGCTGAAGTTGCCTTGCAACAGCCAAACTTAGTGTGCCATTTCGGCAACAAATATAAAGCTCTTTGCCCGCAAGTTCTCGATGATTGTAAATATCTTGCATACTCATATTTTTACTGCCCGGGATATTACCGTGCTCAAAATCTGAAGCATCTCGTATATCAATAATTTCGTAAGTATCCCTATCTTTTGGGGCAATTTCGTCAAATGTAACTTCTATTTTCATACGCATAGTATAGCACAAAAATGGCGATGTGCACAAAAAAATTGAGCAACTGCTCAATTTTTGCGTGTTTTTTGCCATTTTTGCACCGTTTGTTGTTGCTTTGTGATTATAATCACTTTTAACTTTTGGGTAAATCCAAATAGCCAAAAACAATTTTTACTTGTTATCTTTTGTATCAATAACTTTAGCGTCTTGAACATCGGCCGATTGATTAACGGCCTCGTTTATAGCTTTTTTAACTGCTTTAACCTTTTTTCTAAAGGTAAATATGCTAACAATAACAAACAAGCCATAAAAGATTAGCGATGCGCCAAGATAAATCATAATGGCATTTTTTGCAACTTCGGTGTAATTTAAAATTACCAAAACAAGCCCAAGTGCAAACTCAACTGTTCCATAAACAAGGTCTTGCCACCAGCCTTCGGCATGGGCACGTTGTTTGTTTAAGCCTGTGCCAACATATTGCAAACCAATTGTAATGCCAACAAAGCCAATAAGTGCGACATAAATTTCTGGCTTGCGAAGTAACAACACACCAAGCAAAATAAATAACACACCGTTTATAAACTCTATGGAGTTTAACAATAGCGATGGAACTAAAAAGTAGCTAACAACAAAGTAAATTCCAATCGCAATCAATATCCAAGCAAGCACCGTTATAATAACATTATATGATGCTTCTGGAAGCGCAATAAACAGCGAGCCAAAAACAATCATAACAACTGCCATCAAAATTGCTTTTGCCCTTTCTTCTGCAAAAATATCTTTCATAATAACCTCCATTGTTATTATATATCAAACAAAAAAAGTGGTCAAACAAAACAAAGGCAAAAAAGCGACACTTTTGCAATTGATATTTAATTTTTTTTAAAAAAATCCGTTTACAAAAAAATACATTTTGTTCAAAAATGGCTCAATTTATTACAAAATACAGCAAAACATTTTGCGTTATATATTAAATAAGATATAATACATATAAACCAAATAAAAAGGAGAGGAAAAAATGAATTATTTTTTTGGGTTTGACAACAAACTTGCAAATAGTATCGACTGGTTTTTTAACGCCAATCATTTGTTTTTGATTGCGTTTGTAGCCTTGGTTGTTACCAGTTGCTTGTTTATATTTCACTCTACAAGTGAAAAAGGGAAAAGGGCCTCTAAAATTATAGTGGCCAGCGTGTTGTTTGTTTTGGAGGTAGGACGAACAATTTACAAATACCTTATGCACGTTAACAATGGTGGCAACGCCAGCAACTTTAACTGGTGGTGGAACATCTCATTTCAGATGTGCGCAATTATGACTTGGACAACAATATTTACCTTGATTTTAAGTGCTTGTGTAAAAAAAGAAAATCGCTTTTTGCAATTTATGTATAACATTTTGTTTGGATGCGCAATGGTTGGTGGAATTTTAACTTTCTGCTATCCAGATTGCTTAAACAAGAATTATCCATTCTTTCACTTTATAAACATTCAAACAGTGCTAGTTCATTCACTACTTATTTTTGTTCCACTTTACCTTATAAAAATTAAAGAGTTTAAGGTAGAAATTAAAAATATTTGGAAGCCACTTGCTGGTTACAACTTTATTGGTAGCCTTGCAATGACAACTTCAATAATCAGTGGCAACAACTTCGCGTTTTCGCTAGATTTTGGCCTTGTTGACCTTGGCTTGCCATTTCCTTGGCATTTGCCAGTTGTGCTTTGTATTGTTTATGCGATATCAGCAGCACTTTATGGTTGCTTTGAACTTGCAAGATTTATCAAAAGCAAACTTGCAAAAAAAGACGAAGCTACTCAAACTTCGCTTGGTTTAGAGCCACAAAAAAAGCAATTTGGCCTTGATAAAATTGCCTACACAGTTGGCAACACTTGTGCAATATTGTTTGGAACACTAATTCTGCTTATCATAGCAGCGCTTATTGGAAGCCCAGCTACACCAGGTGGAAAAACCACAATGCTTGGACTTTTGTGCTTGCTTGGCTTTGCATATATGATTGCTATTTTGTTTGTTTCTAAATTTAGCAAAGGATATTTGCAAACAAACATTTTGCAAGATAAAAACAAAACAATCACCTTGGTGGTGCTTACATTTATATTTGCTTTGCCTCTTGGTGTGGTTTATCTTGTTGCCTACAACAAAGCAAAAAAAATGGAGGCCTAAATGTCATTTAGCGATTTTTGGACAAATCAAAATAATCCCAGTTTGCCAAAATCAGAATATTTGTATGGCACAAGGCACATTTTGGTTTTGGCCTTTACAGCCATTGCTTGCATAATTTTAACGTTGATTTTTTACAAAAAAAGCAACAAGGCAAAACAAATTTTGTTTTATTGCTTGGGCTCGATACTGCTTTGTTTTGAAGTGTTATCTAGAGTTGTAAATTTGATTATCACAACCGATTATAGTTTTGAAAATATTTTTAAAATTATCGTGCCGATGCACATTTGTTCGGTTATGGTGTGGATGTTTATAATTGCAATTTTTAGTCACAACAAAACACTTTCGGAGTTTTCGGTTATTGGTGGGATTTTGGCAACAGTTGCTTTTTTGGCCTACCCTGCTGTTGGTTTAAACCGAGTTTATATGTCGTTTACCTGCATTTACAGCACATTTTCGCACGCGATTGGCTTTATTACAGCAATTTTGATGCTTACACTTGGCATGGTACACTTTAAGTTTAAAGATATTTGGAAAATGTATGTTTGCTTTGCTGTAATGTTTTTGTGGGGAGTGATGCTTGATTTTGTAATATTCCCTGGAAGTGATTACATGTATATTGTAAAAGACCCACTAGAACTTGGCCTTCCATTCCCTTATCAAATTTTGTATGGGGCACTGCTTGGGGTTTATGTGGCAATTTACTATCTTGTAACTTTGATTGTAGACAAAATTAAAGATAGCAAAACCAAAAAAAGCCAAAACATTACAACAGCAAATAATTAAAGTTAAAGATATTGCAACAAAAGCAATATCTTTTTTTGTGTAAACTGGCAAAGGCAATATTACAAAATGTAATAATTAGCAAAAGTCCTAAACTTGTGTTGTTTTTAAAACAATGCGTGGGGCTTTAATTTTTAGCAAAATCATACGCTGTTGCTGAAAGAAAACAAATATTACAATTTGTAATATGTCATCGGTGCCCTTACCCTAGTAGAGAACGCAATGTTTGTTTTGCCACAATAACTAGCCAAGCAAAGTCAAGCAAACAATTATATATTACTTTTTGTAATATTTTATGTTTCTACCAGCACATCTTTATCTAACAAAACACATCAAAAAACAGGCCGTTTTATTTGCTAAAAAGTTGATAAATAGATATAATACCATTTAGAGGTGAAATATGAACAAAGTTGTTATTGTTGGATGTGGAAATGTTGGAATGGCATATGCTTATAGTTTGGTTATTAGCGGAAGCTTTGTTGACGAACTTGTGCTTGTTGACCTTAACAAAAATCGCGCCGAGGGCGAGGCTATGGACCTTAACCATGCACTATCTTATGCCCCAAAGAAAATTGATATAAAAAGTGGCGATTACAACGAGTGCAAAGATGCCGATATTGTTTGCATTTGCGCTGGTGCTGCCCAACTTCCGGGCGAAACCAGAACCGACCTATTATCTAAAAACATAAAAATTTTTAAAAGCATTGTTGGCGAAGTTATGGCAAGTGGGTTTAAAGGAATATTTTTGATTGCAACCAACCCACTTGATACAATGGCCTATGCAACAATGAAGTTTTCGGGCTTTAAACCAAGCCGAGTTATTGGAAGTGGAACAACTCTTGACACCGCAAGGCTTAAATATATGATTGGCACAGAGCTTAAAGTTAACGCAAAAGATGTGCACGCATATGTGCTTGGCGAGCACGGGGATAGCGAGTTTGTGGCATGGGATAATGCAACAATTGCTGGCGACAGCATTTGCAAATTGTTAAGCAAAAATCAGATGTCAAAAATTAGCTACGATGTTAGAACAAGCGCTTATGATATTATTAACAAAAAAGGTAGCACAAGCTATGGCATTGGTATGTGCTTGCTGGGCATAACCAACGCAATCCTTAACAACGAGCGAAAGGTGCTAACCGTATCTTGCTACAACAAAGAGCACGATGTATATTTTTCTAAACCTTGCATAATTGGAAAGCACGGCATAGAAAAGCAGTGCTACATTACTCTATCCGAGACCGATAGTGCAAAGCTTATGGACTCCATTACAAAATTGCAAGATGACAAACGCCCTGTTATCAACAAAATTAAATAAGCACAAAAAACCACCATTTTGGGTGGCTTTTTTATTTGCATAAATTTGAACAAATTTTTAAAATTTTAATAATACAACACAAAAGCATTTTAATAATTTGCAATTAAACTAAAGTATCGTGATAGTTTATCTTTGCTCCTTTTTTTTGTTTCCCAAAACAGCAACACCCACAAGCCCACAAGCAGTTAAACTTACATATAAGCCCATAAGGTTTAAATTTACACCAGTATTTGGGGTTGTGCCACTATCAGACTCTACCACATTAACTGCAACATGTTGTGGCCACATACCAATTTCTACCTTATCCCCAACAGCCTTGTTTTCAAAAATTTTTGTTGTTGCATCAACAAACATAGCTGGCACAACACAAATATAAAATTGGTCTACTGTTGGATAAAATGCAGACTCACCAGTCCCAAAACTACGTCCTCCATATGATATCGAACTTGAAGTTCTTGTCCAGCAATATGCCGAATAACTTTCATTTGCACTAGATTGGTCGCCAGCACCTTGAGATTTTGCGTAATCGGATGCTTTGATGTGGTAAGCTTTATTCTGTATATAACCATCATCTAGCAAACTTGTATCTCCTATCAAATCTTCAATTGATAGTAAAAAAATTTTATCGCCATTTGCGTCTTGGGTGTAGGATGTTACATTATTTTGATTTGCTATTGATATTGGCAAAATGTTTTTTATCTCATCGGCGGTAAATGCCGACATAAAACTTGTTGGATATGTCAATGTTGAAGGTAGTCCAAGTTGTTGTAAGTTTGTATCATTGTTAACTCCAGTTTGGTTTGTTTGCTCCATACCATTTAACCAATAGCGCAAATTACTATACTGATAAGTATTTGCCGGTGTTTTATCTGGCGCACCATTGGCTGCTGTGTAGCCATCGCTATCATATGTTGGCTGAAACGGCATATTTGCCAAGGCTCTATCAGAAACTAACATTGCCTTGCCGTCATTTATATTTACAATTTGCCACTCAATAGGCTCATATTTGTAATAAGCTTCTTTGCCCCAATCTATTAAATTACCATTATCATATTTATACGATTTAACCAGCGCTTGCCATGATATGCCAAGCCCAGGGTTGACAATAACCGAGTTGTAAATTATCTCATTTACGCCTGTATATGCCTTTTTATATTTGTTTGTTCCATCGGTATAAACATTATCTTGCCCTGCAACTTTGGTTACAACAATTTGGTCATCAGCAAAAATATTTTTTATTGGATTAACAACGCAACTAAACATTGCCCCAGCACACAAAACCGCACTACAAAAAATTCCTAAAAACTTGTTTTTCTTTTTCATTTTTCCTCCCACACTTATGTTTTGCAAAATATTTAATATTAGCCATTTTTTTCGTTATGTATACAGCAATATAATTAAGATTTATTTTTTAAATTTTTATGTTTGCTTGCATAATTTGCAAAAACTGTTTGATTGCGTCCAAACTGATTTGCTTGATTGTTTAAAGTTGGTCGCAAACCTTACTTAGTTAGTTTAGCACTACCCCCCCCCCTTGTCAAACAATTTAATATCCAATTTTTTTTAATTGTAAATTGTGGCACAAATAATTTAACTTTTATGCTTGGCAATAAAAGCAATGTTAGCAAAATAATTGAAAATGCACCAACAATATGATAAAATAGGCATTAGGAGATTTTATGGATACAAAAACAATGCTGTTAAACAATTTGCCAAGCGAATTGCTTAACTACAAAAACTTAATAACAAAGTGTGCCGATAGCACAAAGGGAGATTACACCTTGCCTTGCTTTGCCCTTGCAAAAGATATGCACAAAGCACCAAACATAATTGCCGGCGACCTTGCATCTGCACTTGATAAAATTGAAATTGTAGACAAAGCCGAAGCTGTTAACGGATATCTTAACATATTTTTAAACAAGGCCTATATTGCAAAGCAAGTTTGCACCGAATTTTTGCGAGATAACACAAATATGTTTAAGGCAAACTATGGCAATGAAAAAACCATTTGCATAGATTACAGCAGTGCAAATTTGGCAAAATATTTTCACATTGGGCATTTAAGCACAACCATACTTGGTGAGTGTCTTGCAAGGCTTTTTGAAAATGCCGGCTACAAAGTTGTTAGGATAAATTTTGTTGGAGATTATGGCACGCCTTTTGGCAAAATTGTTTCGGCATACAAGCTTTGGGGCAACAAGCGAGATGTTGAGGCCCGAGGCGTTGATGCGATACAAGATTTGTATGTTAAATTTTGCAAGCACGATGGCGAGCCAGAATATGACCAAATGGCACGAGATTGCTTTAAAAAAATTGAAGATAAAGACCCTGAAACTTTAAAGATATACAATTGGATAATTAATGTTAGCCTTGCCTACAACAAAAAAGCCACTGCCGAGCTTGGCGTGCACTTTGATGACTTTAATGGCGAAGCCTACTACAACGACAAAATGGATGCTGTGGTTAGCGAACTAGAAAAAAAAGGCCTTTTGCAAGATGGCGAAAACGGAAGCAAAATTGTAAGGCTTGGCGATGATGTTGCTGTTATTAGGCGAAGCGATGGCGCAAGCCTTTACATAACACGAGACCTGGCTGCCGCAATTGATAGAGCCAACAAGTATCATTTTTACAAAAATTACTATGTAACCGATGTCGCACAAAAATTGCACTTTGAAGAGATGTTTAAAATTTTGGGGCTTATGGGCTACAATTGGGCAAAAGATTGCGGGCATATTTATTATGGCCGAATTAGATTGCCAGAGGGCAAAATATCATCTAGGCTTGGAAAACAAGCACTTATAAGAGATATTTTGGACGAAGCAAAAAGCAAGGCAAAAGAAGTTATTAAAGACCGCAATTTGCCAGATGCGGATAAGGTTGCAACAGTTGTTGCAAAAGGTGCTACTGCATTTATTGTAACCAAAAACGAGAAAGTTAGAGACACTGTTTTTGACCTTAACGATGCGCTTAGGTTTGATGGTGAAACCAGCCCATATATGCAATACACATATGCAAGATGTGCAAGCATTTTGCGAAAGGCAAATGCAAATTTTGCGGATGTAGATTACAAATATCTCACCTCGCCTGAAGCCTTTGCAACAATAAAACTGATTGGCGACTTTGCCGAAACAATTAAACTTGCAACCGAAAAGTTAGAGCCAAACATTGTAAACAAAGCCACAATGGTGCTTTGCACTGCTGTAAACAAATTTTACACAACACAAAGGGTTATTACCCCAAACAGCACCGAAACAAACACCAAAGCTTTGCTTATAAACATTGCAAAAGAAGCCATAAAATTTGGGCTTAACTTAATTTGCATTGATACTGTAGAAGAAATGTAACAACAAAAAACTAGCCTTTATTTTACTAAAGGCTTTTTTTGTGATATAATAAAAATATGGGATATGAACTTTCACAAAAAGATATTGATGATATGAAGGCCGAAATTGTCGAAAGAATTAAGTTAAGAGAAACATATCACGATGATATTGTAATGGCAAAAAGTTACGGGGACCTTAGTGAAAATGCCGAGTATCACGAGGCAAAGCGAAGCAAAGGCAAAAATGAAGGCCGAATTAGGTATTTGCGAAATTTAATTAAAAATGCAGAAATTATTGAGACAAATTCTCACGCAAACGAGGTTGGCTTTTTTGATAAAGTTTTGCTTTATTTTGAAGATGATAATGAGACTGAGTATATAACAATATCCAGCAAAATGCGTGTTGATGCAACCAAAGGGATAATAAGCAAAGAATCACCCCTTGGAAGTGCCATTTTTGGCAAAAAACTTGGCGATAGAGTTTTGGTTTGTGTTAGCCCCGATGTAAGTTATTATGTAACAATAAAACAAATTATAAAGGGCACTGATGTTGATGCCCCATTAAACAGATACTAAAAATATTTTACAAAAATTTGTATTTTTTTGCACAATGTGATAAAATGTGTTATGAAAACAGGAGATAGATATGAAAAAATTTTGGAATGAATTTAAAAAGTTTATAAGCCGTGGCAATGTTGTTGATATGGCAATAGGTGTTATTATCGCTAGTGCATTTACTGCAATAGTCACCGCCGTAACAAACAAAATTATTATGCCCGTTGTAAATTGGATACTTGCCATAATAACTGGCGGAAGTGGCCTAGACCAAATTTACACATTTTTAAAAAAGGTGTATGTTCCAGATACAGCTGGCAACCCAACAACACAAATAGACCTTACCAACAGTATTTACATTGATTGGGGTGCTTTGATAACATCTATCATCAACTTTTTTATAATTGCATTTATTTTGTTTATTATGCTAAAAGCCTTTAATGCAGCACAAGACGGAATTGCAAAAGAAAAAAACAAGTTCCCTACTATTGACGAGCGAAAAGAACTTAAAGAGCGTGGCGTTGATGTTTTAAAAATTAAAAGAAAAGAGCTTATTGCAAAAACCGCCGAACTCCGTGCCGAAAAAAAGGCAATTGCCGATGCTAAAACACAAGCCGAAAAAAAGCCAACAACCGAAGAGCTTTTGACCGATATTTTGGCCGAGCTTAAGCAATCTCGTGGCGAGTTGAAAATGGATACAATTGACGCTGTTAAAGCCGACAAAAGCACAAACAAAGATGCTGACAAAAACAGCAAGTAAATTTTGAAATTGCAAACAAATAACAACGCTATATAAAAATTTGTGTAAAAAAATATGCTAAATTTAATTAGCATATTTTTTGTTTACCCTACTTCAACAATTTTTGTTAAGTGGTGGGTTAGTTATTTATCCTCGGCTTTTTCTATTTTTGCGATTTTTCGCTTTAATGCGTTTAGCACTTTTGTTTTGCTAAGCCACCAATCACGGCTCCAAACCCTGTAAATATTCCAGCCTCGGCTTTGCATAAATGATGGGTGATAAACATCTCTTTCCAAAATGCTATCACTGCTATCTAGGGCCGAATAATCAAACTCTATGCCCAAAATATACTTATCACGCTTTTTGTTGTAAATTGCAAGTGGCAATTTGTAATTTGCATTGCCTATGTTGCGCTCTACAGCGTAGCCCTCGTCTTTTAGCATTTGTTCTAGTTCGGCAACCATTTTTTCGTTTAGGTCTTGCGATGTTAGTTGTTTTTCTGGCAACAAATTATCAAGAATAATTTTTGTTTCTACCTTGTTTTTGTTAGAAACTGCCCTTACATATTTTAAGTATTCTCTAAATAGTTTTGGGCCAACATTTTTGCTACCCGCAACATTAAGTTCTTCGGGCTCTATGCTTGTTACAACATAAATTTTTTGTTTTGCTCTGGTTATTGCAACATTAAGTCGGTTTTCTCCACCCTCGTTTGATAGTGAGCCAAACCTTGCAACAACTTTGCCATATTCGTTTTGAGCGTAGCCGGTTGAGAATATAATTATATCTCGCTCATCACCCTGCACGTTTTCCAAATTTTTTACAAATAGGCTAATATCTTCGCCGTTTTCTTTTCGGTTTTGTTCAACCAAAAGTGCGTTATGAAAGTCTAAATCTTTTGCCGATAATTTATCAATCTCATCTTCTATTGCGCTTTCTTGCTCCAAATTAAAGGTTATTATTCCTATGCTTTGTGTTCGCTTTTTATCTTTTAACAACTTGCACAAAAGTTCGGCAACAGCTTTGGCTTCGACCTCATTTTTGGTGTTTATCCATCTGCCATCTACCTTAATACGCTCGATAGGAAGCTCTTTGTTGTTTTTGCTAACATCTGGTGCAATTTGCAATTTTTTTGAATAGAATGCGTAGTTAGAAAAATTGATAAGCGCTTCGCTACGGCTTCGATAATGATATGTAAGATTACTGCTAAAATATCGACTTGTGGCAAGGTCTAGCAAGCTTTCCACCTCTAGCGCAGCCTGCGTCGAGTAGTCTAGGTCGTCAAAATCATCATTACCCATATATCTTTTAAGGAATGTCGCTGTTGGCCTTAACTGTTTGCTGTCGCCTGCAACAACAATATGTTTGCCCCTGTAAATGCAAGGCAATGTGTTTTCGATAAACACTTGAGATGCCTCATCAAACACGACATAATCAAACATTTCTTTTTCTAACGGTAAAATTTGGCTGGCAATTTCTGGGCTAAGCAAAAAGCAAGGGAACAATTTTAACAAATAATCTTTGTAAACTTGCATACACTTTCTAATTGGCCACAAGTTTTGCTGTTTGTTAATTTGATACAAAAAGTTTTTGCTTGACTCTTGATTTTGCTCAAAAAATTGTTTATATTCGTTGGCGTTTTTTTGATAGCACAAACGCTTGTCAAGTTCTAGTTGCTCTTGCTTTAAGCTTAAAATTCGGTTTCGCATATTTGCAAAATCGGTTAGTTTTGATAGCTCGTCTTTGTGCAAATCTTCTTGCTTTATGGCTTCGTTGTAAGTTCTAAACACAACAATTTTATCTACAATATATTTAAAGCTTTTGTAGTTATCACTATTTTTATATGCAAACTTTAAAATTGCCTTTTCGGCATCTGTCAAACTTTCTAGGCATACATTTATGTCTCTAATTTCAACATATTCATCAAGTGCGTTTGCAAGCATTTTCAAATACATTGTGTTGCCACTAACAATGTTATCTAGTGTAAGCAAATATCCTTTTGGTTGCAACACTTTTTTAAGAACTTCGTAGCCCTTTATGTATTCTTTTAAATCTTTTAATGTATCATCAAAAGTGCTTTCTATCTCTTTTTCTATTTTGTTTGTTTTGCTTTTGATAAATGGATACATTGGCAATAAAATGTGGCTTGCGTTTAACTGTGCATATAGTTTTGGATGTTCAGTTGTAGCGATATATTTTGTAAGTGGCGCATAGTCAATTTTTTCACTTTCGTTATGCTCCAAATAATAAGACAAAATATCTCTTGCATAAGGCCTTTTTGTCATATCAAATGGAATAAATTTTGCCGAAAGCAAACTTTTTATTAAGTTTTGTGCTTGGCTTAGTGTGTGAATATCAATTTCACTTTGTATGTAATCAATAAGTGGGTTAACCTGCTTTTTTTCCAAAAATTTGAAATATAGGTTATCTTTCTTTTTATCCCTTATAAGTTGCTGAGCCTCGCTTATGGTTGCAAAGTCCATACTCATCAGGGCCTCATTTTGTTGCATATTTTGAAACACAGCATAATCTTTGCTGTTTTTGCCAATCATCTCGCTGTTTGCATACATTTGTTGTAATGTTAGACCGTAATCTTGCATTTTAAAAAGCACATCGTTTACGCCCTCTAACTCGGCAACTTCGGCATCTATTTGGCTTTGCAAGGTGTGATATTTATCAAGCAAATCATCTTCTTGAATTTGCATAATATTTTCGTGCTCTAACTTTGCTTTTTGATAAAACTCGGCCTTTGCCTTGTCGCTATCGGCAATTAGCATTGCCTTTTGATTTAATGTGGCAAGTCTGTTATAAACTACATCTAGTGCTGCCTTTTTTTGGCTGATAACCAAAACTTTTTTGCCTTTGGTAAGTGCATCGGTAATTATGTTTACAATGGTTTGACTTTTACCTGTGCCTGGAGGGCCATAGATAACCATATTTGAGTTGATGTTTAAGTTTTGTATGGTTTGCTGTTGAGCATAATCAAGCTCGCTTATTGGAAACATATCCTTGCTTGGCTTTTTATTTTTTTTGGCTGGTTTGGCTAGCAAAAGCTCGTCTATTGCCGATGTTGTTAACTGCTTTTTTTCTAGAACTTCGTAATCATTATAAATGCTGTTTGTAAGCGGAAATCTACCCAAAATGCAATAGTTAAAAACTTCTAGCCCACCCTGCTTTGGGTCTCTATCCTTTACAAATGGAATAAACGAATCCGCTGGCTCGTATTTTATGTGAATATCAAATTTTTCAAGATACTTTACAACATCGCCAACATTTTTAAAGCCGTTTGATTTAAGGTCGTCAAAATCAGTTTCTAGCTCGTCAACATCAAGTTTTTTGGCAGTTGCATAAGTGTATAAAAGCACTTTGTTTAACTTTATAGTTTCGTTGCTTAAAAGCTCGATGCTTGCAGTGGTTTCGTTATCTATATTTATTTCTACCGGAAACATAACAAGTGGTGCCCTAACCATAAGGTCTTTGCCAATATACCCCTCAACAAACGGATATCCAACATAAAGCTCGTATCGGCCAGTTTCTTTTTCAAACTCTTCAATCTCTCGCTTTAACTGTTTTAGGCAATTTGTTTCGTGAATCATCATTCGCTTAAGCTCTTGTTTTTTTGCCCTTTCTATTTTTAAATAATCGGTTTTTTCTTCGCCATTTTCATCTTGATAGGTTGTTTTGTATTTGGCTAGTTTATCCTCTACATTTAGGTTGTTATAAATGTAGTCCTTCTCGTCCTTTCCAATAATTTCAAACGATACTTTTTTGCCTGTCCACAAAAAATCTACAAGCGAATCGGTCATTTGCTTATCGCCTGCAAATATCTTTCCAATATCATAGCTAAATTTGTTTGTTACCCTTTTTGTATAAAGGCTTCTGTTTTTGCCACTAATTTCAATTAGTCGGCGTTTGTAATACTTGTAAATTTTGCTCATTATAAATTTTTTCCTCGACTTATATAATAACATATCTTGCACAAAAAATAAAGATTAAAATTGAAATATTTTTTTTCTTTTTGTAAATTTGCAACATTGATTGAACCTTTTTTATTTTTAATTTTGCCAACAAAAAAATGCCCTGCAAAAGCAAAGACAATTAGTTTTGTTTTGGCTTATCTTTGTGCCTAAATCGCTCGATAATTTTAGACTTAAAGAAAAACCAAATTATTGTTAATATTTGAAGTGGCACACCAATTAAATACAGCCAACTTACCATATTGTTATTGCACGATAAGCAAACGCTAAGCAACACACCCCAAATAATGCCACTGGTGTAAAGGGCGTTCCAAATACTCTTTCCCCATTTTGAGTTAAACACAACAAGCACAATACAACTAACTGGTATGGCATAAATAAACGCTAGCCATTTTTTTGATAGGTTTGGTGCACACACAAGCAAAAATGCAAACACAACAGTTGCAACAAGCCAGCAAAGGCCAAACGACAAAAGTGTGATGTAGGTGTGCTTGATTTTTTTGTTTGGAACAACAACTTTTGTATCGTGCACTTTCGATTTGTAGCAAAGGTCATTTAGCGTAACGCCAAAAACATTGGCAATTTGCATAAGAACATTAACATCAGGTAGCGACTCGCCTCTTTCCCATTTAGAAACCGCTTTGTCGCTATAATTAAGTTCTTCGGCAAGCTCTATTTGTGTGATTCCAAGTTGCTTGCGATATTTGGTTATATTTTCGCCAACAATCTGGTTGATTGATAAATTTTCTTTTTCCATATTAAAATTATACAAACAAGTAACAAAAATGTCAACAAATATCAAATTCTACCATCAGTAGAGTTTAAAAAAAATTCCACTTTTAAAGATTTTTTTGTAGAAACTCAAAGTTTATCAGTAGGTAGATTTTTTTTGATAATTAACATATGATAGAAGCAGGAGTTAAAATTATGAGGAATTTTGACGATATAAAAATTACCGTTTTTGGCGACTCCATTTTTAAAGGCATTGTAACCGACAGCGGAAAGCTACAAAAGCTAGAAAACAGCGTTGTTAACAATGTTGCAAAACACTTTAATTTAGATATAAAAAATGTTTCGGTTTATGGCCAAACATTAGGCCGAATTTATCAAAAAGGTTTAATATTAGATTACACCAACAGCCTAGACACCAGCAAAAAGAATATTACAGTGCTTTCGGTTGGTGGCAACGACAGCGATTACGATTGGCAGGAAATTGAAAAATCTCCCACACTGCCACACAAACCAAAAACAACTTTAGATGAATTTAAAAACATTTTAACTTTGGTTATAAACCAAATAAAGTGCGCTGGAGCAAAAGTTTTTGTAACAACAATTCCGCCGGTTGATAGCAAAAGATATTTTGAAAATGTTATTTGCAAAATTGCCGATAGAAACAAAATTTTGGAGTTTTTTAACGGCGATGTAAACACAATTTACAGGCATCAAGAATTGTTTAACGATGCAATTATGCAAGTGGCAAAAAAAACTTGCACAGGCGTTATTGATATTCGCACACCATTTTTAAGCCGACTGGATTTTTTAAGTTTGATGTGCAATGATGGAATACATCCAAACCAAAACGGGCACAATTTAATGACAACAGCAATAATAAAACAAATTGAAGATAAAGGAGATATTTATGAATAACTTGATAATAAGCACTGAGGCAACAAGCGATTTGCCACAACAAATTTTAGATAAATATGGTATTAGGGTTACAGATGTTAACTACTTTGTTGACGATAAACCCTACAACTCAAAAACAAACCATATGAGCGAACAAGATTTTTACGGTAGTATGCGCAAAGGTAGTGATACAAAAACAACACAGGTTAATCAATCAGAGGCATTTGAGCACCTAAAAGCACTTATGGATACTGGAAAGGATGTTTTGCACATTGGCTTTTCTAGTGGGCTTAGTGGCACATTTAACAACTTTAAACTAGCCGCCGAAGAACTAAACAAAACATATCCAAACAAATGTTATGTTGTTGATAGTTTGTGTGCGTCAGCTGGCCAAGGGCTACTTGTTTTGCTTGTTTGCAAAAAGGCGCAAAAAGAAAATTTATCTGCCCAACAACTAGCACAATATGCCGAAGAAGTTAAATTGCGAATAAATCACATATTTACGGTTGATGACCTAAAATATCTTGCCAAGGGTGGACGCATAAGCAAAGCAAGTGCAAAAATTGCAAACATCTTGCGAATAAAGCCAATTTTAAAAATGGATAACGAAGGCAAACTTGTTGTAACAAACAAAGTGTTTGGCCGAAAGCTTGCCATAAACAAACTTTTTGACAAAATGAAAACAAATTATGACCCATATTTTAGCGATATTTTAATTTGTGAAGCCGACTGCAAAGGCGATGCCGATTACCTTGCACAACTTATTAAAAACAATTTTGGCATTGAGCCAATTATTGTGCCACTTGACTACTTTATTGGTAGCCACTCTGGGCCAGGCACAATATCGGTATTTTATGTTGGCGACAAGCGATAAACAGTTTGGGCCACAACTTGCAAAATATTAAAATATAATTTTATTAGCACATAAGATTGCTTGCACAAAACAAAAAAATAAAAACTTTAAATCGTTAATTCAATATGCTATTTTATTAAACAAAATGGCATATTTTTTTTGCATAATTTTACATTTTTTAAAATTTTTGCTATGGATAAAAGTATTTTAATTTACAACAAAAAACTTTAGCCTAAAGAGAAAATAAAAAAATCGGCAAAAGCCGATTATGTGGTGCGCCGTAAGGAATTCGAATCCCTAACCTTTGGTTCCGTAGACCAACGCTCTATCCAATTGAGCTAACAGCGCAAGTATTTTGTTAAATGTTCTTTGTTAAACCACAAAGGAACCAAAGGTTTATTGGGACCCCTAAAATTGCAAAATTTTTGGGGAGCGCAAGCATTGTGCACAAAAGCGCAGTTTGCCGTGGCAAACAAGCCAAAAGCACAAACTGCCGAGCAGGTTCCGTAGACCAACGCTCTATCCAATTGAGCTAACAGCGCAAGTATTTTGTTAAATGGCTTTTGCAAACCACTTTATTTTGCAACACTATATATTTTATTAAATATTAACAAAAATGTCAATACTTTTATGGCAAATAACACACAATGCGCAATTATTATTGTGTGTGCTTATGGAGATAAATGCAAAAAATATTTTTTTCAACACCAAAAAATAAAAAACATCGCAAGCAAAAGTTGTGCACAAAAAACCATATTTGGTTAAAAATGTTAGCTGCACAAAAAGAAAAAATGTAAAAAATATGCCATTTTGTTTAATAAAATAGCACATTTTACTAAAGTTTTAATTTCTAATTTTTTATAAAATTGGGCGTTTTTGGGCAAGAATTGCCCAAAATTTGCATTTTTTTGCTTATTTTGTTAAAGAATCTTCATCTTCTCGCTTTTTTGCCTTGTTAAATTTTTCTTGCTTTGCTTGGTCATAAAGTGCCTTCATTTCGTCAAGCGACAAAGATAATTCTTCACTTTTTAGCGAACCTTTATACTCTCTAATTTGTTGTTCTCTAAACGATGCTTGTGCCATCTTTTTCATTGCCATAACAAGTTGTGGATAGCTAAAATTTACAGCCTTTGCAAGTGCACTAAATGTAATTGTTTCAATAGTTTTTTGTGGTAGTGGCTCGTCAGACTCGGTTAAGCCCTCTTCCCTTGGATTATAACTGTTTAGCACTTGGTCATTATGCCCAACAACATTGTATTCGTCAAAATTATAATAATAATATTTTGTTAATAAATAGTCGTGATAATTTTTTGGCATAAGAAAGTGGCAATACTTGTGTGCCTTGTCAACATCAGGAATGTCCCAGGTTGGGTCGCTATAAAAATGACCTTTTATATTATACTTTTGGTCGTCCAACTCAATTTTTAGTCTTGCATGTCTGCCGTTGGTTGCATTACGAAGATTTTGAAAAGATACACCAATTTTGGTGCACTTTAATCCGTCCATATTTAGTGCATCAATAATTTGCTTTTCTAGCGAGGCGTAGCCAGCACAAACAAATTCTGGCTTTTTTAAAAATGCTCCAACAAAAAGTTGGTCGTTACTATAACAGCTTTGATTAACCGATGGTGTGTATTTTACAATTGACGATACTTTAAAATGAATGTATGCAAGTGCCTCGGCTGGTGATAAGTTAGATTTTTTTATGTTGTTTACTATGTTTTGAATGTAAAGATTAGCACGAATTATTGTTTCGATATTCCAAAGTTTTTTGACCCAAATTCTGCGAGAATCATATGTGTGCACAACAGCCAAAGTGGTTTTGAATGTACCCTTTGTTGCACGATAAAACTCGTTGATTTTTACAAAGTCATCATATGGCAAATATTCGTTTGGAACAAGCACCATTAAACTAGAAACTTTGTCTTTAACATCATTTGAATTTTGTTCCAACCACTTTAAAAACTCCATCTTATGTTCTGAAAAACCTGTACCAGCGCTGTTTAAAAGCGAGACAATGGCTTCTCCGTTTTTATCTATTTGGCCATCTATGTTAGATAACAAAATTTTATACTTTTCTTCGTCCATCTACTTATCCCCCTTGTGTAATTTGATATATATGTAATTTGCAAATAATTTGGCCAATTGGTTAGGTGCGATGCCCACGAATCCCCGTGGCATTTGCCGTGCAAATGAAAATTTTAGCCCTGCTAAAATTCTGCATCGCACCCACCGCCCTTGCCTATCTTGCCACAATTTATTTTGCCCATCAAAAATGCTAATACGATTGATTGCTTTCATTTTATCATAAAATACAAAAAAAATCAATATTAGCCGTGCAATAATTTTAATGGCATTATATCACCAGCCTAAATTTAACATGCCAAATTTAATTGCAACTAACCCAGTTAAAATGATATAATACAAAAAGCTAATAACCTGCTTTTTCGCTTTAAGCCAAAATATAAAAAATTGCAAAAAAAAGCAAAAAAAGCACAAAATTAACTACTTTTTTAAAGGAATCATATATATTTTTATGAAAAACGAGCTATCTAAAATTAAAAATTTAATTGGCAATACGCCACTTGTAAAAATAAAATTTAAATATCAAGGCAAAATAAAAAACATTTTTGCAAAGCTGGAATGGTTTAACCTTAGCGGGAGCATTAAAGATAGACCTGCATTTGAAATTATTAGCAACGCCTACAAAACAGGTTTGCTTTGCAAAGGTCAAACAATTTGCGAAACAACTTCTGGCAATATGGGAATTTCTATTTGCGCAATTGCAAACATCACAAAAAACCCAGTTGTTATTTGTATGCCAAAGTATATGAGCGAAGAGCGTAAACAACTACTACGACTATATGGGGCAAAACTAGAGCTTGCCGATAGCTTTGCCGATGCGTTTAAAAGAGCTGATGAATATCAAAAAATGGGTGCATTTTTACCACATCAATTTGAAAACGAAAATAATGCAAAAGCTCAACAAAAAACAGCAAAAGAAATTTTGCAAAAATTGCCCACCCCACCAGCTTTTGTTAGTGGAGTTGGCACCGGTGGCACGCTTGTTGGAATTGGTGGCTATCTTAAACAGCACGCAAAAACCAAAGTTATTGCAATGGAACCTGCCGAAAGCAAACTTTTATCCACAGGCAAAAGTTTAGGCAAACACAAAATTCAGGGTGTTGGCGATGAAAGTGTTCCAAAACTATACAACAAAACAATTGTAGATAAAATAGTTGCAGTTAACAGCGATGATGCAATTTGTATAGCACAAAAACTTTGTACAAGTTTGGGGCTTGGCGTTGGCATATCTGCCGGAGCAAACTTTTTGGCTTGTGTGCTTTCTGGCATAAACAACTGTGTTACGGTGTTTGCCGATGATAACAAAAAATATTTATCAACCAACCTAACCAAAAACATAAAAAGCGAACTTGCCGATCAAATTGACTTGATTGATTACACTGTTTTGTAACACAAACAGAATCATTTTTTAATTATAATCAACAGATTTTTTATTTTGTTAGCAATACAAATTTTACAAAATTACAACAAAATATGTTCAAAAAGCATAAAAAAATGCGAAAAAATCGCATTTTTTTATTTTTTTAAATTTTTGAGATTTACTTACTTTTTAATATCTTCTACTTTTTTGCCACAGTTAGAACACTCTGCCTCGCCGTCTTTAAGCTCGGTTCCGCATTTATCGCATTTTTTCATATTAACTGTGCCGCCTTGTTTTGCAATGTTGCCCTGCTTTATGCTACCTTCGGTTGCTGTAAGCGAAAATCCTACAAATGTCGCCTTTATTGCAAAAATTATAAGTGGAATAAACACAACAAGCAATATAATTCCAAACACAAGTTTAACAACACCTGCACTTTCTGAAACAGTGCCAGCACCCTTTATTGTTAATATAACTCCAAACACCATACTTAATACTGCAAGAATAAATGCCAATATTCCAAAAGATATTAAAGCACCTTTTTGTTTTTTTATACTATTCATAACAACCCTCCATTTTTTTGTTATTTTATCTTTATAAATTTTTAAATTAAAATTTTAATTTTTTGTGATTTTTTACTATTTTTTTAACTTTTTTATTGATTTTTAGCGGTTTTTTTGCGTTTTTTTAAAATTATTTTTCTCGCTTTGCGTTGCAATAAGGGCATTCAAATTTTGATTTATCAAATATCTTTCCGCAATAATCACACCTTACGGTTTCGGTTTGGTTTGCATCAGTTTGCATTGTTTGCCCATTTGCTTTTGCATTTTGGGCCTCTTTTTGTGCCCTAACACCATTCAAAATAACCCCAACAATCACAAGTGCCATACCAACAGCAAAGCCAGAAATTCCAACAATTGCCGAAATTGCCATTCGTGGCGTTTGCATATTAACAACTTCAATTGGCACAGCAATCATCAAACACATCATAAATACCGCGCA
>ERZ808246.798-NODE-798-length-24836-cov-4.240991_pt1 | contig 24836 bp, 22 predicted proteins | sample MGYA00521083_ERZ808246 | MGnify/ENA primary metagenome ERZ808246 (study PRJEB31516, sample SAMN03275577) | gut metagenome | biome: mammalia-associated habitat; material: feces | host: Papio cynocephalus | place: Kenya | collected 2012-07-07 ... | reverse complement strand
AATTGATCGTCATGACCGGCCTGTCCGGTTCGGGCAAGTCCAGTCTGGCCTTTGATACCATTTACGCCGATGGCCAGCGTCGCTACGTCGAAAGTTTGTCCAGCTATGCCCGGATGTTTCTGGGTCGGATGGACAAGCCCGACGTGGACGAGATCACCGGCCTGTCCCCGGCTATTTCCATCGACCAGAAGACCACCAGCCACAACCCTCGCTCTACCGTGGGCACAGTGACAGAAATTTACGATTATCTGCGTCTTTTATACGCCCGGATCGGTGTACCTCATTGCCCGGTCTGCGGGCGGGTCATCAGCCAGCAGACGGTGGATGAGATGGTGGACGCTGTGCTCAAGCTGGAAGAGGGCACCAAGTTTCAGGTTTTGGCACCCGTGGTGCGCCAGCGCAAGGGCACACAGCAGAAGGAGCTGGATGCTGCCCGCCGGGGCGGCTACGCCCGGGTGAAAATCGACGGCGAGCTTTATGATCTGGACGAGGAGATCAGTCTGGAAAAGAACATCAAGCACACTGTGGAGATCGTGGTGGACCGCCTTGTGATCCGCAAGGGGGTCCGGGGACGTCTGGCGGATTCGCTGGAAACGGCCCTCTCTCTCACCGGTGGCATTGCCGAGGTAGAGGTCATCGGGGGCGAGTGCATGACCTTCAGCCAGAACTTCGCCTGCCCGGAGCACAATATCTCGATCAGTGAGCTGAGTCCCCGGCTCTTCTCCTTTAATAATCCACAGGGCGCCTGCGAGAAATGCACCGGTCTTGGCACCTTTATGCGGGTGGACGAAGAGCGCATCCTGCCCAACCGGAATCTCTCGATCCGGCAGGGGGCCATCAAGGCCAGCGGATGGTACTACGCTGAAGGGTCTGTCAGCGAGATGTATTATCTGGGACTTGGCAAAAAATACGGATTTACGCTGGATACGCCCATCAAGGAAATGAGCACCGAGGCCGTCAATGCCCTGCTCTACGGCACCAACGGCGAAAAGATCGAGATGCACCGCACCAATGAATTTGGCAGCGGCGTATACTACAACACCTTTGAGGGCATCATCGAAAACCTGGAACGCCGCTTCCGGGAGACCAACAGTGAGTGGATGAAGGAAGAGATCGGCAGTTTCATGTCCGGCGTAGAGTGTCCGGACTGCCACGGCAAACGGCTCAAGCCGGTGGTTCTGGCGGTGACGGTAGGGGATAAGAACATCAGTGACTTCTGCGAGATGTCCATCCGGGAAGAGCTGAACTTCATCGCCGAAAATGAGCCCAAGCTGACTGAGAAACAAAAGCAGATCGGCGGACAGATCATGAAGGAGATCAAGAACCGCCTGCAATTCCTGCAGAGCGTGGGTCTGGATTACCTCACCCTTGCCCGGTCTGCGGGCACCCTGTCCGGCGGCGAGAGCCAGCGCATCCGGCTGACCACCCAGATCGGCAGTGCACTGTCCGGCGTGCTCTATGTTCTGGATGAGCCCAGCATCGGCCTCCATCAGCGGGACAACGATAAGCTCATTGCTACGCTGAAAAACCTCCGGGATCTGGGCAACACGGTCATTGTGGTGGAGCACGACGAGGATACCATGCGCAGTGCAGACTATATCGTGGATGTGGGCCCCGGAGCCGGCGTCCACGGTGGTGAGATCGTGGCAGCAGGCACCGTCAAGGATATCTGCAAGGCCAAGCGGAGCATCACCGGCGATTACCTTTCCGGCCGCAAACGGATCGAAGTGCCCCAGACCCGGCGCACCGGCAATGGAAATTTCCTGACGGTAAAGGGCGCCCGGGAAAATAACCTGCGGAACATCGATGTGAAATTCCCGCTGGGCGAGTTCATCTGCGTTACCGGCATCTCCGGCTCGGGCAAGTCCAGCCTGATCAATGAGATCCTGTATAAGACCCTTGCCTGCGAGCTGAATGGAGCCCGCAGCCGGGCAGGTAAGTGCGATGGCGTAGAGGGGCTGGAATTTGTGGATAAGGTCATTGGCATTGATCAGCAGCCCATCGGCCGGACGCCACGCTCCAATCCCGCCACCTATACCGGCGTGTTCAATGATATCCGGAGCGTATTTGCAGAGACGCAGGACGCAAAAATGAGGGGCTACGGCCCGGGACGGTTCAGTTTCAACGTCAAGGGCGGTAGATGCGAAGCCTGCGAGGGCAATGGCATTTTGCAGATCGAGATGCATTTCCTGCCGGACGTTTACGTCCCCTGCGAAGTGTGTAAAGGCGCACGGTACAACCGGGAGACACTGGAAGTCAAATATAAGGAAAAGACCATCTCCGATGTGCTGAATATGACCGTGGAAGAGGCAGTGGTATTCTTTGCTAACCAGCCCAAGATCGCCCGGAAATTGCAGACTCTTCTGGATGTGGGGCTCGGCTATGTGACGCTGGGACAGAGTGCTACCACCCTGTCCGGCGGCGAGGCACAGCGGGTCAAGCTGGCCAACGAACTGGCCCGCCGCAGCACCGGCAAGACGGTGTATATCCTGGATGAACCCACTACCGGCCTGCACATTGCGGATGTTCACCGCCTCATTGAGGTGTTACAGAAGCTGGTGGATGCGGGCAATACTGTCATCGCCATCGAGCACAATCTGGACCTTATCAAGTGTGCCGACCATATTATTGATCTGGGCCCCGAGGGCGGCAGCGCAGGCGGTCTGATCGTGGCAGAGGGCACGCCGGAGCAGGTGGCGGAAGTGAAGGAGAGCTTCACCGGCCAGTACCTCAAGCCACTGTTGGAAAAGGACCGTCTTCTGAGAGAAAAAGCCTGAGATATCAAAACAATATCGCAGTCATACAAAAGATACGTTTTACACATTTTGTGGGTTCTGGTACAATACAGGTGCGATCGACCCACAATCGTGTCACACAGATGTATCACAGAAAGCGCAGCGTTGGAATCATCCCATCCGATGCTGCGTTTTTCTTTGCGGCAAAGCTTGTTTTTTCACAGTGGGTGTGCTATACTTTTCAGCGAACTGAACAGAAAACAGCAGGTGCCCTTTGCGCCGCTTTTGGGCGGGGCGGAAGGGTCAAAAGGGAAGCGGGGGCAGTTCCCGCACGATCTCGTCACTGTGATAAGGGAGTCGGCCGTCAGGGTGCACAGCACCGGTCACTGAGGCATTGCCTTGGGAAGGCGGCGGCAGGCGTTGATCTTTCAGTCAGGAAACCTGCCTGCTGTTGGTACGGGAGCGCAAGCTCCGGATCACGAGGAATTGGTTGTACCAAAAAGCCTGAAATACAAGGGTCTTTTTGCTTTGCCGTTCTGCAAGCAAAGAGGCCTTTTTGTGTAAAGGGTCTATCTTTCCTGTACCTTTCTGCTCAGGGGAAAATTTATCCAATCAGGAAAGGAACAAAAACAATGCGCAAACTCAAGATCAAAAAGACGGCAGCCGTTCTGACTGCTCTGGCTCTCTGCGCCGGTGTGGTCACCGGCTGCGGTGCATCCAGCAGCACGGCAGGTTCTGCCAGCACCGCAAGCTCGGCCGCAGCAAGCGAAGTGAGCAGCGAGGAGGCGGACGAAATGGCAGCAAAGAATGTGGCAGACCTCATCGATGCCATCTATGTGCAGGAGCGGAACGACAATACCGACACTCAGTGCGAGGAGGCAAAGGCTGCATGGGATGCCCTGACCGACGCTCAGAAGGAGCTGGTGGAAGGCGAGAACGCTGACCCGGATTACTTTGGCCGTGACACCGGCGATGCCGCACAGGACGATCCCCGCAATCAGGACGAGATCGGCGAGAACGAGCTGCTGGTGGTCAGCTTTGGCACCTCCTTCAATGACAGCCGTGCCGCTGACATCAAGGGCATTGAGGATGCTCTGCAGGAAGCTTACCCCGATTGGTCGGTCCGGCGTGCCTTTACTGCACAGATCATCATCAACCATGTGCAGGCCCGTGACGGCGAGAAGATTGACAACATGGAGCAGGCTTTGGAGCGTGCAGTGGCCAACGGCGTGAAGAACCTTGTTGTTCAGCCCACCCACCTGATGCACGGTGCAGAGTACGACGAGATGGTGGAGACCATCGACCAGTACAAGGATAAATTCGAGTCCGTTGCCATTGCAGAGCCTCTGCTGGGCGAGGTGGGCTCGGATGCTTCCGTGATCAATTCCGATAAAGAAGACGTTGCAAAGGCCATCACCGCTGCCGCTGTGAAAGATGCAGGCTTTGACAGTCTGGATGCTGCCGCAGAAGCTGGCACTGCCTTCGTCTTTATGGGCCATGGCACTTCTCACACCGCAAAGGTAAGCTACAGCCAGATGCAGACCACCATGCAGACTCTGGGCTATGACAATGTGTTCATCGGCACCGTTGAGGGTGAGCCCGAGGAGACTGCCTGCGAGAACGTCATTGAAGCTGTCAAGGCCGCCGGTTATACCAAGGTGGTTCTCCGCCCGCTGATGGTGGTTGCAGGTGACCACGCCAACAACGACATGGCCGGTGAGGATGAGGATTCCTGGCTGAGCCAGTTCAAGGCCGCAGGCTGCTTTGACGAGGTTGACACTCAGATCGCAGGTCTGGGCGAGATCGCTGACATCCAGCAACTCTACGTTGCCCACACCAAAGCCGCCATCGATTCCCTGAACGGCTAAACATCTGACCCCATTTTGCCCGAAGGGAGAAATCTTTTCGGGCAATTTTTATTTGAAAGATTAAAAGATACCGAGGTATGATTCCATGCAGTGCAAACAGTTCCTTTCCATTACCCTTGCATCCGCTCTTCTGGTCCTCAGCCTGACCGGCTGCGGTGCCGCATCCTCTGCCGCAAGTTCTGCGGCTCCCTCTCAGGCTGCTTCTGAGGCAGTCTCCACGGCGGCTTCTGAACCCGCAGCAGAGGCGGCTCTGCCCGACGGCATTTATACCGCTGAATTTGAGACCGACAGCAGTATGTTCCACGCCAATGAAGCCTGCGACGGCAAGGGCACCCTGACCGTAAAAGACGGCGTGATGACCTTCCACGTCAGTCTGGCATCCAAAAAAATCGTCAACCTGTGTCCGGGCAAGGCGGCAGACGCTGAAGCCCACAAGACGGAGTGGCTTATCCCCACAGTGGATACCGTGACCTACTCCGATGGTACTTCAGAGGAAGTGTATGGCTTTGATATCCCGGTCACAGCTCTGGACGAGGATTTTGACCTTGCCCTGCTGGGTACCAAGGGCAAGTGGTATGACCATGTGGTCAGTGTCCGGAACGCACAGCCCAAGGAGGCCGCAGAGACGCCCGCCGACGGCGAGTACACCGTCAATGTGACCCTTGAGGGCGGTTCCGGCAAGGCTTCGGTCCAGAGCCCCGCTGCCCTGACTGTGGCTGACGGCAAAATGACGGCCACCATCGTATGGAGCAGCTCCAAGTACGATTATATGATTGTGGACGGCGAAAAGTATCTGCCCACCAGCACCGAGAACGGCTCGACCTTTGAAATTCCGGTGGCTGCTCTGGAGACTCCGCTGGAAGTCGTGGCTGACACCACCGCCATGAGCACCCCCCATGAGATCGAATACACGCTGACATTTGAGCTGAACTGATATGATCTCACGTCGTAGTTTTTTAAAAGCTCTCCCTGCCGCTGCCCTCACCCTGACAGCCTGCGGCAGAGAAAAAACGGAACCTGCCCATACGGAAAGTCTGGTGTTCTCTCACAGCTATCCGCTGGATTACGCAAAGCAGTTCACTGCGGACTGCTATGAAGGCGGCTATACCATGCTGACCATTGAGGACCAGCAGTTTCTTGTGATGCCGGAGGGAGCAGCGGAGGTGGAGAACCTGCCGGAGGACGTTACGGCCCTTCGCCAGCCGGTGCAGAACATCTATCTGGTTTCATCGGCAGTGATGGACCATTTTGTTCATCTGGATGGACTGGGCAGCATTGCGTTGTCCGGTACTCAGACTGACAACTGGCAGCTGGATGCAGCCAAAGTGGCCATGCAGGCCGGAAAGATTGCCTACGCCGGAAAATACAGCGCACCGGATTATGAAAAAATTCTGGCGACAGGCTGTCAGCTGACCATCGAAAATACCATGATCTACCATACGCCCGAAGTCAAGGAGCAGCTGGAACGGTTTGGCATCCCGGTGCTGGTGGAGCGTTCCAGCTATGAGGCGGACCCCTTGGCCCGGATGGAGTGGATCAAGCTTTGGGGCATCCTGCTTGGAAAAAAAGATACGGCAGAGCGTGTTTTTGCACAGGCTGTGGAGCAGATTGCACCGCTTCTGGAAGAGCATCCCACCGGAAAAACGGCGGCGTTTTTTTCCATCACTTCCAATCATCTTGCTACCGTCCGCAAGGGCAACGATTACGTTGCCCGGATGATCGAAATGGCCGGAGCGGACTATGTGTTTGATTCGCTGACCGACAGCGGGAACAATCTGGCGACCATCAACCTGCCGTTGGAAGATTTCTACGCAGGTGCGAAGGATGCGGAATTTCTGATCTACAACAGTACCATCGAAGGAATGGTGGATTCCACGGAACAGCTGCTGGCAAAATGCCCGCTGCTGGCAGATTTCAAGGCGGTGCAGAGCGGCAATGTCTACTGCACGACCCCGGGATTTTTCCAGCAGAGCATGGAGCTTGCGGAAATGATCGTGCAGATGAATCGCATTTTCACGCAGGATACACCGCAGGACCTTACTTTTTTTGTCCATGTAACGTAAGGAGAAACTATGACCAGCCGAAAACGCCTGATCTTTTCATACAGCATCCTTGCCGCTGCGTTGGCGGTGCTGTTTGGGTGCAGCCTGTTCTGGGGCAGCGTCAATCTGACGCCCGGTGCGGTGCTGGATGTGCTGCTGAGCCGGGGCAGCGACTCACTGACAGAGAACATCGTTTTACAGCTTCGTCTGCCCCGGGCTGTCATGGCGGTGCTGCTGGGAGCAGCCCTATCGGCGGCGGGCTATCTGCTCCAGACCTTTTTTGCCAACCCGATTGCGGGCCCCTTTGTCATGGGTGTGTCCAGCGGTGCAAAGCTGGCGGTGGCTTTAACCATGGTGGTCTTTCTGGAGCGGGGGCTGCTGACCAATTCCGTCACCCTTATTTTTGCCGCTTTTGTGGGAGCCATGGCCGCCATGGCCTTTGTGCTGGTGGTGGCCCGGCGGGTGGAGCGGATGAGCATCCTTGTGATCTGCGGCGTAATGATCGGCTATATCTGCACAGCCATTACGGATATCGTGGTGGCGTTTGCGCAGGATTCCAACATCGTCAATCTTCATAACTGGTCACAGGGCAGCTTCTCCGGTATGACCTGGGGCAATGTCCGGGCAGCGGCCGTGGTGGTGCTGCCTGCGTTGGCGGCGGCGTTTCTGCTCTCCAAACCCATGGCTGCTTACCAGATGGGGGAAGCCTACGCAAAAAGCGTGGGCGTGAACGTCCGTGGCTTCTCGGTGGTACTGGTGCTGCTGTCCAGCCTGCTGGCCGCCTGTGTGACAGCCTTTGCCGGGCCCATCTCCTTTGTGGGCATCGCAGTGCCCCATCTGGTGCGGCAGCTGCTCCGGAGCGCAAAGCCCCTCTATGTTCTGCCGGGCTGCTGTCTGGGCGGGGCGGCGTTCTGCCTGCTCTGTGACCTCATAGCCCGCAGTCTGTTTGCGCCTACCGAACTTTCCATCAGCTCGGTGACGGCGGTGTTCGGTGCGCCGGTGGTCATCTGGCTGCTGGTGCGCCGGGGTCAGGAGGGAAGAGGATGAGCGAGTTTATCTGCGAGACCCGGAACCTTGCCATCGGCTATGAAAAGAAACGTCTGGCCGAAGAAATCAGTCTGGGTGCCCGGAAGGGCGAGATCCTGACCCTCATCGGGCCCAATGGTGCGGGAAAATCTACACTGCTCAAGACACTGGCAGGTCAGCTGGCCCCGCTGGGCGGTGTGGTGCTGCTGGACGAAAAAGACCTTTCGGCTCACTCAGGCCGGGAGCGGGCACAAAAAATGGCCCTGATGCTCCCTCATACCCGCCCGACCGAGCTGACTTCCTGCTTTGAGTTCGTCTCGGCAGGGCGCACTCCCTACACCGGGCGGCTGGGCATCCTCTCCGAAGTGGACCGGCAGCAGGTGCAGGCAGCTCTTGCGCTGGTGGGAGCAGAGGAACTTGCAGATCGGGATTTCAACTGCATCAGCGATGGCCAGCGGCAGCGCATCCTGCTGGCCCGGGCCATCTGCCAGCAGCCGGAAGTGCTGCTTTTGGATGAACCTACGTCTTTTCTGGATGTGAAGGGCAAGATCGAGCTGCTGACCATTCTTCAAAAGCTGGCAAAAGAACGGCAGGTGGCAGTGGTGGTCAGCCTGCACGAATTGGATATGGCACAAAAGATCTCGGATTTTGTGATCTGCGTTTCGCCGGAGAAAGTTTCCAGTGTCATGACGCCGCAGCAGGCCTTTGCCCCTGAGAACATCCGCACCCTGTATGGTCTGACCGCAGAGCAGTATGAAGCGGTATTCGGGCCAGAACCAACTCCCAAACCCCAGCAGGATACACAAAAACCAAAACCGAAATTTGAGCATTATATCCGCAGCGGGCAGAAGCTCCTGCGCTGCGGCTACACTACCGGCACCTGTGCAGCTCTGGGAGCCGCAGGGGCGGCCCGGCTGCTCTTGACCGGGCATGAGCCGGAGACAGTTGCCCTCCGGACGCCGAAGGGCATCGTGGTAGAAGTGGCCCCGCTGTACTGCCGGAAAACCGGGCTGGGAGCAGTCTGCGCCATTGAGAAAGACGGCGGCGACGATGTGGATGTGACCACCGGCCTTCCGGTCCTTGCCGAAGTGGAGCTGACGCCGGAACCCGGGGTGACCATCCGGGGCGGAACCGGTGTGGGGCGGGTGACAAAACCCGGTCTGGATCAGCCGGTGGGAGAAGCGGCCATCAACCATGTGCCCCGCCGGATGATCGCCGATGCCCTTGCTGCCGAAGCGGAGAACGCCGGATACCTCGGCGGCTTTGTGGTCACCGTTTCCATCGAGGGCGGCGAAGAGGTGGCGAAGCGGACCTTCAACCCCCACATCGGGGTGGAAGGGGGCTTGTCGGTGCTGGGCACCAGCGGCATCGTGGAGCCCATGAGCCAGCAGGCCATTCTGGACACCATTCAGTTGGAAATGAATCAGGCGGCTCTCTGCCCGCAGGAAGTCAAACGGCTCATCCTTGCCCCGGGCAACTATGGGCTGGATTGCCTGCATGAAACGTATCCTGAATTTGCGGACATCCCGGTGGTCAAGACTTCAAACTTCATCGGGGATACGATGGATATGGCGGCGGCTTCCGGGTTTGCGGAAGTGCTGCTGGTGGGCCATGTGGGCAAGCTGTGCAAGCTGGCAGGCGGCATCATGAACACCCATTCCCACACGGCAGACTGCCGCACCGAGCTTTTTTGTGCCCATGCGGCCCTCTGCGGGGCCGGGCGGGAGATTTGTACAGCCCTGATGAATGCAGCTACCACCGATGCCTGCCTTGAGATCCTGGACAAGGCCGGGCTCCGTGCCCCGGTGCTGGAAAGCCTGCTTTCGGCTGTTCAGATCCATCTGGATCGGCGAGCAGCGGAAAAATTCAAGGTGGGCGCAGTGCTGTTTTCCAACCAGCATGGGCCGCTGGGGCAGACCCGGACGGCGGAGGAGCTTTTGAAAAAATGGAGCGTAAACTAGGAACATTTTATGGTGTCAGTGTGGGCCCCGGCGACCCGGAACTGATGACCCTGAAAGCACTGCGGTGCATCAGGCAATGCCCGGTGCTGGCAGCACCCCGGACAGCAGAGGGCCGGATGCTGGCCCTGGAGATCGCAGAAGGCACCGCTGACCTTGCAGGCAAGACCATTCTGCCCCTGCAGTTTGCCATGAGCCGTGACCCTGCTGTGCTGCGGGCATCCCACGAAGCGGCGGCTGCGGAAGTTCGGGCGTATCTGGATGCAGGATGTGACGTTGCCATGCTGAATCTTGGCGATGTTTCGGTCTATGCGACCTACGGTTATCTGGAAGATATCCTGAAGGCAGAGGGGTATTCTACCCAGCGGATCGCCGGAGTGCCCAGCTTTTGTGCTGCCGCTGCCCGGCTGGGGCAAAGCCTGACCGGTGGAATGGAACAGCCGCTGACCATCGCTCCGGGCTGCCATGCAGAGGAAATTCTGGATGGCCCGGGCGCAAAGGTTCTGATGAAAACGGGCCGACAGCTGCCGGAAACGCTGTCTGCTCTTGAGAAGCGGGGGCTTTTGGCCCGCAGCGCCATGGTGTGCAGCTGCGGCCTGCCGAATGAAAGGGTGTATCCGATGCTGGAGGGGGCCGTTCTGCCGCCGCAGACCGATTATTTCACGACGATTCTTGTGAAGGAGTGACGCTGTATGGTACATTTTGTGGGCGCAGGGCCCGGAGCCCCCGACCTTATCACCCGGCGGGGCGCAGCCCTTTTACAGCAGGCGGACTGCATCATCTATGCAGGCAGTCTGGTCAATCCGGCTCTGCTGGGGTTGGCGAAGCCGGAGTGCATCATTTACAACAGTGCAGAGATGACGCTGGAACAGGTGCTTGCGGTCATGCGGCAGATGGAAGCGGAGGGCAAAACCACCGTCCGGCTCCACACCGGCGACCCCTGCCTGTACGGTGCCATCCGGGAACAGATGGATGCGCTGGATGCAGATGGAATTTCTTACGATGATACGCCGGGTGTTTCCAGCTTCTGCGGGGCAGCGGCGGCATTGAACGCCGAGTATACCTTGCCCACCGTCAGCCAGACGGTGATCATCACCCGGATGGAGGGCCGCACCCCGGTGCCGGAAAAGGAAAAGCTGGCATCGCTGGCGGCACACGGAGCAACCATGGTGATCTTTTTGTCCATCGGTCTGATCGACAAGGTGCAGGAAGCACTTCTGCAGGGTGGAGCTTATCATGAAAGCACCCCGGCAGCGGTGGTCTATAAAGCCAGCTGGCCGGAGGAAAAGACAGTTCGCTGCACAGTGGGCACCCTTGCGTCCAGTACCCGGGCGGCGGGCATTACCAAAACAGCCCTCATCGTGGTGGGCGATTTCCTTGGTACTCAGTATGAGCGGAGCAAACTCTATGACCCGACGTTCACCACCGAGTTCCGCAAAGGAGAATCGGTATGACCTGTGCGTATCTCGCCTTCACAGAGAAAGGTCTGGCTTTGGCCCGGCGGCTGGCAGAGGTACTTCCCGGCAGCGTTTCCCGCTGCGGCCGGGGCGGCGTGGGCCTGAGCGAGTGGACAAAAGTGCAGTTTGCACAAAGCGCAGCTTTGATTTTTGTAGGAGCGGCAGGAATCGCTGTCCGGGCTATTGCGCCTTACTGCCGCAGCAAGGCCAGTGACCCTGCTGTGGTGGTGGTGGACGAGTGCGGAAAGTTTGCGGTGCCCCTGCTTTCGGGGCATCTGGGCGGCGCAAATGATCTGGCCCGGCAGCTGGGAAAAGCCTGCGGGGCAGTGCCGGTCATCACCACGGCCACCGACGCAAATGGTCTGTTTGCGGTGGATGAGTGGGCAAAAAAACAACACTGCATCGTGCTGGAAGTGGAGAAGATCAAGCAGGTCAGCGGGAAGCTGCTGGCCGGAGATACGGTGAAGTTCTGGTCGCAATTTCCCATTGCGGGAAAACGCCCTGACGGCGTTATGCCCGCTCCGGCGCAGAGTGCAGCGGATTTCGCACTGACCCTTTTCCCAGAAGGGGAAGGGCTGCACCTGATCCCGAAAATCGGCGTGCTGGGGGTAGGTTGCAAGCGGGGCACGACGGCGCAGCAGCTGGAAACTGCCTTTGCGGCTTTCTGCAGTTCTGTCGGCTTTGCGCCGGAATGTATTGCCGCAGCGGCCAGCATTGATCTGAAACAGAACGAGGCGGGCCTGCTGGAGTTTTGCAAAAAACACAGATGGAACGCTGCTTTTTGTCCGGCAGAGGAATTGCGGAGCGTGCAGGGAGTTTTTACCCCATCAGCTTTTGTCCAAAGCGTTACCGGCGTAGACAATGTGTGTGAGCGGGCGGCTGTGCGGGCTGCGGGAGGAAAGCTCTGCATCAAAAAACATCCGGGCGGCGGCGTGACCTTTGCGCTTGCGCTGCAGCCCTTTGCACCGGATTGGAGGTGGCAGAATGTCGAATAAGAAAACGGTCTATGTAGTAGGGCTGGGCCCCGGGGGCCAGGAATTTCTGACCGCACAGGCGCAGAGTGCCTTGCAGAAAGCTCAGGTGCTGTGCGGCTATACGGTCTATCTGGACCTTGTGCGGCCCTACTATCCGGACAAAGAAACCTATACCACCGGCATGACCCGGGAGCTGGACCGCTGCCGCTGGGCGTTGGAGACGGCGCAGAGCGGAAAAACCGTGGCTTTGGTCTGCTCTGGCGATGCCGGAGTCTACGGCATGGCGAGCCCATTGCTGGAACTGGCTGAAGATTATCCGGAAGTTACGGTGGAAGTGGTGCCGGGTCTGACGGCGGCACTAAGCGGTGGTGCCGTGCTGGGGGCCCCGCTGGCCCATGATTTCTGCGTGATCTCCCTTTCAGACCGGCTGACGAGCTGGGCAGTCATCGAGAAGCGGCTGGCGGGAGTGGCAGCAGGGGATTTTTGCGTAGCATTGTATAATCCTTCCTCCAAGGGCAGGCCGGATTATCTGGCCCGGGCGGTGAAAATTCTGCTGGATAACGGCAAAAAGCCGGAGACCGTCTGCGGCATCGTCCGGAATATCGGGCGGGAGGGGCAGACCCATCGGGTGCTGACCCTTGCAGAACTTGAAACGACGACGGTGGATATGTTCACTACGGTATTCATCGGCAATGCGGAGACGAAAAAACTTTGCGGCCGGATGGTCACACCGAGGGGGTACCGGGGATGAAGGCAGTCGTATTTGGCGGCACCACCGAGGGCCGTGTGTTTTCCCGGCAGCTGGCGGAGCTGGGGGCGGAAGTGCTGGTCAGCGTGGCGACTCCTCTTGGAGCTGAGGAGCAGGGCAGCACTCCGGGCCTGACCGTCCGCTGCGGGCGGCTGGAACCGGCGAAAATGACTGCTCTTTTGCAGGGGGCGGACCTCTGCGTGGATGCGACCCACCCTTATGCTGTGGAAGCAACCAAAAATATCCGCTTGGCTTGTGCAGCAGCCGGGGTGGAGTATCGCCGCCTGCTGCGGGCGCAAAGCCCGCTGCCGGAGGGAAGCGTCTGCGTGGATGATGCAGCATCTGCGGTAAAATACTTCGCAGATACGTCCGGGAATATCCTGCTTGCCACCGGGGCGAAGGAACTGCCCGTCTTTGCAGCACTGCGGCCGGAGCGGCTTTTCCCCCGGGTGCTGCCCACGGCAGAGGGAATTGCCGCCTGCGAGGCTGCGGATATTCCCCACAAAAATATCATCGCCATGCAGGGGCCTTTTTCAAAGGAACTGAACCTTGCCTTGATGAGACAATTTAACATCCGTTATCTGGTCACCAAAGACGGTGGTGCGGCAGGCGGCTTTGCGGAAAAAGCAGAGGCCGCTCAGGAAGCGGGGGTGCAGCTGGTGGTGATCCGCCGCCCGGCGGAAGCGGGAGAGACCGCTGAAACCATCCTGACACGATGCAGGGAGATGCTGAAATGATCACATTGGTCGGAATGGGCGCAGGAACGCCTGAAACCTTGACGCAGCAGGGGCTGGAAGCCCTGAAGAAGGCAGAGTTGATCCTCGGCGCAAAGCGTCTGCTGGAAGCTCTGCCGGAAGGATGCACCTCAAACCGGAGAGCTCTGTATCAGCCGGAAGAGATCCTTTCTGTACTGGCGGAGTCGCCGGAGACAGAAGTGGTCCTTGTTTACAGCGGCGACACCGGATTTTACTCCGGTGCATCAAAACTCCTGCCCATGCTCCGGGCATTTGGGCTCCAAAGCCGGGTCATTCCCGGGATTTCCAGTGTGCAGCTCCTCTCTGCGGCCATTGGAAGGCCCTGGCAGGATTGGAAACTGGTGTCGGCCCACGGCTGTGTCTGTGACCCGGTGACGGTTTGCCGGAGCCATAAAACTGTTTTTTTCCTGACCGGCGGGGCCGAGACACCTTCCACCCTCTGCCAGAAACTTGCAGAGGCCGGGTTGGGAGAGCTTCACGCACTGGTGGGTGAAAATCTTGGCACAAAAAGTGAAAAAATTATCTTTGGCATGGCAAGAGAGCTGGCAGAAAAGAACTTTGCTTCCCTGAGCGTCCTGCTGGTGGAGCAGTTGGAACCGCCGAAGCAGCTTCGCCGTGCTCCGGGCCTGCCGGACGAAGCCTTTATCCGGGGCAAAGTGCCCATGACCAAACAGGAAGTGCGGGCGGCTGTGCTGGCAAAGCTGGCAGTCCGTCCGGGTGATGTCCTCTGGGATGTAGGGGCCGGAACCGGAAGCGTCAGTGTAGAGCTTGCATTGGCGGCTCCCGAGGGGCAGGTCTACGCCGTGGAATGCAAGGAAGAGGCCTGTGAACTTATTGCGGCCAACCGGGAGAAATTCGGGGCCGCAAATCTGCACCTCATCCCGGGGCGGGCTCCGGATGCACTGCAGGGCCTCCCGGTTCCGGATGCCGTGTTTATAGGCGGTACAAAAGGGGAGATGGCGGCGGTTCTGGACATTGCATTGCAAAAAAATCCGGAAGTCCGGCTCTGCATCTCGGCCATTGCGCTGGAAACATTGAGTGCGGCTCTTGCGGCCCTGACAGCGCATGGGCTGACCGCTGAGGTGACCCAGATTGCCGTCAGCCGAACGAAAACGATGGGGGCTTACCATATGCTGACCGCCAACAATCCGGTGTTTCTGATCACCCGGGCAGCAGAATAAAGGAGACATCATGATCCAGATGCTCATTGCTGCCCCGGGCTCGGGCAGCGGAAAAACAACGGCAGTGTGTGCATTGCTTGCGGCATTGCAGCGAAAGGGGAAAACACCCTGTGCCTTTAAGTGCGGGCCGGATTATATCGACCCCATGTTTCATCGTTCCGTGCTGGGGGTGGAAAGCCACAACCTTGACCTCTTTTTCTCCACGCCGGAGACGGTGCAGCAGCTTTATGCCCGGGGCGCATCCGGCCACGGTGCAGCTGTCTGCGAAGGAGCCATGGGCTTCTATGACGGCCTTGGCGGTGTGACGGACAAGGCCAGCGGCTGGCAGTTGGCGGATACGCTGGGCCTGCCGGTGCTGCTGGTGGTCCGCCCAAAAGGCGTCAGCCTGACATTGGCGGCGCAGGTCAGGGGGATGCAGAGCTTCCGCAGCCCCAGCCATCTGGCGGGCATTTTGCTCAACGACTGTACGGAGCGGCTGTACCATCTGCTGGCCCCCATGCTGGAACAGGAGACCGGCCTGCCGGTGGTGGGATATCTGCCTCATCTGGAAAGCGCAGTGATCGAAAGCCGTCACCTCGGGCTCAAAACGGCGGGTGAGATCAAGGATCTGCAATCAAAAATTGCTATGCTGGCCGAAACCGCAGAGCAGACGATCGATTGGGAAAGGCTTAAAATTGTGTTTGATGTTCCGGCTCCGGTTCAGTCGGAAAAGCGGAAAACTGCGAAAAGCCGTGTTAAAATTGCTGTGGCCAAGGATGAGGCATTTTGCTTTACCTATGCGGAAACACTGGAAACTTTGGAATCCGCTGGGGCAGAGCTCTACTTTTTCAGTCCGCTGAAAGATGGGGACCTCCCGGATGCAGTCGATGGGCTTTACCTTCCGGGGGGCTACCCGGAACTTCATGCAAAGGTCCTCAGTGAGAACGAAGGGATGCGGTCCGCCATCCGGCAGGCGGTGGAAAACGGCCTGCCCACCGTAGCAGAATGCGGCGGCTTTTTGTATCTGGGGCAGTCCCTTGAGGACGGTGAGGGCCGCAGCTGGCCCATGGTAGGAGCTCTGCCGGGGCAGGGAATCAAAGTCGGGCGGCTGGTGCGGTTTGGCTATGCGGAGCTGACGGCCAAAGCAGACAGTATGCTCTTTAAAAAAGGGGAGACGCTGCCGGTGCACGAGTTCCACCATTGGGATTCTACTGAGAACGGTACGGCGTTTGAAGCGCAAAAATCCAACGGAAGCTGCTGGCAGTGCGGCTTTGCAAACGAGAATTTCTATGCGGGCTTCCCGCATTTGTATTGGGCGGGCACACCCCTGCCGGAGCGGTTCACCGCAGCGGCAGAAAAATATCACAGGAGAAAAAACAGATGACGGAACCGGAACTGAGACAGCTTTTGCAGACCATCACCCCGCCGGATGAAGCGGCCCGGGCGGCGGCTCATGCCCATTGGGCGGGACTGGCCAAACCGCTGGGCGGGCTGGGGCAGCTGGAAACCATGCTGGAGGAGGCCGCAGCCCTGACTGAGACCGAACAACTGGAATTTTCCCGCCGTGCCGTGCTGGTGCTCTGTGCGGACAACGGCGTGGTGGCACAGGGGGTCAGCCAGACTGACAGCAGCGTGACCCGGGCGGTGGCGCAGAATCTTGCAGCCCGGCGTACCAGTGTCTGCCAGATGGCAAAAGCGGCCCGGTGCGAAGTGCTGCCGGTGGATATGGGAATGGCCGGGGAGCCGGTACCGGGTGTTCTGAACAGCCGGATTGCCGCAGGCACCCGGGACTTTACGGAAGGCCCTGCGATGACCCGGGCCGAGGCGGTGGAAGCCATCGGAAAGGGTATTGCACTGGTCCGGGCCGAGAAAGCCCGGGGCGTGCAGCTGCTTGCCACCGGCGAAATGGGCATCGGCAACACCACCACGTCCAGCGCAGTGGCGGCGGTGCTGCTGGGCCAGCCCATTGAAACCATGACCGGCCGGGGAGCCGGCCTCTCGGACGAGGGCCTTGCCCGGAAGATCGATGCCATCCGGCGTGGGATCGAAAAAAATCAGCCGGACCCGGCAGATGCACTGGATGTGTTGAGCAAGCTGGGCGGGTATGATATCGCCGGGCTCTGCGGCGTTTTCCTCGGCGGTGCGCTGGAAAAGCTGCCGGTGCTGATGGATGGCTTCATCAGCGGGGTGGCGGCACTCTGCGCAGTCCGGCTCTGCCCGGCGGCAGAAAAGGCCGTATTTGCAAGCCACTGTTCTACCGAACCGGCGGCAAAGCTGGTGCTGGAGGCCCTGAACAAAAAAGCCCTCATCACGGCGGGGCTTCACTTGGGCGAGGGCACCGGGGCGGTAGCAAGTCTGCCACTCTGGGATATGGCTCTTGCGGTCTATAACAACTGCTATTCCTTCACGGAGGGCGGCATTACGCCGTACACCCCTCAATGCTGACACTGGTCATCGGCGGCGCAGCCAGCGGCAAAAGTGAGTATGCCGAACGCCTTGTGCTGGAAAGCGGCCTGCCTCGGTATTACCTTGCTACCATGCAGGTATGGGATGCCGAGTGCGCTGCCCGGGTGGAAAAGCATCGGAAAATGCGGGCGGAAAAACAATTTGAGACCGTGGAATGTCCGCTGCATCTCGAACAGGTGCGTCTGCCCGGGAGGGGCGTGGCCCTGCTGGAAGATCTGGGCAATCTGGCGGCAAATGAGCTCTATGACCCTGCCGGAGCCGGGGAAAACGCTCTTGCAGCTCTTCTTTCCGGGATTGATGCCATAGAACGTCAGTGCAGGCGGCTCATCGTCGTCTCAAATGAAGTGTTCCGGGGTGGTGCAGAATATGCCGGTGATACGGAAGTTTATTTGAAGCTGCTGGCCCGGGCTCACAATGCGCTGGCCGCCCGGGCGGATGAAGTGGTCCGGGTGGTCTGCGGGGTCCCGGTCTATTACAAAGGAGGAAGCAGTCAATGACCGTTTTGCAGACCATTGCAGTGGCGTTTGCTATGTTTTCGGCTTTGCCGGTGCCGCAGTTTGACTGGAACGAAAAGAATATGCGGTACGCCCTCTGTGCTTTCCCCCTCATCGGGGCGGTCATCGGCGGGGCGTGGTGCCTCTGTGGAGTTCTGCCCCTGCCTGCTATGGCAAAGGCGGCGGGATTCTGCCTTCTGCCGGTCTGGGTCACCGGAGGCATCCATCTGGACGGCTATGCCGACACCTGCGATGCCCTTTCCAGTTACGGCGACCGGGAAAAGAAGCTGGAAATTTTAAAAGACCCCCATTGCGGGGCCTTTGCAGTTATCCGGCTGTGCAGCTATTTCGTGGCCTATTTTGCGCTCTGTGCCTGCCTGACCTTTACCCCCCGGGCGGGGCTGCTTTGGACGCTGGCTCTGGTGCTGGAACGGAGCCTTTCGGGACTGGCGGTGGCGTCTTTTCCCATGGCGAAAAACACCGGCCTTGCCCATACTTTTGCCACAGCGGCGGACCGGAAGAAGGTTCGGAATATACTCATCGCAGCAGCAGTGGTGCTGTCCCTTGGGCTGGTGCTGCTGGGTGGCGGTGCGCTGGCGGGGGTGGCGCTGCTGGTCTTTTTGCGGTATCATAAGGTGGCAGTGCGGCAGTTTGGTGGCATCACCGGAGATCTGGCCGGATGGTTTTTGCAGAAAGCGGAACTCTGGATGCTGGCGGCACTGGCGGCCTGTCAATGGGGAGGATGGCTATGATCTTTATCACCGGGCCGCTTTACAGCGGCAAACGGACCTTTGCAAAAAAAATTGCGCCAAAAGAAAAAATTTTCACCGAAGCACAGGAACTGGCAGCGGATGCAGACGATTTGAATGTTCTTGCTGACCGGCTGGCAGAATACGACGTAGTAACGGCGACCGAGGTGGGCGGCGGCGTGGTCCCTATGGACCCGGCACAGCGCACCGCCCGGGAAGCCGCCGGACGGCTGGCCTGCCTGTTGGCGGGCCGGGCGGACTGTGTGGTGGAAATGTTCTGCGGCCTGCCCCGAATCTTGAAAGGAGAATTACCTCAATGTTGATTTATCTGCTCCGTCACGGAATGACGGAATACAATGCCCAGAAACGTTATCAGGGCCAGCGGGATATCCCCCTCTCGGAAGAGGGCCGTGCCCAGCTGGTTCAGGCGGATTTTTCGCCGGAAGTTGTCTATATCACCCCTCTTCAGCGCACCCGTCAGACGGCGGAGATCGTATTTCCCGGGGCAAAGCTTATCCCGGTGGATGGGCTGAAGGAGATGTGCTTTGGCAGCTTTGAGGGCCGGAATTTTGTTGAGATGGAGAACGACCCGGATTATCAGGCATGGGTCAAGGCCAACTGCACCAGCACCTGCCCTGATGGAGAGCGGAAGCAGGACTTTTCGGATCGGGTCTGCAAGGCGTTTTCAGCCCTTGTGGACAAGGCTCTTGCGGATGGGGAAGAACGGCTGGTCATTCTGGCCCACGGAGGTACCCAGATGGCAGTGCTGGAACGGTACGGCCGGCCCAAGAAAAATTACTACGAGTGGTGCGGCCCCAATGCAGGCGGCTATATTCTGGACGCAAGCCATTGGACAGACAAAAAAGAGCTGACCGTCGTAAAAACTGTCCAGTATGTCAAGGGGGCAGAATGTTGATCGCCGGTGCAGTGCTGGGCGGCTTTGTGCTGGACTGCATTTTCGGCGACCCGGTGTGGCTGACCCACCCGGTGGTCATCATGGGAAAGGCAATCTCCCAGCTGGAAAAGTTTCTCCGCCGCCATCTGCCCCAAACTCCCCATGGGGAGCTGCTGGGCGGTGCGGTGTTGGCTTTCTGCCTGCCGGCGGGGACCCTGCTGTTCACAAGCCTTGTCTGCTTTGCGGCAGCAAAGATCTCGCTCTGGCTGGGGCTGGCTGTCCAGATGTTCTGGTGTGGGCAGGCACTGGCGGCCAAGGGGCTTGCGCAGGAAAGCAAAAATGTTTACCGGGAATTGGTAAAGCCTGACCTGCCCGCCGCACGAAAGGCTGTGAGCCGCATCGTGGGCCGGGATACGCAGGAGCTGACCATGGAGGGCGTGACCAAGGCGGCGGTAGAGACTGTGGCCGAAAATGCCAGCGACGGCGTCATTGCGCCGCTGTTTTATATGCTGCTGGGCGGGGCCCCGCTGGCGTTGACCTATAAAGCCATCAACACCATGGATAGTATGGTGGGCTACAAAAATGAGAAATACCTTTATTTTGGCCGTGCGGCGGCAAAGCTGGACGATATTGCAAACTATATTCCCAGTCGTCTGGCGGCGTTGCTCTGGGTCGCAGCCGCAGCCCTGACCGGAAACAGCGCAAAAGGTGCGTGGAAGATCTGGCGGCGGGACCGGCGCAATCATGCCAGCCCGAACAGTGCCCAGACCGAAAGTGCCTGTGCCGGTGCACTGGGGGTCCAGCTGGCCGGGCCGGCCTATTATTTCGGAGAATACTACCCCAAACCCACAATTGGCGACCCACTGCGGCCCATTGAGCCGAAGGATATCCTCCGGGCAAACCGGATGATGTACACGGAAAGCCTGCTGGCGGTGGCGGTGGGTGTGGCGGTCCGGATCATATTGTAAGGAGATTTTCAGATGCAGTTGGTACATGGGGGAGATTGGGCTGGATACCGGGCGGAATACGGCCACGATGCGCTGGATTTTTCTGCCAATGTCAGTCCGCTGGGCCTGCCGGAAGGGGTGGCGCAGGCGATCACTGAAAGCCTGAAAACGGCGGACCGTTACCCGGATCCGCTCTGTCGGGCCCTGCGGGAGAAACTGACCGCAGCCGAGGGTGTCCCGGCAGAACAGATCCTCTGCGGCAACGGTGCGGCAGACCTTATTTTCCGGCTGGTATGGGCGGTAAAGCCCCATCAGGCTCTGCTCCCGGCTCCCACTTTTGCAGAATATGCTGCTGCCCTCGAGACAGCAGGATGCAAAGTAAAACGCTATTATATTTCGGAACAACGTGATTTCGCTGTAGACGATGGATATGTGGATGCCATTGTTCCGGGAATGGATATGGTGTTTCTCTGTCAGCCCAACAACCCCACCGGCCAGCTGGCCGGGCCGGAACTGGTGCGGAAAATTTTTACCCGCTGCCGGGAAGTGGGAGCATTGCTGGTAGTGGACGAGTGCTTTCTGGACTTTCTGCCGGAAGGCGAAAGCCTGAGCGCAAAACCGCTGCTGGCCGAGGGCGGCGGACTGGTCATCCTCAAAGCATTTACCAAGCTCTACGGTATGGCAGGGGTCCGGCTGGGCTATTGTCTCTGCGGCGACCGGGTGCTTCTGGACCGGATGGCAGCAGCAGGCCAGCCTTGGGCGGTGTCCGGTCTTGCACAGGCCGCAGGCATTGCGGCACTGGACGAGACAGAATATGTTGCTGCCGTGCGGAATTTGATCGAGGCCGAGCGGCCGAAAATGACCGCCGGCCTGCGGGCGTTGGGCCTGCGGGTGGTGGAAGGAAGAGCCAACTATCTGCTCTTCCGGGCAGACGAGACGCTGGGCGAGACGCTCCGGGAAAAGGGCGTTGTGCTGCGCAGCTGCGGCAATTATCCGGGGCTGGACGGCAGCTGGTATCGCACCGCAGTGCGGACAGCTGCTGAAAATGAACGTCTGCTGAAAATTTTAGGGGAGGTGCTGGGATGAATCAGACCCCAAAAGCGAAATGCATCATGGTGCAGGGAACCATGAGCGGGGCGGGCAAAAGCCTGCTCTGTGCCGCACTCTGCCGCATTTTTGCACAGGATGGCTACCGTGTGGCCCCATTTAAAAGTCAGAACATGGCTCTGAACAGTTTTGTTACCCGGGACGGCTTGGAAATGGGCCGGGCGCAGGTGGTGCAGGCGCAGGCGGCGGGGGCAGAGCCGGATGCCCGGATGAACCCCATCCTCCTCAAGCCCAGCAGCGATGTGGGCAGTCAGGTCATCGTCAACGGAAAAGTCCGGGGGCAGATGCCCGCTGCTGCCTATTTCCGGATGAAAAAACAGCTCATCCCCGATATTTTGGCAGCCTACAACAGCCTTGCCGCTGAGAATGATATCATCGTGATTGAGGGAGCAGGGAGCCCGGCAGAGATCAACTTGAAATCGGATGATATCGTTAACATGGGCCTTGCCAAGCTGGTGAATGCGCCGGTGCTGCTGGCGGGCGATATCGACCGGGGCGGCGTGTTTGCGCAGCTGTACGGCACGGTGGAGCTGCTGGAACCTGAGGAGCGGGCCCGCATCAAGGGTTTGGTGATCAATAAATTCCGGGGTGATGTGGAAATCCTGCGCCCCGGCCTTGTAATGCTGGAAGAAAAAGTACACCTTCCGGTGCTGGGCGTGGTGCCCTACCTGAAAGTAGACATTGAGGACGAGGATTCGCTTTCCCAGCGGCTAGGCACGGAAAGCAGTGTGAAGCCGCTGGATATTGCCATCCTTCGCCTGCCGAGGGTCTCCAATTTCACCGATTTCATTCCGCTGGAACAGCACCCGCTGCTGGGGGTGCGGTATGTTCAAAATGTCCGGCAGCTGGGAACACCCGACCTTGTGATCCTGCCCGGCACCAAAAATACCGTGGAGGACCTGCTCTGGCTGCGGCAGTCGGGGCTGGAAGCGGCTGTTCTTAAGCTGGCTGCGGCAGGCACACCCATTCTGGGGGTCTGCGGCGGCTATCAGATGCTGGGGCGGACGCTGGATGACTCCGCAGGTACAGAAAGCGGCAGAGCACAGGTCGTGAGGGGGATGGGTCTGCTGCCCACCGAGACCGTTTTTACCGACACAAAGCACCAGACTCAGACCCGGGCAGCTGCCACGGCAGAGCCCTTTTCCGGGGCCCGGCTGGAGGGTTACGAGCTCCATACTGGGCGCACGATGGTGGAAGGCGAATCTTTCTGCTGCACTGACGCTGGAGAGCCGGAAGGCTGCATTGCCGGAAACGTCTTTGGCACCTACCTCCACGGTCTGTTTGACACCGGAGAACTGACGGCAAAGCTGACCGACCTTCTTTGCCGCAGAAAGGGCATTGACCCGGCAAATGTTAATCTCGTCCCGATGGAGCAGTACCGGCAGCAGCAGTTTGACCTGCTGGCCGATGGAGTTCGAAACGCACTGGATATGGAAGCAATCTACCGTGCCATGGGCATTGAGAGAGGGGAGAGGACCGTATGACACCGCAGCATCATCTGCCCGCCGATATTGAGCGTACCAGTATGAACATCATCACCGCTGAGCTGGAAAAGCTTGGCCTGACCCCGCCGCCGGAAAATGCGGCAGTAGTCAAGCGGGTGGTTCATACCACGGCGGATTTTGATTACGCAAAGAATCTTCGTTTTACGCCCGGGGCAGTGGAGGCAGGCATTGCCGCCTTGCGGGAGGGAACGGTCCTTGTTACCGATACCAACATGACCCTTGCGGGCATCACAAAACCGGGGCTTTCCAAGCTGGGGTGCAGCGCAGTCTGCTATATGGCAGACCCGGAGGTGGCGGCTCTGGCCCGGGAGACCGGGACCACCCGGGCGGTAGCCTCCATGCACCGTGCCGCCGCAGAGCACCCTAAGGCGATTCTTGCGGTGGGCAATGCGCCTACGGCTCTGCTGACCATTGCAGAGGAAATTGAAGCGGGACTCCGCCCGGCCCTTGTCATCGGCGTGCCGGTGGGCTTTGTGAATGTGGTGGAAAGCAAGGAACGGCTGTTTGCTGTCTGTGAGAAATACGGAGTACCTGCCATCGTGGCTATGGGCCGGAAGGGCGGCAGCACAGTAGCAGCGGCTATCTGCAATGCGCTGCTGTACTCCGCATCGGAAATGCTGGACCCCTCAGCCCGGGGCTGGAAATAAATCAAAAACAGTGGGCGGCGGTTGCCACCCGGTACATACACCCAACACACCAAATTAGCGTTCATACAGTCAATGCGCTGCAAAGGCAAAACATTCACATACCATAGATTTATTCACTTTGTCATCTCCAAAGGTTTCAGCGCACTCTTGCGGTATTGCAGGGGGCTTTGCCCGGTCGCTTTTGCAAACCGGGTGGAAAAGTTGCTGGCATCGCCAAAGCCAACTTCCTGTGCGATCTCGGTAACGCGGTGATCGGTAAGGACCAGCAACTCTTTGGCCTGTGTGATACGGAAGTTAACAAGATAGTTGTAAGGCGTTGTGCCCATATACCGCCGGAATAGTCGTAAGAAGTAACTTTTGCTCATGTGGGCATCGGTCAGCAGGTCGGCAAGGGAAAGCTCTTTCTGGTAATTCTTGCGCAGGGTTTCCGCAGCCTGCAAAATCATCTGTCGGGTGCTGGTAGCTTCTGTCAGTGAGAGAACGCTTTGTACACAAAGTGCAAGCATCCCATGCAGAGCCAGCCCGGTCTGCACCATGCTGTCCACAGTACCACATTCCATTTGTCCTAAAACAGTTTCAAACAATTCCTGCATTTTGGCCCCGGTGAGCTGCACCGGGGTCAATTTTTTATCCGGCAGAAGAATGGATTCCATTGCGGCGACCCCTGCACCATCCAGATGCACCCAATAATGATGCCAGCAGCTTTGCCCCGGTGCGGTGCAGTAGCTTTGCGGTGTACGGCAATTGAGGAGCAATGCTTGCCCTGCTCCCAGCACCACACGATTCCCGTTCTGTTCAATCAGCCCTGCCCCACGCAGGGTGTAGAACAACAGATAGCTCTCTTTGTCGGTGCGTGCCGTGGAAAAATGCTGCTGGGCGTAGAACACCCCCGCCTCGGTGCAGTAATAGGGCTGCGCCAGCTCTGCTTCGCTGGGCGTGGTACGTTTCCAGATACTTTCCAAAGTCACATCCATATTATATGTAAGCATCACACTGTCCCCTTTCTGTTTTCAGTATACCTTGTTCCATAGCTCTGTACAAGAGTAGACTTTTCACAAAAAATGCGTCACCTTTGCCGATGGAATCGACTTCTTTTGGCCGCTATACTGGTAGCAGTCAAAGCCACACAGGAGGCGCATTATGCAAAAAAACTATCTTGCCATCGACATTGGTGCATCCAGCGGGCGGCACATCGTCGGATGGATGGAGAACGGCGTTCTCCGCACCGAGGAAGTGTATCGATTCCCGAACAGCGTCCAGCGGGTGAATGGCCATCTGGAATGGGACATCGACAGCCTGTTTG
>ERZ808246.797-NODE-797-length-24879-cov-8.685828_pt1 | contig 24879 bp, 18 predicted proteins | sample MGYA00521083_ERZ808246 | MGnify/ENA primary metagenome ERZ808246 (study PRJEB31516, sample SAMN03275577) | gut metagenome | biome: mammalia-associated habitat; material: feces | host: Papio cynocephalus | place: Kenya | collected 2012-07-07 ... | reverse complement strand
GCCTGCGCCTGCGCCGGCGGCGGACGCGCCGGCTGCTCGGCCAAGAACCTCTACGGCGTGGGCCTGGACGAAACGCTGTCCGAAAAGCTCTGATAAAAAAACATCCCCCGACCGGGGGATGTTTTTTGCTTACGAGTATTGGAAGCCTCTGCCCGTCTCCCTGAACTCCGCCGCCCGCTTGTTGAAGCTGGCGAAGGCCGCGTCCTCGAAGGCCAGCGTGTCCTCGGCGCCCAGCTGCCGCAGCAGCCACTTGCACAGGGGCGGGTTCAGCGGCAGCAGCGGGCCGATCAGCGCCGTGGCGTACAGCCCGCCCCGGCAGAAGCCCTCCAGCTTCGACTCCGGCGTGCGGCCCACGCCCCGTGTGATGCGGAACCAGCCGCCGCGCTCCGGCGCGTCGTAATGGAAGCCGAACAGGCTCTTGAAGCCGACCACCTCCATGCCGTCAAAGGTGCCCAGGAAGAAGCTGTTGTGCCGCTTCATCATGGTGTACCGCACCCGTCCGGGCAGAATGCCCAGCCCCTCTATGGTGTCGGCGCTGTCGCTTTCTATGGCGTCGGAAAACACGTCCGGCGCGTTGCCGGTCAGCAGGATCAGCTGTCCCGCGTCCGCTTTTTCAGCGATGTCCGCGGCATAGGGCCGCAGGGCGTCCGCCGCCAGACGCAGCCCCTGTTCCGTGGTGCTGCCCATATAGACCAGCGCCACGTCTTCGTCCAGGAACCGGGGCTTGCTGTGCAGGTCCGTCTCTATGATCTCCAGCGCCGGGCAGCAGCGCTTCAGATAGTAGATGTTCTGCAGGTCGCCGTACAGGTTGCAGACCTCCGGAAACAGAATTTCCGCCTTCATTGCGCGCCCTCCTTTGCCAGCAGCTTTTCCTTCAGCTTCTCCCTGACCCGGAAGGCCAGGGGCGTGCCGTCCACGCCGTAGAGCAGATACACGTCGTCGCCGGGGTTCAGCGGCAGCAGCTCCAGGGCGGCGAACTCGTCCTCGGCCAGCCGTATCTTCTGCCGGGGGATGCCCGCCAGCAGCAGCCGCAGCTGGTAGTCATAGGCCCGCGGCCCGGCGCAGACCAGGCACGTCACATCATCGCTGTTCAGGAATTCAAAATCCGTGTCGTACATCCAGCTGGGGTTCTCCGACCAGTTTTTGGCCACGCCCAGGCAGTTCATCATCAGCAGCAGCTCCTTCTTCCCCGGCTTGGACCGGATATAGTCAAAGTTGCGGCTGCAGGCCAGGGCGTTTTTGTCCTTGGACATCTGCATGATGACCTTCACGCCGCCGATCTCCTCCTCGGACAGCCGGCTGGCGGGGATCTTCACCTCCGCCATGCGGCGGGCGATGGTGCTGTGGTCATAGCCCAGCTGCCGCAGGGCGGCGATGACCGTCACCATGTTGTAGATGTTGTGCAGGCTGTCGGTGATGAGCGTGTACGGGTATTCCTGCCCCGCCTCCCGTATGCACATGGTGTGGGCGGCGGTGTCCACCTTTGTGGCCAGATAGTCGCAGTCGGGGGAGTGGAAGCCGCAGCTCTCGCACACGGCCCGGCCGATGTGGTGGTAGCGGCGGTATTCATACCGCAGCTTCCCGGCGCACTTGGGGCAGATACGCATATCATTCAGCAGGTTCTCGCATTCTGTCACGTCCGTGGGCAGCCGGTCGATGCCGAAATACACCCGCGGGTTCTCCGGCGCCACGGCGCAGGAGATCAGGTCGTCGGCGTTGAGGATCAGCTTGCTCTCCTTAGGCAGGGACCGGGTCAGGATATCCGCGATGTAGCCCGGATGGGCGTTCCGCATGATGGAGTCCCGGAACAGGTTGGTGATGACGATGTGCTCCGGCTTCACATAGGGATAGATCCTGGGCGCGGAACGCTCGTCAATTTCCAGGATCGCCAGGTCGTACTCCGGCTTGACCCGGCCCAGCAGGCCGCAGCCCTTCAGCAGCGCCGTGCTGACGCCGGAGATGATGTTGCTGCCCGCCCGGTTGCTGAGGACGTGCTTGCCCTCGGCGGTGAGCACGTCGTTCAGCATATTGGCCACGGTGGTCTTGCCGTTGGTGCCGGTGACGGCTATGATGTGCTCCGGCTTGCCGATATACTTCAAAAAGTCCGGACACAGCTTCACCGCCAGACTGCCGGGGAAGTCCGTGCCGTTGTGGCGGGTGATCTTCAGCGCCGGGATGGACAGCTTTGCCATCCACAGCGCGAACAGGAACCGCAGTTTACCCATTGTCATTCCTCCAGAGCGATGGCGCGGCAGGAGCAGCCATCGGCATTCTCAAATTTCAGGGGCAGCGTAACGAACGTGAAGCGTCTGCCCAGCAGCTTGTCCAGCCCCTTGAGGTTCTCGGTGTTCACAAAGTCCGCGCCCAGCAGCGTCATGTGGTTGGGGAAATCCACGCTGTCGCAGGGGTCCAGCGAGATGGTGTCCTCGCCCACGCCCTTCAGCGGCAGGCCGGCCAGATATGCCGCCGCCTCCGCCGTCAGGCAGGGAAAACCCTCGTAGTAGTCCGGTGTGCCCCACTTTTTGTCCCAGCCGGTGCAGAACAGCACGAAGTCCGCGCCGTTCAGGTCATAGCTTTGCAGCAGCGGCAGGGTGATGGCGCGCTGCCCCCGGCAGTCCACCACCACGGCGGGGCCGGCGAACTTCGCCGCGTCATAGCGGTCCAGCGCCGTGCCGTCACGGCGCATATGGGCCGGGGCGTCCATGTGGGTGCCGGTGTGGGAGAACATATGCAGCAGCGTCTCCCGGTAGCCGCACTGGTCGATGGTGCAGGCGGTGGTCAGCCGGGGCTGCTCCGTGCCGGGATACACCGGCATATCGTTCCGTATGGTGTGGGTCAGCTCGTGTACCGTCATGCGTCCTCCTCCTTGTCATGTGTTTGCAGCCAGATCAGCAGCGCCGCCACGTCCGCCGGCGACACGCCGGACACCCGTCCGGCCTGCCCCACGTTCAAAGGCCGCAGGGCGCTGAGCTTCTCCCGCGCCTCCAGCCGCAGACCCTGAATATGGTCGTAATCCATATCTGGCGGCAGCTTCCGGCGCTCCAGCTTCTCAAACTCCGCCACCTGCCGCTGCTGCCGCTGGATATAGCCCTCGTACTTCACGGTGATCTCCACCTGCTCCCGCACCTCCGCGGGCAGGTCGGGTCGATTTGTGTCGAATTCTGTCAGGTCCGCATAGGTCAGCTGGGGCCGCCGCAGCAGATCGATCAGGCGGCAGCCGCTGTCCACGGCGGCGGTGCCCCGTTCCGTTAGCAGGGCGTTCAGCTCCGGCGTGCCTGGTATGCCCGTGCGCTCCAGCCGCCGTATCTCCTTCGCCACGGCCTCGTACTTGGCCTCCACCGCCGCCAGCCGTTCATCGCTGACCAGCCCCAGCCCGTGCCCGATGCGGCACAGCCGCGCGTCGGCGTTGTCCTGCCGCAGCAGCAGCCGGTATTCCGACCGGCTGGTCATCATACGGTACGGTTCCTCGGTGCCCTTGGTCACCAGGTCGTCGATCAGCGTGCCGATATAGCTCTCGCTCCGCTTGAGCACCAGCGGCTCCCGGCCTTGCAGCTTCAGCGCCGCGTTCACGCCGGCCACAAAGCCCTGCACCGCCGCCTCCTCATAGCCGGAGGAGCCGTTGAACTGCCCCGCGCCGTACAGGCCGGGCACCGCCTTTACCTCCAGCGTGGGCAGCAGCGCCAGCGGGTCGATGCAGTCGTACTCAATGGCGTAGGCCGGCCGCATCATCACGGCGTGCTCCAGCCCCGGCACCGTGTGCAGCATCTCCAGCTGCACCTCCTCCGGCATGGAGGACGAGAAGCCCTGTACATACAGCTCCTCGGTGTCCAGCCCCATAGGCTCGATAAACAGCTGGTGCCGGGGCTTGTCCGCGAAGCGTACCACCTTCGTCTCGATGGACGGGCAGTACCGTGGGCCGATACCCTCGATGACCCCGGAGTAGATGGGGCTGCGGTCCAGATTTTCCCGTATGATCCGGTGCGTCTCCTCGTTGGTGTAGGTCAGGTAGCACACCGCCCGGTTTTCCGGCACGTCCTTTGTCTCAAAGCTGAAGGGCAGCGGATCCGGGTCGCCCTCCTGCAGCTCCATTTTGCTGAAGTCCACGCTGCCCCGGTGTATCCGCGGCGGCGTGCCGGTCTTGAACCGGCGCAGGGGCAGCCCCATGGCGCGCAGGCTGTCGGCCAGCGCGTTGGCCGGGTGCAGGCCGTCCGGCCCGGAGGACTCGATGCACTCGCCCACGATGGTCTGTCCGGTCAGATAGGTGCCTGTGCACAGAATGACCGCCCGGGCGCCCAGCACCGCGCCGGTGCGGAGCACCACAGCGGCGGCATGGCCGTTCCCGTCGCGGCGTATCTCCGTCACCTCCGCCTGCCGCAGCGTCAGCCCCGGCTGCAATTCCAGCGTGTGCTTCATCACCTGCTGGTATTTCCGCCGGTCCGCCTGGGCCCGCAGGGACCACACGGCGGGGCCCTTGCCCCGGTTCAGCATCCGGTACTGGATGCAGGCCCTGTCCGCCGCCCGGGCCATCTCGCCGCCCAGGGCGTCCAGCTCCCGGACCAGGTGGCCCTTGCCGGTGCCGCCGATGGCCGGGTTGCAGGGCATATTCCCCACCGCGTCCAGGCTCACCGTCAGGCAGACGGTCCTCATGCCCATCCGGGCCGCCGCCAGGGCGGCCTCGATGCCCGCGTGTCCCGCGCCGATGACGGCCACGTCATAGTCGCCGCCGTGAAACTCTCTCATCAGGTGCTCACCTCACCACAAAAGACTGCTTGAACACTTTATTATACTATACAGCACACAACAGCGCAAGAGTGTTACACAGAAATAACCCATAGGTATTGTGCAATGTGCAATAAAAGTTTACAAAAGCTTTATACATAATATCCAATTTTGCCCTTGTTATCCGGGCTGCCGCGGCATATAATAGCATTGTAAAACGGAAGAAAGGAGCGTGATATCACCATGACGACAACCTGGATCTGGGGCGACCTGGATGACATGATCTTTGCCGACAGCGACTGGGAAGTGAGCCAGCGGTAAGGCATACCGATGAGGAAACCACGCGAAAAGCGTGGTGATTTGCTTTTTTATGGGTGTTTTTTGACAGAAAACGCCTCCTGCACATAGATCGCAAAGCCCGGTCCCCGCGCAGCAAAGATGAAAAGAGACGGCCAACGCCGTCTCTTATTTGTTATTTTTGGTTGCTCTTGATGAGATATTCGTGATACCTTAACGAGATTTTAGCGTTACCTTAGCGATAATGTATGTTATAATAGCGTTACCAAAAGGAGGGGAGGGTGACTATGACCGGTAAACAAGCCCGCCGGAGACAGCTGCTGCGGACCATCGGCCTGCACTTTTCCGGCATGGATGTGCTGAAAGCACTGGGACTCTACCTGGCAGCGGTTATGTGCTGTCTGCTGCTTCGCAGCTTCGATATGCACAACGACACCAGCTACGTGGCCATGATCTTTCTGCTGGATGTGTTCCTTACCGCCTACTGGACGGACGGCTATCTGCTGGGCATCATCATGGCGGTGGTGGGGGTGTTCAGCGTGGACATCATCTTCACCTATCCCTTCTGGCATATCAGCTTTACGCTGACCGGCTTTCCGCTGACGTTCCTGGTGATGATGACCATCTCCATCCTGACGGCCACCGTTACCAGCCGTGCCAAGCAGACCGAGCAGGTGCGCCGGGAGGCCGACCGCGAGAAGATGTATGCCGATCTGCTGCGCGCCGTGTCCCACGACATCCGCACGCCGCTGACCGGAATCGTGGGCGCCACCAACGTCCTGCTGGAGCAGGAGGACGAGCTGACCCACGAGCAGCGCGAGCAGCTGCTGCGCTCCACCAACGAGGATGCCCAGTGGCTCATCCGCATTGTAGAGAATTTGCTGTCCATCACCCGCATAAGCTCTGAGGAAGCTAAGGTCAAGAAAGCGCCGGAGGCGGCGGAGGAGGTCATTGAGTCCGCCGTGGCCAAGACGCACAAGCACTACCCGGAGGTGGATATCCGCGTCCACCTGCCGGATGAGCTGATGATGGTGCCCATGGACCCCCTGCTGATGGAGCAGGTGCTGGTGAACCTGATGGAGAACGCCGTCATCCACGGCGAGACCCACCATATTGACGTGACCCTGTCCAGCGAGGGCAACTGCGCGGTGTTCACCGTAGCCGACGATGGCCGCGGCATCCCCCTGCATCTGCTGCCCAAGCTGTTTGACGGCTCCGCCCGCAGCGACCGCAGCAGCGACGGCAAACGCAGCATGGGCATCGGCCTGTCCGTGTGCCGTACCATTGTGCTGGCCCACAGCGGCGTGATACGGGGCGACAACAGACAAGAGGGCGGCGCGGTGTTTACCGTGACCCTGCCCATGAAAGGAGAAAACGATGAAGATTAAAGACAAAGTCCTGATCGTGGAGGATGAACAGTCCATCAGCAACTTTATCTCCATGATCCTCACCGCCAACGGCTTCGACACCATCATCGTCCGCACCGGCGAGGAGGCCCTGACCATGATCGCCTCCCACTGCCCGGATATGATCGTCCTGGACCTGGGCCTGCCCGACATGGACGGCATGGAGGTGCTGAAATCTGTCCGTAAGTGGTCCAATCTGCCGGTGGTGGTGGTTTCCGCCCGCAACCACGAGCACGATAAGGTGGAGGCTCTGGATTACGGCGCCGACGACTATCTGGTCAAGCCCTTCGGCACCTCCGAGCTGCTGGCCCGTATCCGCACCGCCATCCGCCACACCCGCACCACCCTTTCCAATACCCAGATCGCCCAGTCCGGCAAGTTCGTCACCGGTGATCTGACCATCGACTACGATAAGCACCAGGTGCTGATGAACGGCGAGAACGCCGGATTGACCGTCAATGAGTACAAGATCGTGGCCCTGCTGGGAAAATACGCCGGCAAGGTCCTGACCTACGACTTCATTATCCGGGAGCTGTGGGGCCCCAAGGCCAAGACCGACAACCAGATCCTCCGGGTGAACATGGCCAACATCCGCCGCAAGATCGAGCCCACCCCCGGCAACCCCCAATACATCTTTACCGAGGTGGGCGTGGGCTACCGTATGCGCGAGGGCGACTGATACATATCAAGAAGAAAAAGACCGCCTGCGGGCGGTCTTTTTCATACGCACAGAGTTTCTCGTGGAGAAAATATACGCCGACAGGAGTCGACACTTCACGGAGACTTTATAACGGCGGAATAAAGAAAAACCGCGCTCCCGCTGCCGTCGTGTTAAGAAACGCCTGCCCGTATTTACAGGGCGATTTTTTCGCAGTAAGATACAAACACGCCCGCCGCGGCGCGGCGGGGGAAACTTGTAAGGAGAGAAAACAATGGAAGAAAGAAAAGGCTTTGGAACCAATTTCGGGTTCCTGATGGCCGCGGTCGGCTCGGCGGTCGGCCTGGGCAACATCTGGGGCTTCCCCAACAAGATGGGCGCCTGCGGCGGCTTCACGTTCCTCATCATCTACCTGATCCTGGCGGTCCTGTGCGGCTTCATCGTCATGGTGGGCGAGCTGGCCCTGGGCCGCAAGACCGGCAAGGGCGCCGTGGGCGCGTACAAGGCCCTGTCCAAGAAGTTCAAGTGGATGGGCTGGATGGGCATCCTGTCCGCCTTCTTCATCCTGTTCTTCTACTGCGCTCTGGGCGGCTACTGCATTAAATATACGGTCCTGAACATCGGCGATCTGTTCGGCGCATCCTTCGGCGCCAACGCCATCGCCGCCAGCACTGTGGACGCGGCCAGCGCCACCGTGGGCGATGTGGTGTTCAATGCGTTTATGAGCAGCCCCGGCGAGGCCGTTATCTACGGCCTGATCTTCGTGGCGCTGACCATGCTTATCGTTCTCGGCGGCGTTGGCGGCGGCATCGAGAAGGTCTGCTCTGTGGGTATGCCCGCCCTGTTCGTGGCGCTGCTGATCTGCATCATCCGTGCCTGCACTCTGTCCGGCGTGGATGCCACCGTGCAGGTGCTCCAGGCGGACGGCTCCTTGGTGGAGCACGTGATCCACGGCAGCGCCCTGGACGGCCTGAAGTATATGTTCGCCCCCGGCTGGGCCGCTGAAAACGGCTACTATGTCCCCACCTCCGCCATCATCGACGGCGTAAAGGTGTCCGCGGTGGAGGTCAACGGCGTCATGCAGCGCATCGTGGCCTTCCAGCAGGACAGCCCCGACTTCCTGACGGTCCTGTCCAATGCCGGCGGTCAGATGTTCTTCTCCCTGTCTCTGGGCATGGGCGCCATGATCACCTACGGCTCCTATCTGCAGAAGAAGGAGAACATCCAGAAGAACGCGCTGCTCATCGTGGTCATGGATACCCTGGTGGCCCTGATGGCCGGCCTGTGCGTGCTGCCCGGCCGCTTCGCGCTGGATCCTGCCGGCTCCGTCGGCGGTCCGTCCCTGCTGTTCGTCACCATGCAGAACGTGTTTAACCGCATGGGTGCTCTCGGCCCCATCTTCGGTATCCTGTTCTATCTGCTGGTGGTGTTCGCCGCCATCTCCTCCTCCATCTCTCTGCTGGAGGTCATCGTGGCCCACTTTGTCGACAAGGCCCGCGACGAGGGCAAGGGCGACAAGCGCAAGAGCTATACCCTCATCGCCGCCGCCTGCGTGGGCCTGGGCTGCATCCTGGTCTGCGCGGACTGCCTGGGCGGCGCCGGAATAAGCCCCGCCGACCTGCTGGGCCTGGAGACAGCCAAGGGCTGGAGCAGTATGTGGCTGGGCTTCTGGGATGCGTTGTCCGAGGGCATTATGATGCCGCTGGGCGCGCTGCTGATGTGCCTGATGATCGGCTGGGAGATCGGTCCGGACGTGGTCAAGGACGAGGTCGAGGCCTCCGGCCACTCTATGGGCGGTTACGGCTTCTTCAGGGTCTGCGTCAAGTACATCACGCCGCTGTGCATGATCCTGGTGCTCTACGGCCAGTTCAAGGAATTCTTCGCATAACACTGGGCTTAACAGCTTCTATATAAAGCCTCTTGCTTAACAGAGGGGACGCCGGTGCCGCCGCACCGGCGTCTCTTTTGCGTCCGCAGACCCGGAAGGGCTTGTGCCGCCTGATGTCAAAAGCACGCGGTGCTGTGCTTGCCGCCCGATTTCTCTTGTAAAAACGACGAAAACGGAGTTCACAATTTGTTAAAATAATGGAATATGACGTTAATAACTTGACAATTTCTTAGCGTAACGGTATGATACAGGAGGTTGGCGGGGCAGATACGCTGTTTCGCCGGCTGATGGTATTCACCACCAATTTGTGAGGAGGTAAATCACACACATGGAAAAGAAAAGCACCAAAATAGCGTATTTCGTAGCGCTGGGTGTTTTCATTGTCCTGCTGGTCATCCTGGGGATCCAGTTCAAGGGCAAGGAAAACCCCGTATTTACCAGCGGCGCGTTCTACACCACCGGCGACGGCGTGTTCCTGGACGCTATTCCGCAGACCGCGGACGACAGCGCGGGCTCTGAGTACGCGCTGGACGGCTCCTACTACGTGAGCCCCGATGCCGGCACCTACTTCGAGCTGTCTGAGGATGGCAACACCATCGTCAGCGCCGACGGTACCGAGTACATCAAGTCCGAAGAGAAGTCCAAGGACGTCGACGGTGTGGAGTATGTGACCTATGTCGGTCAGGTCTACTCCGACACGCCCTTCGCCGGTACCTTCTGGTCCCTGCTGGGCCCCATCGTGGCCATCGTGCTGGCCCTGATCAGCAAGGAAGTGTATTCTTCCCTGTTCCTGGGCTGCCTGGTGGGCGCGCTGCTGTACACCCAGTTTGCTCCCTGGGACACCATCGTGACCCTGGTGGGCGCCGATTACGGTATCGTCTCCGTGCTGGCTGACAGCTACAACATGGGCATCATCGTGTTCCTGGTCACCCTGGGCATCATGGTGGACCTGATGAACAAGGGCGGCGGCTCCGAGGCCTTCGGCCGCTGGGCCAAGAAGACCGTGCACACCCGTGCCGGCGCACAGCTGCTGACCATGCTGCTGGGCGTGCTGATCTTCGTGGACGACTACTTCAACTGCCTGACCGTGGGCGCCGTTATGCGTCCCGTCACCGAGTCCCACAAGATCTCCCGTGCCAAGCTGGCGTACCTGATCGACGCCACCGCGGCGCCCGTCTGCATGATCGCCCCGGTGTCCTCCTGGGCCGCCGCTGTGTCCGGCTACGTGCAGTCCCCCAGCATCAACGGCATTGAGCTGTTCCTGAAGCAGATCCCCTGGAACTACTACTGCCTGCTGACCCTGCTGATGATCATCATCATCTCTGTGCTGAACATCGACTACGGTCCCATGCTGACCCACGAGTACAACGCTCAGGTCAAGGACGACCTGTTCACCACCCCCGAGCGTCCCTTCGCCGGTGCCGACGACTATGAGGCGCCCAGCAAGGGCAAGTCCTCCGTGCTGGATCTGCTGGTGCCCGTGATCGTTCTGATCGCTGTCTGCATTGTCTCCCTGGTCTATTCCGGCGGTTACTTCGATGGCGGCATGACCTTCATGGAGGCCTTCTCCGGCGCCGACGCCGGTGTGGCGCTGGCCATCGGCGGTCTGATCGGCTGCGTGTTCACGTTCATCTACTTCTGGCTGCGCGGCGCCATCGGCTTCGAGAAGTCCATGGAGTCTGTGCCCCAGGGCTTTATCCAGATGATCGCCCCCATCCTGATCCTGACCTTCGCCTGGACCCTGTGCTCCTTCACCCGTTACGCCATGTACTCCGCTGACTTCGTCAGCAACGCTATGGCCAACGTGGGCGACCTGCGTATGTTCCTGCCCGCCATCATCTTCATCATCGGCGCGGCTATCGGCTTCGCTACCGGTACCTCCTGGGGCACCATCGGCATCATGGCCCCCATCGTCGTCTCCGTGTTCAACTACGACGTGGAGCCCGTGCTGTGCACCATCGGTCTGGCGGCTGCCTGCTCCGGCGGCGTTATGGGCGACCACTGCTCCCCCATCTCCGACACCACCATCATGGCTTCCGCCGGTGCCCACTGCTACCACCTGAACCACGTGTTCACCCAGATCCCCTATGCCCTGACCGTGGCTGGTGTGGCCTTCGTCAGCTTCATCCTGGCCGGCCTGATCCAGAACGTGTTTGTCAACCTGCTGATCGCTGTGGCCCTGATGGTCGCGACCCTGCTGGTCATCCGCGCTATCGTCAACAAGAAGCATAAGGGTATCTTCGCCGAGATGGCCGAGGCCGATAAGGCCCTTGCCAAGTAAGCTATACCACTTGACCGCAACAAAAGAAAGCCCTCATCCGGGGGCTTTCTTTTTTGTACGTATAAGGCGGTTTTCAACGCACATAGATTTAAATTTACGAAAAACAAATATGTTTGCCGCGGCAAATGGCCGTTAAGCAACCGTAAAGGTTTGCGATAGTAGCGCAAAGATTTCGAAAAATAGCCGCCAAATTGGACAAAAGGGAGAATTTCCGGTTCATAATTTGTTCAAAATTACCCGCCGCCGACATTGCCCAAACATTGACAATCTGCCCGTAAAACGTTAGGATGGTGGCACCAATTTGTGAGGAGGTAAATCACACACATGGAAAAGAAAAGCACCAAAATAGCGTATTTCGTAGCGCTGGGTGTCTTCATTGTCCTGCTGGTCATCCTGGGCCTGCAGTTCAAGGGCAAGGAGAACCCTGTCTTCGTCGGCAGCGGCGCGTTCTACACCACCGGCGACGGCGTGTTCCTGGATGGCATCCAGCAGACCGCGGACGACGGCGAGGGCTCCGCGTACGCGCTGGACGGCTCCTACTACGTGAGCGCCGATGCCGGCACCTACTTCGAACTGTCTGAGGATGGCAATACCATCGTCGGCGCTGACGGCACCGAGTACGTCAAGTCCGAAGAGCCCTCCAAGGACGTCAACGGCGTGGAGTACACCACCTATGAGGAGCAGGTCTACTCCGAGACTCCGTTTGCCGGTACCTTCTGGTCCCTGCTGGGCCCCATCGTGGCCATCGTGCTGGCCCTGATCAGCAAGGAAGTGTATTCTTCCCTGTTCCTGGGCTGCCTGGTGGGCGCGCTGCTGTACACCCAGTTTGCTCCCTGGGACACCATCGTGACCCTGGTGGGCGCCGATTACGGTATCGTCTCCGTGCTGGCTGACAGCTACAACATGGGCATCATCGTGTTCCTGGTCACCCTGGGCATCATGGTGGACCTGATGAACAAGGGCGGCGGCTCCGAGGCCTTCGGCCGCTGGGCCAAGAAGACCGTGCACACCCGTGCCGGCGCACAGCTGCTGACCATGCTGCTGGGCGTGCTGATCTTCGTGGACGACTACTTCAACTGCCTGACCGTGGGCGCCGTTATGCGTCCCGTCACCGAGTCCCACAAGATCTCCCGTGCCAAGCTGGCGTACCTGATCGACGCCACCGCGGCGCCCGTCTGCATGATCGCCCCGGTGTCCTCCTGGGCCGCCGCTGTGTCCGGCTACGTGCAGTCCCCCAGCATCAACGGCATTGAGCTGTTCCTGAAGCAGATCCCCTGGAACTACTACTGCCTGCTGACCCTGCTGATGATCATCATCATCTCTGTGCTGAACATCGACTACGGTCCCATGCTGACCCACGAGTACAACGCTCAGGTCAAGGACGACCTGTTCACCACCCCCGAGCGTCCCTTCGCCGGTGCCGACGACTATGAGGCGCCCAGCAAGGGCAAGTCCTCCGTGCTGGATCTGCTGGTGCCCGTGATCGTTCTGATCGCTGTCTGCATTGTCTCCCTGGTCTATTCCGGCGGTTACTTCGATGGCGGCATGACCTTCATGGAGGCCTTCTCCGGCGCCGACGCCGGTGTGGCGCTGGCCATCGGCGGTCTGATCGGCTGCGTGTTCACGTTCATCTACTTCTGGCTGCGCGGCGCCATCGGCTTCGAGAAGTCCATGGAGTCTGTGCCCCAGGGCTTTATCCAGATGATCGCCCCCATCCTGATCCTGACCTTCGCCTGGACCCTGTGCTCCTTCACCCGTTACGCCATGTACTCCGCTGACTTCGTCAGCAACGCTATGGCCAACGTGGGCGACCTGCGTATGTTCCTGCCCGCCATCATCTTCATCATCGGCGCGGCTATCGGCTTCGCTACCGGTACCTCCTGGGGCACCATCGGCATCATGGCCCCCATCGTCGTCTCCGTGTTCAACTACGACGTGGAGCCCGTGCTGTGCACCATCGGTCTGGCGGCTGCCTGCTCCGGCGGCGTTATGGGCGACCACTGCTCCCCCATCTCCGACACCACCATCATGGCTTCCGCCGGTGCCCACTGCTACCACCTGAACCACGTGTTCACCCAGATCCCCTATGCCCTGACCGTGGCTGGTGTGGCCTTCGTCAGCTTCATCCTGGCCGGCCTGATCCAGAACGTGTTTGTCAACCTGCTGATCGCTGTGGCCCTGATGGTCGCGACCCTGCTGGTCATCCGCGCTGTCGTCAACAAGAAGCACGCCGGCATCTTCGCCGAAATGGCCGAGGCCGACAAGGCGCTTGCCAAGTAAGTACATACTCCAGCAAAGAAAGAGACCGCTTCGGCGGTCTCTTTTTTGTGCACAGGGCAGGGGAGGGCACCCCGCATCGGCGGCGGGCGGTAAAAACCGTCCCCGCCGCGGGAATTTTGCGAAAAGATGTGACAAACCGCGGCGAATGTGATACAATACCCCTATTGATATATAGGAGGTGTCGCTGTGCGGCAATATCCCCAATTAGAGATCGATCTTTCCCTGCTGCAAAGCAACGCCCGGGCGGTGATCTCCCGCTGCAATGCCGCTGGGATCCGTGTCTGCGGTGTTATCAAGGGCGCGGACGGCCTGCCGGAGGTGGCCCGGTCCCTGCGTGCTGCCGGCGCCGCGGAGCTGGGCACCAGCCGCCTGGAGCAGGTGGCCAAGTGCCGTGCCGCCGGTGTACCCGGTCCCTGGCTTCTGATCCGTATCCCCGGCCTGACGGAGCTGCCGGACGTGGTCGCTCTGTGCGACACGTCCCTGCAAAGCGAGTGGGCTACCCTACTGGCGCTGGAGGAGGAGTGCCTTCGCCAGAACAGGACCCACCGCGTCATCGTGATGACCGACCTGGGCGACCTGCGTGAGGGCTTCTGGGACAAGGACGAGCTGGTGGACGTCTGCCAGCGGGTGGAGCAGGACCTGCCCCACGTACACCTGGCCGGTATCGGCGTCAACCTGTCCTGCTACGGCTCCACCAAGCCCACCCCGGACAAGATGAACGAGCTGGTCACTTTGGCCCGTCGGGTGGAGGCGCGTATCGGCCGTCCGCTGGAGATCGTCTCCGGCGGCGCGACCAGCTCCTTTACGCTGGTCCACTGGGGTACCATGCCCGCCGGAATCAACCACCTCCGTATCGGCGAGGGAATTCTGCTGGGCAAGGATTTGCAGGTGGACTGGGGTATCCGTGATATGGATTACCTCCGCATGGACACCTTTACCCTCCGGGCCGAGGTGGTGGAGGTCAAGGACAAGCCCACCTACCCCATCGGTGAGCTGGCCATCGATGCCTTCGGCCGCAGGCCTGTCTACGTGGACCGCGGCGTTCGCCGCCGCGCGCTCCTGGCCCTGGGTCGGGCCGATGTGGGCGACCTGGAGAGCCTGCTACCCCGCGAACCGGGGCTGACAGTCATCGGCGGATCCTCCGACCACTGCATCGTGGACGTGGAGGACTGCCCCCGCCGTCTGCAAGTGGGCGATATCGTGGAATTCTCGCTGTGTTACAGCCATATGCTGTACGCCACATCACGGAGCGATATGCGGCTTCTATTCAAACATCAACAGGAGGAGTAAGAAATGGGAGATTTCGGGATTTTGATCATCGGCGTCGTGGATACGTTTTTCGCCTTCTTTGTGGTGGCACCCATGATGCTGCAGGCGGCCAGCCTGTTTGGCGTACAGAAGCAGTTTGCCAAGGCCATGGTCCAGGAGGGCGTCGTCAAGCAGGAGGACGTGGACCGCATCCATCCCAAGAAGCAGCTTGCCGGCGTGGTGATCTCGTTGGTCATGCTGGCGGTGCTGGCATTCACCTGCACCAAGGCCTCCCCCTGGGGCTACATCTGCGGCGGCGTGGGCCTGGTGGCGGGGATGCTGAAGTACCGCGCCATCGTTCAGTACAACAGTGAAACGGTCAAACGCTTCAAGAACACCTACAAGGACGAGATGGACGTGGCCAAGTTCAACAAGTTCGTGGAGACGCATTTCTGATAAACCTAAGCGAATAAAAACTCCCCGGCACGATGCGCCGGGGAGGTTTTTATTCGCTTTTTTCGATGGTGCCGCCGCCCAGTACCTCGTCGCCGTCATACAGCACCACCGCCTGTCCGGCAGTGATGGCCCGCTGGGGCTGATCGAATACCACCCGCAGCCCGCCGTCCGGCAGAGGAAAGGCTGTGCAGGGGGCCTCTACCTGGCTGTATCGCGTCTTGGCGGCGCACCGCACCGGCACCGCCGGCGCCTGGCCGCTGATCCAGTTCACATGGGACGCCAGCAGGGAGGAGGCATACAGCGTCGCGTCGTCGCCCAGCACGATGGCGTTGCGGTCCCGGTCCTTCTCCAGCACATATACGTGCCGCCCCACCGCCACGCCAAGGCCCTTTCCCTGGCCGATGGTATAGCAGGGCAGTCCTCTGTGCTGTCCCAGCACGCGGCCCGCTTCGTCCACGAAGTCTCCCGGCGTCAGTGCCAGCCCCTGCCGCTGCAGAAAGGTCACATAGTCCCCGTCCGGCACGAAGCAGATGTCCTGGCTGTCGCCCTTGTCGGCGTTGTCCAGCCCGGCCGCACGGGCCTTGTCACGGATGGCCGGCTTATCATAGTCGCCCACCGGCAGCAGCAGATGGGCCAGCTGGTGCTGCGTCAGCTGATACAGCACATAGCTCTGGTCCTTCCGCCGTTCCGCGCCCCGCAGCAGGCGGTACCTGCCGCGTTCCGCGTCGTAGGCCACCCGGGCGTAGTGCCCCGTGGCGATATAGTCATACCCCAGCGTCAGCGCCCGGTCCAGCAGGGCGCCGAATTTCAGCTCCCGGTTGCAGTCGATACACGGGTTGGGCGTCCGTCCGGCAGCGTATTCCGCGGTAAACCTGTCCATTACGCACCGGCGGAAGCGGTCTGTCTCGTTGAATACATAGAACCGCATCCCCAGCCGTGTGGCCGCCTGCCGCGCGTCCTCGGCATCGTCGGCGGAGCAGCAGCGGCTGTCCTCGTTAGGGGCCAGCTTCAGCATGGCACCGTCGCAGTCGTAGCCCTGCTGCACCAGCAGTGCCGCCGCAGCGGAGCTGTCCACGCCGCCGGACATGGCAACCAGAACCTTTTTCTTGTGCATACGATCGTTCTCCGTAGTCTATGTCTCCCGCGCCCGCGGGACGTATGCGCCGCCGTTCAGCGGCGGCGCATACTTTCGGGAAAATGTGGAAAGCTATCGGGCAAAGAGCGCCATAGCAGGCAGGGCCGCGTCCCTGCCGTGCCGCGGCGGCCCTCCGCCCGACAGCGTGTTCTTATTCGTCCAGATGCTTTGCCAGGAATGCCTCGTCGGGCAGCGCGTCCGCCAGCTCCAGCAGTACCCGCTGGAAGCCGCCGGTATAGTCCTCGATGTTCTCGCCCAGCGTCCCCAAAGCCCGTACCATCGGCAGCGCGATGGTGGCGGTGGTGCCCTGTCCCTCCCGGCTGTTCAGCAGCAGCTGGCCGCCGTGCAGCCGCGCGATCTGATGCGCCAGGGGCAGTCCCAGCCCCACGCCGCCGGCGACATAGTCCAGGGTCATGGGCCGCATATGCCAGCGGAACAGCATCTCCTGCCGGTCGGCAGGAATGCCGCAGCCGGTATCCTTTACCTTGATGAGCACGTGGGGCTTCTGCACGGCCAGCGTCACCGTCACCTTTCCGCCGGCGGAGCAGGCCTTCAGCGCGTTGGACAGCAGCTGCCACAGAGCCTGACTCAGCCACGGCTCATTGACGGCGGTGATGGCGTAGCGTTCCTCGCATACCATCTCCAGCTGTACGCCCTTCAGCTCGAAGGGGACCTCCGCTTCCCGGATGATCTCGTCCAGCCACACCTTCAGGTCCGTGTTTTCGGTGGGCAGCAGCTCCTTGCGGTTCAGCATGGAGGCGGACTCCAGGTTCTTCGCCAGCCGCAGCAGCCGGAAATAGCCATGGTAGAGCATGGCGGCGTTCGCGTCCAGTATCGGATCCTCGTCCCGTTCCTCGGCGGGGGCCAGCTTCTGCATCCCGTAGTAGATATTGCCCAGTGCGGACCGTATCTGCATCGCCACCAGCGGCAGCCGTTCCATGTATACCTTTTCCTGCTGTGCCTGTTCCATGCGACCAGCCTCCTTCTGTTGTCAGCATACCAGTTTCCCGGCGCTGTCAACCGTGCCAACTTCTGTTAACCTGTTCACATCATACCAAACGCGGCGCAAAAATACAAGATTTTTATCAAATTTCCGCGAAACGAAAAAAAGTTTCAAAAAAGGCTTGCATTTTGCGAAACAACTGCATATAATTCTAAACATACCATACATTTAGGATATTCCATCAGAGAGGAAGATGTTTTATGAGCATTAAAGTCGGTATCAATGGTTTTGGCCGTATCGGCCGTATGGTCATGCGCTGCTGCATGGATCACCCCAACATCGAGATCGTGGGCATCAACGATCTGTGCCCCGCCGATTACCTGGCCTATATGCTGAAGTTTGACACCATGCACGGCAAGTTCAAGGGTGAAGTCTCCTCCGAGGGCAACAACATCGTTGTCAACGGCAAGGCTATTCCCGTGTTTGCCGAGCGTGACCCCGCCAACCTGCCCTGGGCCAAGGTCGGCGCTGAGTACGTCATCGAGTCCACCGGCCTGTTCCTGACCAAGGAGAAGGCCGCCGGCCACATCGCCGCGGGCGCCAAGCACGTGGTCATGTCCGCCCCCTCCAAGGACGACACCCCCATGTTCGTCTGCGGCGTCAACCTGGACAAATACACCAGCGATATGCAGTTTGTCTCTAACGCCAGCTGCACCACCAACTGCCTGGCCCCCATCGCCAAGGTCCTGCACGATAATTTCGGTATCACCGACGGTTTGATGACCACCGTGCACTCCACCACCGCCACCCAGAAGACCGTTGACGGCGTCTCTCTGAAGGATTGGCGCGGCGGCCGTGCTGCCTCCGGCAACATCATCCCCAGCTCCACCGGCGCTGCCAAGGCCGTGGGCAAGGTCATTCCCAGCCTGAACGGCAAGCTGACCGGTATGTCCATGCGCGTTCCCACCCTGGATGTCTCCGTGGTGGACCTGACCGTCAACCTGGCCAAGCCCGCCAAGTATGAGGATATCTGCGCCGCCATGAAGAAGGCCAGCGAGAACGAGCTGAAGGGCATTCTGGCCTACACCGACGAGGACGTTGTTTCCTCCGACTTCCTGGGCGACATCCACACCTCTATCTTCGACGCCAAGGCCGGTATCGCCCTGACCGATACCTTTGTCAAGGTCGTCAGCTGGTACGACAACGAGATGGGCTACTCCGACAAGGTCCTCTGCCTCATCGAGCATATGTACAGCGTGGACCACAAGTAAATCGCTTACTACCGAAAGGTTTTCCTTCTTTTTGTTCCGCAGACAGCGCCGCGTAAAGCGGCGCTGTCTGCATACAGAGACGCTGTGCACCGCCTGCACAGAGGGGGGAAAGCGGATCCCGCGGTTTTTGAAAGAAAATCGACAGCGTGACAAATATTTTTTATTTACCCCCTACCATTCCGCCGGATTGTATGGTACAATAGGTACAACTTACCTAAGGGTAACGTAAGGGAAAGGAACCCCGCCATGGAACAGAACCCAATTCTGCACACTACGCTGTCGCTGGACAGCGATATACCCCTCTACGCCCAGCTGGTGGGCATCATCAAGCGCAGTATCTCCACCGGTGCCCTGCCGGTGGGCGCGCTGCTCCCCAGCGAGGCCGAGCTGTGCCGCTGCCTGAGCATCAGCCGCAACACCGTCCGTCAGGCCATCGGCGAGCTGGAGGACGAGGGCCTGGTGGTCCGCAAGCGCGGCCGCGGCACCTTCGTGGCCGACCCCGCCACCAACCGCCGGGGCGTCCGCTACTCCTTCACCACCGAGGTCTCCTCTATGGGCAAGGTCCCCTCCTCTACGCTGGTGGACTTCGCTGTGGAGGTCCCCAAGCCCGCCGTCTGCGAGAAGATGGAGCTGCGGGAGGGAACGCCGGTCTACTGCTTCACCCGTGTCCGCAATGTGGACGGCGAGCCCCTGATCCTGGAGACCAGCTACTACCCCCAGTACATCTACCCCAACCTGACCCGCGATATGCTCCAGACCCACAGCTTTTACAGCCTGCTCTACCATGTGGGCATCGTCCCCTTCGCCGCCGACGAGAGCTATGAGGCCGTCATTCTGGAGGACAGCTGTGCCGCCCTGCTGGGTGTGTCCTCCGGCAGCTGCGCCTTCTTCCACCAGCGGCTCACCCGCACGGAGGATGGCCGTATTTACGAGTACACCCGCAGCTACATACGCGGCGACCGGGTCCGCCTGGACGTACATATGCAGAAAAGCGGCATGAACTTTGTCCGCACCATCGACTGAATAGAAAAGCACCCCCTGCCGGGGGTGCTTTTTTGCATAAAGCCCCGCCCTTCGGGCGGGGCAGTGCTGCTTACGACAGCAGCAGGCGTAGCAGCACCCGGGCGAGGGCATAGCCCAGCACGCCGCCGCCGATGCCGGCGGCCGTGGCCCACACCCGATTCCGCTTGGCGTGGGGCACCTGTTGGCTGTACAGCCGCTGGTTTTCCCGGTTCAGGCCCACCAGTGCCTCCGGATTACGGGCCGCGACCGCCTGCACGATGGCATCTGCCGTCCGGCGGCTGCCGCCCCTTTCGAGCCGCAGCGTGATGCTGCGCCCGTCATAGGTCAGCAGCGCCACCACGGTGCGCTTTGCCCACAGCAAGCGCATATCGTGGCGATAGACCCACAGCACGTCCGCCAGGGGCAGCACGATGTTCTGCCGCCGCCCGTAGAGGAACGCCGTGCTCACCAGCGCGTCAGAGCGCCGGTCGCCCTCCAGATAGTGGAACTCGCTCTCCGCCCGTTCCAGCAGTTTCCCCTTTTTCAGCTGCTTCAGCGTGATATTCAGCTGCGCGGTGTACAAGGCGGCGCTCGCCAGCAGCACAAAGGCGGCCAGCCCGAGGAAGCTGGCGATGAGGGACCAAAAGCTGCTCCCCATGTCCGGTGTCAGCTCGCTGTCGATGTAATAGTCGCCGTAGGTGTACACGAAGTCCTCGGCGGTCATGCCGACGGCGGCGGCAATATCGTCGAGATATGCCTCCGGCGTTTCACAGATCACACCCGTCAGGCGTACCGGCGCCGGCGCGGCTGCCTCCGTCAGCGGGATATAGACGGCCAGCTCCGAGGGCGCGGCCGTATCGTCCGCCGCCGTGCCGTCGCCGCTGTCGTCGGCATAGGTATAGTCCACGATATCCGCAAACCGTGCATATTCCGCGCTGCTCAGCTGCACCAGATAGCCGTATCCCTCCGTGTCCTCCGCCAGGTAGAAGACCAGCTTGCGCCCGTCGCCCAGCGTCACCTGATAGGCCCAGGTGGTCATGTACTGCACGTCGATGTAGTTGTAGTCGCCCAGATAGATCTCGTCCCCGATGGGCACGGCCTCCGCTGCCGCGCTGTCCCGCTGCGCCAGCAGCCCCAGCACGATACATCCCGCCGTCAGCAGGGCCAGTATGCCGCCTGCGATCCACCAGGCAGGGGAGTGTCTTACGTATCGGCGCATTTCCATATGTTGCCCCTCCAAATCTGTTGTGGTACGACATATTGTACCATATTCTGTCAAAATATGCAATATTATTCTCCACAAATGGTATAAAAACGCACCCCGGGTCTGACCCAAGGTGCGTTTTTCGTTCACAGTGCCGCCGCGCCGATAATGCCGGCCTCGTTGCCCAGCCGGGCACATTCGATCACCGGCGGCGTCCGGTCGTGTCCGCCGAAGCAGTTGGCCGCCACGTACGCCCGAATGGGGGCCAGCAGCCTCTCGCCCTGGCGGCTGATGCCGCCGCCGATGAGTACCTTTTCCGGCCCCAGAATGTTCACCAGGTCCGTGATACCCGCTGCCACGTACACGCAGTACCGATCCACCACGGCCTGTGCCGCCGCGTCTCCGGCGGCGGCCGCGTCGAATACGTCCTTCCCGGTCAGCCTCTCGCCGTACCCGGCCAGCAGGGAGCCCGGCTGCGCCGCGGCCGCCCGCTTTCCCTGACGTATCAGCGCTGTGGCAGAGGCATACGCCTCCCAGCAGCCCTTCCGTCCGCAGGTGCAGTCCTCGCCGTCCAGCACCAGCACGGTGTGGCCCACCTCCGCGCCGGTGCCGCCCACGCCCTCCAGCAGTTGGCCATCGGCCACGATACCGCCGCCTACGCCGGTGCCCAGGGTGATGAGTATCATGTTCCGGCAGCCCACGGCCCCGCCGGCCACCGTCTCCGCCAGCGCGGCGCAGTTGGCGTCATTGCTCAGCCGGCAGGGAAGTCCCAGCCGCGCCGTCACCATGCTGCATACCGGCACATTGAACCAGCCCAGGTTATAGGCCCGCACCACCACGCCGTTGGCGCTGTCGCAGGTCCCCGGCGAGCCGATGCCGACGGACGCGCAGTGCGCCGCCGTGATGCCGGCCTTTTCCATGGCCTTCTCCGCCGCGCGGCCGATGTCCGCGATAACGGCCTCCGCCGGACGTTCCGCCCCGGTGGGCAGACTGACCTCCGCCGCAATGTGCTGGCCCTCGTCCACCACGCCGGCGGCGATGTTGGTGCCGCCCAGGTCAATGCCAATACGATACATAAGCTGCCTCCTTGCGCTTCCTGCTCCCGCGTTTCGGGGAAATAAACGGGGCGGGCGTATCGCCCGCCCCAAGTGCGTCTCTGTCTCAGATATGGGTCACAAAATCGGTGTTTACCGCCACCGGCCGCGCGATGTCGGAGGACCGGATGCTGCCGAAGATGGTCCGCATGGTGGTCAGCGCCTCCTTGCCGGATACCTCCGGCTCCCGGTCGTGGACCAGAGCGTCCACGAACTCGTCGATGACGCCGGAGTTGTGGGACGTCGTCTCGAAGGCGAAGCTGGTGCGGTTGCCCTCCAGATCGTTGATGATGATGGGGGCCGACGGCTCACTGTAGATCATCATCAGGCCCTTGGTGCCGTACAGCACCGTGGACTGGCACTCGTGGCCGTACACCGTCCAGCTGGCCGCCATGGTACCCAGCGCGCCGCCGGACATTTTCAGGATGCACAGGGCGTTGTCGTCCACGCTGATGAGCTTGCCGCTGTCGTCCCGCTTGTTCAGGGTGACTACCTTGGCGGTGGTCTCAATGACCTTCTGCCCCAGCAGGTACTGGATCAGGTCCACCTTGTGGATGCCCATGTCGGACAGGGCGCCCATGGCCGCCTTGTTCTTGTCAAAGAACCACGTGCCCTCCAGGGACCAGCCCTCGGGGCCGGAGTTGCCCAGAATGGTGCGGAAGGTGATCACATCGCCGATGATGCCGCTGTCCAGCATCTGCTTGGCCTTGCGGTGCACCGGGTCAAAACGCATATTGTGGCCCACCATCAGGTGTTTTCCGTTGCGCTCGGCGGCGGCCACCATGGACTCGCACTCCGCCAGCGTCACCGCCATGGGCTTCTCCACCAGCACGTGCTTGCCGGCGTACAGCGCTGCCGTGCAGATCTCCGCGTGGCTGCGGTTCTCCACGCATATGGATACGGCGTCCACGTTGGGGTCATCCACCAGCTCATAGAAGCTGTTGTACACCTTGCCGCCGTACTGCGCCGCCATCTCCTGCGCGCGCTCCATGTTCTTGTCGTAGAATGCGACGATCTCCGCATTGGGGTTGGCTGCATACTCAGGCAGATGGCGCACCTGTGCGATCTTGCCGCAGCCGATAATGCCGACTCGGATCATAAAAAGCGAACCTCCTCTGTCCGTCCTCAAACCGCCGGACGCCCCGCGCTCCGACGTATGTTTCTGCCCCTATTGTACCAAAAGAAAGCGGGAAAGAAAAGCCTTTTTTGCCAACTTTGCAAAAATTTTCACAAAATCTGCGCCGCGATGTTGAGGGCGCAGCCCTTTTGTGCCGTATAGTCCAGCGTCACGCCTGCCGGCAGGCTGAAGCGGCTCAGCGCCAGCAGCGGCCCCTTACCCGTCAGCTTGAACAGTGCCTCCTTGGCCGTCCATATCTCCCAGAACCGCCGGCAGTCGCCGTCGTCCCCGGGCCGTATGTACACCATCTCCTGCTCGCTGCACACCCGGCGCATGAACTTCTCCTGGGCCGAGCGCACCACCTCCACGTCCACGCCTACCGGCGCGTCCGCCGTTACGCATACCGCCCACGGGCCGGAGTGGCTCACGGACACGTACACGCCGTCCCTTTCCACGCTGGGCTTGCCCAGCTCGTCCCACTGAAGCGGCACGTCCTTCTCCGCGCAGCCCATCGTCTGCGCGAGCATCCGCCGCGCCAGCAGCTCGCCGGCGATGGTGCGCTTCCGGTCGTCCTCGCCGGCGATGTCGGCCACACGCCGCCGCCGCGTCTCATCCATCATGCCCATCACGGTCTGGGGCGCGTCCTCCGTCAGCTCCCGGATGTCAAACCACTGCAATTCCATATCCCGCGCCTCCCGCGTCATATTTTTCGCCCCCTATTGTATCACATCCTGCCGCGCCGCGCCACTGCTTTTTCGCCGCCGCAGGCTTTTCCCTGTTCTTTCCGGCGCAGATGTCAAGAAGAATTTTTACAAATGACAAAAAATATCGATCTTGAGATGTAACACAAGAAGATCGCCGGGCACCAGGCAGCTGGCGGCAGAGTGTGTTACAAGCGGTATCGCTGCGCGATGTAGCATGGAAACACCGCGCCGATCAAGACCACGAAAAAAGCAGCTCTCACGGGGGAGCTGCTTTTTTGTGCGAGTGCCCTTGCGGGCAGTCTTGACAGGCGAGTGTTTCCCTGCGTTGGGTGACCAACATGGCCAGCTTCGCAGGCCATGCTGACGCAAATCTCACAGTATGGGGACGCGGGGCGCGGCGTAACACAAGCTTGCTGCTGCAGCACCGGCAGCTTCAGCGAATTTGTGTTACAATCATCAAAAGACCACGAACTATCCTGAAACATAAGGGAGGCTCTCATGGGACACTACATGACGAAAGAGGAACGCATCATCCTGCAGACGCTGCTGGACGAGAAGAAGCCGGTCAGCTACATCGCCCGGAAGCTGGGCTGCTGCCGCCAGACGGTCTATAACGAGATACGGCGCGGGCAGTATCTCCACGACTACGGTTACTATGACAAGCTGCGGTACTCGGCAGACAAGGGGCAGCAGATACACGACTACAATCAGACGGCAAAGGGCAGGCCGTTGAAGATCGGCAGCGACCACGCCTTTGCTGCCTACATCGAGCACAAGATCATCGTGGACAGGTACTCCCCGGCTGCTGCTCTGGCGGCGGCGCGGAAGTACCCTTTTGCTACGAGGATATGCGTCAGCACCCTGTACAGCTACATCGACAAGCAAGTGTTCTACCAGCTGGGCAACCGGCACCTGTGGGAGAAGTGGAAGAAACGGCCCAAGAAAACCGAGGACAAGGCGCAGCGGGTAGTACATCCGAAGCTGCCCAGTATCGAGGTCAGACCGGCGCACATTGACCGGCGTGAAGAGTACGGACATTGGGAAATGGACCTGGTGGTCAGCGGCCAGAATGGGAGAAGTGTACTTCTCACCCTGACGGAACGCCTGAGCCGGCAGGAGATCATCGTCAAGCTGCCGGACAGGCGGGCGGAGACCATACGCAGGGCCATAGACCGG
>ERZ808246.796-NODE-796-length-24940-cov-6.212055_pt1 | contig 24940 bp, 21 predicted proteins | sample MGYA00521083_ERZ808246 | MGnify/ENA primary metagenome ERZ808246 (study PRJEB31516, sample SAMN03275577) | gut metagenome | biome: mammalia-associated habitat; material: feces | host: Papio cynocephalus | place: Kenya | collected 2012-07-07 ... | reverse complement strand
CCTATCTCTGTCCTATCTCTGTCCTATCTCTGTCCTATCTCTGTCCTATCTCTGTCCTATCTCTGTTAAATTGACTAAGATACTTTTTGAGTATTCCACATTCTATCTGGATTTTGAAAAATAGATCGAACGCCGTTTGGATCGAGATTGATGTTCCAGTGATTGTAAACAGAATTGTAGACGTTCCTGATTTTCAGGAACGTTCCTGAATAACATACAGAAACAACGTGATAGGAACAATACTTCTATACAATTCTGTAGAGAAGTTACATCTAAGCACCATTATCGGAGAGGAATTGCCATCGAAAAGAGTAGATCGTCTATCGGATAGAATACAGGATTGTAGACGTTCCTGGTTTTCAGGAATATTCCTGGTTTTAAGGAGCATTCCTGAAAACCCTTCTTCAGAAAATGAGAGTGTATCATACAGACGAACTCTGTACAATGTTGTAGAGAAAACGGTTTCATGACACGATTCTAGATAAAATCCGTCTTTTGAGTAGAAACGATCCGCCAATTAGAAGAATACAGAATTGTAGATATTCCTGGTTTTCAGGAATATTCCTGGTTTACAGGAACGTTCCTGAAGAACATATAGGGATGATGTGCTGGGAACAAGACTTCTATACAATTCTGTAGAGAAGTCTGCTTTCAGGCACCATCATCGGAGGGGAATCATTCCCGAAAAGAGCAGATCTTTTGATTTTTAGAATACAGAATTGTAGACGTTCCTGGTTTTAAGGAACGTTCCTGAAAACCATACTTCAAAAGTATAGAGAATGCTGGTTGCATATCTCTATTCAATATTGTAGAGAAGACCGATTAAAGACACCGTTATCGGAGGGAAAGCGCCTCTAGGAATGGAATCTCCCCTTGATAATCGGAATACAGAATTGTAGACGTTCCTTGTTTTAAGGAACGTTTCTGAAAACCTTTCTTCAGAAATGAAGAGTAGGATGATGGTGTGACTTCTATACAATGTTGTATAGAGGTTCTATGCCAAGTCGTATCCGAGGAGCAGGCATATACGATCGGAACGGAGGTTCGAGGACGATCCGCTGCCTGTCGCCGGCCTCCTCCATTCCGGAGCAGTCGCCGATGAGTCTTCCGATCCTTATCATCGGGAAAGGCGAGACGGGCTTTCCGTCCTCACCGCTGAGCGGCGTCGGTCCGAAGAAGAAGCAGATCGCGTCGGGACCGGGCCAGTATGCTATGTCGCCCACGTCGAAGTCCGTCCTCCGGCCTTCCTTGGGTTTGATGGCGTAGAGGGGGCATTCGCAGTAGGCCATCCCCCCGAGCATGTTGACTGTCAGCTCGAGGGGAAGGGAGAGCCAGACGGCATTCGAGATGTCTGAGTCGTCGAGTTCGGCCGGGAACGTTCCGTTCCTGGTCCTGACGGTCAGCCTGCTCATGCGTCGTCCGGCTCCTTGGAGTTTCAGTGCTTCCTCTCGAACAGCTTGCGGATCTCTTTTCCGGTAGCCTCGAGCTGGAGCTTCTTCTCGGCGTCCTCCATCTCGTGGAGGCCCTTGAGTCCGTTCTCGAAGTCGGCCCTCCACTCGTTCTTGAAGGTGCCGTCGTGGATATCGTTCAGGATGGACTGCATTCCCTCCTTGGACTCGGGGGTGATGACCCTGTCCCTCCTGGTCAGTCCGCCGTACTCGGCGGTGTTGGAGACGACGTGCCACATGAGCTCGAAGCCGCCGGCGTAGATCAGGTCGTCGATCAGCTTGGTCTCGTGGAGGACCTCGAAGTATGCCATCTCGGGGGGATATCCGTTCTTGGTCAGGGTCTCGAATCCGGCCTTGATCAGAGCGGTCATTCCACCGCACAGGACGGCCTGCTCGCCGAACAGGTCGGTGTAGGTCTCGTTGTCGAAGGTGGTCTCGAAGACTCCGGCGCGGGTGGATCCCAGGCCTTTGGCGAGCGCGAGGGCGATAGCTTTCGCGTTGCCGGTGTAGTCCTGGTGGATGCAGATGAGTGCAGGGACACCGAATCCGGCGACGAACTCGTCCCTCTCTTTGTCTCCAGGGGACTTGGGGGCCATCATGATGACGTCCACGTCCTCGGGGGGAGCGATGAGCTTGTAGGTGATGTTGAATCCGTGGGCGAACTCGAGGGCGGCTCCCTTCTTGAGGTTGGGGGCGACGAACTCCTTGTAGATGTCCGGCTGGATCTCGTCGGGGAGCAGAATCATGACAACGTCTGCGCCCTTGACGGCGTCGGCGAACTCGGCGACCTTGAGGCCGTCCTCCTTCGCCTTGTTCCAGGATTTCCCGTCTTTCCTGACACCGACGGTGACGTCGAGTCCGGAGTCGTGGAAGCAGAGCGCCTGGGCCCTGCCCTGCGCACCGTATCCGAGAACGGCGATCTTCTTTCCATCGAGGACCTTCAGGTCCGCGTCATGGTCATGGTATAGCTTCATATTGCACACCTTGATGGACCACCGATTTCCTATGTCGTTGATATACTTTGTTCGACTACTCGCAGGCACGCGCGAGGGGTCTGTGATTATATCGGGGTAAGGTTTTCCCGTCATTTGTGCAGACTATGGATTCCGAGCGCAACGAACTGATCGACCTCATGATGGTGTTCCCGCGGAAGATGAGCATGTTCACGCGCGCCGTCGCCTCGAAGTATCTGAAGGATTCCCGCATCAAGCCGTACCATCTCATGATGATCCACGGCATAGGCTCCGGGGACGGTATTTCCCAGAAGGATCTGGTCGAGATGCTCCCGTTCGACAAGTCGTACATCTCCACCGGCGTCAGGGAGCTCATCGACATGGGTCTGGTGTACAACGAGAGCGAGGGCAAGGTCCACAGTCTGAGACTCACAGACATGGGGAGGGATCTGATGGCTATGGGCGAGATGATGTTCGATCTCATCCAAGGCTCCCTGACCAGCATCCTCGATGCCGAGGAGCGCGAGACGCTCGTGAGACTGATGAAGAAGGTCAACGCCCATACGGACGAGCTCATAGAGCAGATGGCGGAGAAGTATAGTTGAGTTGTCAACTAACGTCGGACGCTCTCTTTTCGCCGTCTATATTCATAGATATATAATGAGGAGGCAGGTTATCCGCTGTTTATCTGCTATTTTGGAAGCCTCCGCGTTCGTGTTTGTTGTATCCCCAACCTTATATAGAGCATCCATATCTGGCGATTTCTGAACCAATCCCGCGGAGGGATTCTATTGACTGTTGAGCAGATCACCTATGAGAACATAGACCCGAAGGTGCGCAACACCATCATGGCCGGTCTGTGCGTCGCCATGCTCGCGGCGTGCTTCGACGGAACCATCGTGGGCACCATCGGAACCATAGTCGCCGAGGACCTCGGCGGTCTGGATCTCTACGCATGGATGGCGACGGCCTACATGCTGTGCGAGACCATCATGATCCCCATCGCGGGGAAGCTGTCCGATCTGTACGGAAGGAAGCCGCTCTTCCTCATTGGACTCGGCCTGTTCGTCGGAGGATCCGTCCTTGCGGGTCTTTCGATGAACATGGAGTTCTTCGTATGCTGCCGTGCCATCCAGGGTCTCGGAGGAGGTATCCTCATCCCCGTGGCCATGGCAGCTGTCGCGGATCTCTATTCCCCGTCCGACAGGGCCAGGATGCAGGGTATCCTGGGAGCCATATTCGGAGTCGGAAGCGGAATCGGGCCCCTCCTCGGAGGATACATCGAGGGAGCCGTGAGCTGGCACTGGTGCTTCTACATCAACGTGCCTCTGGCCATCATCGCCTTCGCGCTCACCATCAAGAAGTTCCCCACGCCCATCGACGACGGCGTCAGGCACATCGACTTCAGAGGGATCGGTCTCCTCACCGTGTTCCTCGCAGATATCCTGCTGTTCATCGAGTTCGGCGGAAGCAAGTTCGATTGGATCAGCCCCGTCTCCGCAGTCATGCTCGTCGTGGCGGCCGTTCTTCTCTTCCTCTTCGTGAAGACCGAGAAGAAGGCCGTGGAGCCCATCCTTGCGCCTCATCTCATCAGGAACAAGACCGTCATCATGGCGGCCATCTTCATGTTCGTGTTCGGAATCGGGATGATCGGGGCGATGATGTACACCAACATGTTCGTCATCACCGTCATGGGTCTCGACACTCTCGAGGCCGGAGTCTGGTCGCTCGCGATGGTCGCGGGAATGATGATAACGTCCATGGCGTCCGGAGCTCTCGTCGAGAAGACCGGATACAAGGTCTGGCTCATAGCGGGTCCGATACTCTCGTTCCTCGGTCTGTACTACCTCTCCGGAATGGTCGTGGAGCCGTCGATGATCGTCAACACGACTCTTCCCGAGGGCCAGACGGTTATCGACTACGTGGCCACTCAGGCGGTGGTTCGCGATGCGTACATGATGCGCTACCTGGTCGGAATCTTCGTGCTCGGTCTCGGACTGGGATGCATGATGTCCGTCGTCATGACCGCGGTCCAGAACAGCTCCAAGCCCTCCGAGATGGGAATGACCACGTCCTCCGTCAACCTCCTGAGGTCCATCGGATGCACCATGGGTACCGCCATCTTCTCGCTGGTCATCAACTCCAAGCTGTACGGGGAGCTCCAGGATAATGTATCCCCCAACGTGTTCCAGCAGATTCTCGATGCGAATGGCGGCGTCATCAACACAGGTGTTTTGAATCATATCATGGACCCGATGTTCATGCCCAACATCGGAGGAATAATGACTGCCTTCGCGAACAGCGTGGACTTCTCGTTCATCGCAGGCGGAGTCATCATCCTTCTGCTGGTGATCATCGGTGTCATCTTCAAGGCTCAGAAGCCTGATGCCGACGAGGAGTTCGAGGCCGTCAAGAAGGAGATCGAAGGCAAGAACTGATCCAAACAGGGGCTCCGGCCCCTTTCCGCAAACCGCTTATCTTCTGTACAGGATTCCCGGGCATGCTTTCCAAGGGTCGCATCCGCTCGAGGAGGCTCCTCCGATGGACGAGCTCCGCCTCCGCATGGTGTCGTCGCATTCCGTTCTCGGCGACTTCGATTCCAATCTCAGGACGATGGCCAGGCACTGCAGGGACGCGGCTTCCGACGATGTAGATATGATCTGCTTCCCGGAGCTCTCGCTCACAGGCTACTCCATGCCGCACAGCCGCTTCCATCCTCTGGAAGGCGATGATCTCCGCATAGGCGCGATATCCGATCTCTCAGGGGAGCTCGGAATGGCCGTATGCTTCGGATACGCGGACTCCGAGGGGCATATCGTTCAAGCAATGGCAGAGAACGGACGCATCGTCGGCTCATATTCCAAGACGCATCTCGGCGAGAGGGAGGCGGAGGCGATGGTTCCCGGCGATGCTCTTCCGGTCATCGCCACATCGAAGGCGAAGGTGGGGATCTCGCTGTGCTGGGAGGCCCACTTCCCGGAAATCGCCGGCACATACGCGCTCGATGGAGCGGATATGATCCTCATGCCTTTCGCATCCGGGCTGGGAGGCGAGAGGAGGCAGTCCTCCTGGGACAGGTTCCTTCCTGCCCGGGCCTATGACAACACGGTGTTCGTCGCAGCCTGCAACATGTACGGGGACAACGGGATGGGAGTGGAGTTCGGCGGCGGAGCCGCCGTCTACGATGTCCGCGGCTTCAGGATGGCATCTGCCGAAGGCGAATGCTCCCTGACCGTCGATCTGGATCCCGAGCAGATGAGGAGGATACGCAGAGGGAGGTACGAGTCGATGCGCGACGTGTACTTCCTCGATAAGAGGCGCCCCGAGCTCTACGGAAGATTGGAGAAGAGGCTGCGAGAGAAGAGCTGGTAGGCGCCCGGCCGGGGATACTATGTTGGCTTTCCGGCCGGGCCAGGTGACTTGTGTAGAATCGATGCGTTCACGCCATCCTCTTCAGATCGACCTCCTTGACATCGTCGTTCCCATCCAGGTAAGCGTCTTCGCAGAGCGGTCCCATCCTCTCTATGAATCTCCTGATGCCCATTATCATGCGGCTACCTTCGCTCCGAGGCTTCTGCAATCGGCCGAGGCGGCATCGTCGGGGTACTCGTTGGCGATGACATCGCCCACCACGTTGGCCCCGTGCTCCTTGCATCTGTCGACCCAGTCCCTCATCCACTGTCCGTCCCCCCATCCGTAGGATCCGAACAGTCCGACGGTCTTCCCGCCAAGGGAGCCCTCGACTTCGGAGAACATGGGCTCGAACACCTCCTCTTCGAGGACTTCGTCGCCCATCGAGGGGCATCCGAAGGCTATCGCGTCGTATTTCCCGACGTCGGATGCGGAGAAATCGTCCGCATTGATGAGATCCGCCTTCTTTCCCGCTCCTTCTATGCCTTCGGCGACGAGCTTCGCCATCGCTTCGGTGTTCCCTGTTCCGCTCCAGTAGACTACAGCTATCTCAGCCATGTTGAATTTAGGAAGTCCTAAATGATATTTATAATTTAGGAATAACTAAATCAAATCGTTTGACGGTTTCAAGCAGGCGGAGCCTTCTCTTCCGTTCCGTTCGTCGGCTTCTCCTTTTCGGGGACGGTGTAGACGTCGATAACCTTGGTTGAATCCGGCGGCGTATAGCCCGGAACGAGAGACAGGCAGCTTTTCGGACAGGATTCGGCGCAGTATCCGCATTGGACGCACTGCATCCGCTGTATCGTCACCGTGCGGGCCTTCTTGTCCGCCTGTATGGCGCCTGCAGGGCACCTCCTGCCGCAGATGTTGCACAGTATGCAGTCCGACGGATCGTACTCGAGATGTCCGCGGCTGGCGGGAGGGTATTCGCGTGGAATGGCAGGATAGTTTCTTGTTTCGGGCCTTCTCGCCAGATTCGAGAGGAGCTTCGCACCCATCTTCATGAATCCCATGCCATCGCCTCTCTGTGCAGCTGATGCACGGATCGATCGTTATGATGATCATGGACACGTCCTGAAGGCTGCAGCCCTGGAGCATCCTGGTCATCGCCGCGATATTGATGTTCGTCGGAGTCCGGACCCTGGCCCTCTCCAGGAACTTGGTGCCGTTGCCTTTGACGTAGTAGAACGCCTCTCCGCGCGGCTGCTCGACCCTGAACGCGTATTCTCCGACAGGCGGGTTCCCTTTGACGGGCGTGCGCCATTCCCCGGCGGGAAGCCTTCCGAGAGCTTCGCGGATTATCCTCAGCGACTGCAGCAGCTCCTCGATGCGCACCTCGCATCTCGCCAGGCAGTCTCCGTCGTCGCGTAGCACAGGCGAGAATCCCAGCTCCCCATAGAGCGGATCGAGCCTCCTGACGTCGTTGCAGACGCCGGATCCGCGCGCCGTAGGGCCGACTCCGCAGAGATCGATCATGTCATCGCGGGATATCGCTCCGACGCCCTTCAGCCTGCTTCTCACGGACGCGTCGCGGAGGAACACCGGAGCGGTCGCCTCCACCTCCTTCTCGATCCGGTCGACGGCGGACCTTATCATGCGAATCTGCTCGTCGGTGACATCCGTGCTCACTCCGCCGATCCTGCAGAACGAAACTATGACCCTGCCGCCGGTGATAGCCTCGAACACATCCAGGACCCTCTCCCTGATCCTCCAGCAGCGCATGAAGAGGCTGTCGAAGCCCATTCCGTCGGCGAGGAGGCCCATCCACAGAAGATGGCTGTGCACCCTGGACAGCTCGTGGAACACGATCCTCAGCATCCTCGCCCTGTCGGGGATCTCCACGCCCATCAGCCCTTCGACTGCGCCGACGTATCCGTATCCATGGCCGAAGCTGCATATCCCGCAGACCCTCTCCATGATGTACGTCATCTGCTGGTAGTCGCGCTTCTCGACCAGCTTCTCGAGTCCGCGATGGACGTATCCGATCGACGGGATCGCTCTGACCACCGTCTCATCTTCGAGTTCCAGGTCGAGATGCACCGGTTCAGGAAGGGCCGGATGCTGGGGTCCGAACGGGACTATCGTCCTCTTGCCCATCGCTCCGCCTCCTTCGCTTTCCAAGGGGTCTTCGTTCCGAGGCGGAAGAAGCTGCCCTTGTAGTCCATCTCCATGCCGTCGAACTCCACACCGAACAGGTCGTGGATCTCGTTCTCGTAGACGAATGCCGACCAGTAAGAGGGCGTTATGCTGTCGATCCGTCCTTCGGGGGATACGCGGACCCTCAGGTTCCTGAGGACCCCGTCCCTGTCGAAGCTGTACAGCAGCTCCGTTCCGTCGCCCTCCGTCAGGGCGCATATCTGGACGATCCGGTATCCTTCCCTCTTCAGATCCCCCGCCGTGCTGCGGATCGATCCCGCGTCGGCATCCTCGAACGTCTGGTCCTGGCGCATCGCTTCTCCTCCATGCGGGCGCGCTTCTCTTCAAGGACGGCCGCGCCCTTCAGTATCCCGTCCAGTATGGATTCGGGCCTCGCGGCGCATCCCGGGACGTAGACATCCACCGGGACGGCTTTGTCGGCTCCTCCGATGATGTTGTAGCAGTCTCTGAATATGCCGCCGTTGCAGGCGCATATCCCGACGGCCACGACCGCCTTCGGATCCGGCATCTGCTCGTAGAGCCTCTTCACCACGGGCATGCTCTGGCTGTTCACCGCCCCGGTGATCAGCAGGATGTCCGCCTGCCTGGGGTCCCCTGTGCTGACCACGCCGAGCCTCTCGGCGTCGTACAGAGGCGTGAGGCAGGCCAGCACCTCTATGTCGCATCCGTTGCAGCTGGAGCCGTCGTAGTGGAGAACCCACGGGGATCCCGACATCCTCTTCATGATATCACCATCAGCACCGCCAGGTTCCCCAGTCCGAGGACCAGCGCGGCGATCCATCCGGCCTTTATCGCCGTGCGCCACCCCATGCGGGCGAACCCGTTGCCCACCCATGTCTCGAGAAGGAACACGAGCAAGGCCGCGATCGTCCCCGCCAGCAGGCCGGCCCACGTCCCGTTCAGGAAGAACAGCGCCGCGATTCCGAGCATCATGACGGTCCCGTACCAGTGCGAGACCTCCATCATCGCGTACGTGCGGCCTGAGAACTCGGTCGCCATCCCCTGGACTATGTCCTGGTGGGCGTGATGGGACATGCCCAGGTCGAACGGGGGCTTGCGGAGCATCATCGCGAGCACGACGACTAATCCGGCGAACAGCCCGAGCATCGGCACGATATGGGGGCCGCTGCGGGCGATGTCTTCGACCATCAGGCTGCCGCCGGAGGCCAGGTAGAATCCTGCGGCGATCATCAGGATCATCGGCTCGTACGACATCGCTATGTAGAGCTCCCTCTGCGCCCCCACCTGGGAGAACGGGGATCCGGTGCAGTATGCGGCCAGGACGAGGAACGTCTCGGCCAGCGTCAGAGTGAACACCGCTAGCAGCAGATCCATTCCAGCGAAGAGCAGGGCTCCGGCGACGGCGGTCCATACGAGATGGCTTGCGACGTAGAAGTCCTGGAACCTGTTGGGCGCGGAGCGCTCCTTGGTCATGAGCTTGCGGAAATCGCGCCAGGGCTGGACCATCGGAGGTCCGCGGCGGCCCTGCATTCTCGCGGAGACCTTCCTGTCTATCCCGGCGAGCAGGCATCCCATCGCCGGAGCCAGGACCACGAAAATCAGCGCCAGGACCACGTGCATGATGCCGCTCATGCCATGCACCCCCAGCATGCCGTTGCGATGCATATCGCGATGACGGCGGAGGCGATGGCCTCCCCGGTCCTTCCGATCCTCTTCTCTCCGAACCAGCCTTCCAGATACCAGTTCCTGAGGGATATCTCCACATGATCGCCCATCGACCCGGAGTATCCCCCCTCCACCGGCGGAAGGCCGGACGTATAGATGCCGGACGATCCCGTCCGCCCTCTTCCGAAGAACGGCAGGAAGACCATCACCAGGGCGGCCGCCATGATGGGCAGAAGCAGCGCGTTCCCGCCGCTCAGGACGTCTGCGACGAATCCTCCCGGGAAGGCCGAGTCCACCCAGGGAGCGACCAGGCATCCGGATATCAGCGGGTAGCAGAGGCATGCGGCCACCGCCATGATCGCAAGGGCCGCGAGTACGAATCTCTCCTGGGGCCTTACGGCCCCTTCGACGTCTTCCTGGCCGCCGGCCGAGCATGACAGCTTTCCGAGCCACTTCGTCCAATAGAATCCTGTGGCGGCGCTTCCGAAAGCGACGAAGCCGACGAGCATCAGCGACAGCGGATCGGACGGATCCAAGAACGATACGAAGGCGCTCCATTTGGCCACGAGCATGCCGAACGGTGCCAGGAACATGGCAGCGATTCCAATCATCATCACCCGAGCCAGGCGGGGCATCCTGTCGAACAGCAGGTCCATATCCTCTATGTTCCTGCTTCCTATGCGGTGCTCGGCGGTTCCGACGCACAGGAACAGGAGCGATTTGGTCACGGCGTGGAATATCATCAGCATGATTCCCGCCCAGACCGCGTCGGCTGTTCCGACTCCGGCGCAGGCTGCGATAAGGCCCAGATTGGATACCGTGGAGTATGCGAGTACCCTCTTGGCGTTGCTCTGGGAGATCGCAGCCATCGATGCCAGGAGGAACGTGATCCCTCCCACGGTCATCGTCATGCATCCGGCGATGTTCCCGTGGAGGAGGGGGGACAGCTTCAGCAGGACGAACACCCCCGCCTTCACCATCGTGGACGAGTGCAGCAGCGCGGATGTAGGCGTGGGAGCGACCATTGCTCCCAGGAGCCATGTATGGAACGGCATCAGTGCGGATTTCACGATTCCGGATACGGCCAGCAGGATCACTGCGACGAGGATCCATCCTCCGATCCCGGGGCCCGATGCCAGCAGAGACGACAGAGACAGGACGCCTTCCGTCTCCGACAGGACGATCAGCGCTGCGACGAACGCTATGCCGCCCACGAGATTCATCGTCAGCTGGCGGAACGAGCTGTCCTCCGCCTCGCCGGTGCGCGTGAATCCTATCAATGCGAATGAGCACAGCGTCGTAATCTCCCAGAAGAAGAACATCCACGAAAGGTCGTCCGACAGGACGATGCCGAACATGGCGCTGAGGAACGTGAACAGCAGGAAGAAGAACCACGGCCTTCTGTCAGGGGCTCCGGTCTGCTCCTGGTAGTCGCGCATGTATCCGACCGCGTACACGCAGATCAGACTGCCGATCACTCCGACGATCAGGACCATCGCGATCCCGAGGTCGTCAAGATACAGCCCGCTTCCTCCGGCATCCTTTCCGAACACGGATTCGAACGATATCGTCAGAACGAGCTGGACCGCCCCCAGGACGGATGCCGCATACCGCCTGCATCTTATTCCGAGGGCGATGACGATTAACCCGAGGATCGCTTCCACGGCGAACATGGCCGCATCCACGGTCTCGCTCGGAGCGAGGAACGGCTCAGGCTCCCCCAGATGGATCGCCGCCACAGCGATCGATGTCGCTGCGACTCCTGCGGCCCCGATCCCTACGACGGCTCCGCGGATCCTGTCGTTCCTGACCGCGAGCAGAACGCATGCGATCAGGAACGGGAGAACCATCAGCAATACGACGTCATCCATATTCCCGCTCCCGGCTGTCTGGAAGTTATGTCTATGGAGCGATTCACCGACTATATATCGTCTTGTCCAGAGTCATCTCGATGTTCAGTTCCGTGTAATCTTGACGCGTGCTTTTAATCTGGAGATGCATACCGTTCTGCATGGATGGATGTGTTGGGCGCTCGGAGGAACTGGCATTCCTCAACGACCTGTGGGCGAAGGCGCCCATGTCCTGCGCGGTGTGCGGTCGCCGCCACCTCGGCAAAACTACGCTGCTGAAGGAGTTCGTGAAGGACAAGGACCACATCTACATCACGGGGACTGCCGGATTGCGCTCCGACAACCTGGAGGAGATCAACCGCGCTCTCGGGGCCTTCTCGGGGAAGAAGGAGAAGATCACCGACATCATAGACCTCTTCCCCCGCATAAAGCAGATCTGCGGGAAGAGGAAGGTGGCCGTCATCATAGACCGCCTGAGCGATCTGGCCTCCAATTTCGAGGAGATCAACGCCTATATCCGCAGCTTCATGAACAGGGAGATGGGGAGCACCAAGATCTTCCTGGTCGTTTGCGACAACGACAATTCGATCTTCGGACGCTTCTACTACACCCTGGAGCTCAAGCCCATGAGCTACCTGGACTGCAAGGGGTTCCATCCCGGATACACCGACCTGCAGCAGCTGCAGGCGTTCGCCATGCTCGGAGGGACTCCCGCATATCATCACATCCTCGGCGACAGGGACCCCATCGACGTGCTCCGCAACGAGATGTTCGATCACATGTCGGTGTTCTCCCTCGAGGCGGAGAGCATGGTGTCGTCGGAGGTCTTCTCGCTCGACGGCTGCACGAAGGTCCTCGCCGCCATGTCCAGAGGGGCCGAGGGGATCCGCGAGATATCGTCCCGCACCCAGATGGCCTCATCGTACTGCTCCAAGCTGGTCGAGGAGATGGAGCACAAGGGCCTGCTGCAGAAGGAGGTCTCGTCGGGCATCTCCCGCAGGGCCGTCTACACGATCAACAGCAACATCCTGAGGTTCTACCATCAGGTGATCTACAGATACACCCACATGGTGGAGTTCGAATCCGCTTCCGACGCGTTCGCGGCGGCAGAGAGGGACATCGCCATGTACATGGAGCGCGGCTTCAAGACGGTCTGCATGGACTACGTCGCCCAGAAGTACGAGTACAAGTTCATAGGAAAGCTCAGAAGGAAGGACGACACGGTCGACGACGTCATAGATTTCGTCGCATCCGTCAACATCGACGGGAAGCCACGCACCATGGTCGCGAGATGCAGGCTGTCCGGGAATCCCGTGGGGAAGCCGGATCTGGACGAGCTCGTCGCCCGCGCCAAGAAGGTGGACGGCTCCTCCAAGATGTACGTCCTGTTCTCCGGATCCGGTTTCTCGCAGGACCTGGTCAAGGCCGTCCAGAAGGATGCGAGCACCGTCCTGCTGACTCTAGAGGACGTCTACAAGGGTCGATCATGGGATCGATCGTCTCCATCGACGCGGGGACCACCAGCGTCCGCACCATGCTATTCGGCCGGAGAGGCGAGGTCCTCGCGGTCGCCCAGAGGCCGATACGCCAGATCTATCCGAGTCCGGGGATGGTGGAGCACGATCCCGCCGAGATCTGGGAGGCCTGCAGGACGACCGTCCGCGAGGCGATGTCCCGCCGTCCGGATGGAGCGGACCCGATAGCGCTGGCCGTGGCCAACCAGAGGGAGACCGCGGTCATGTGGGACCGCTTCACCGGGAGGCCGCTCTGCAACGCGATCGTCTGGCAGGACAGGAGGACCGCCCCGTTCTGCGATGAGCTGAAGGACAGGGGGCTCGACGACGAGGTCTTCGGGCGGACGGGGCTCCATATCGACCCGTACTTCACCGGGACGAAGATCAGGTGGATGCTCGACAACGTCCCGGGCGCGAAGGAGGCGGCGGATTCCGGCAGGGCGATAGCCGGCACCGTCGATTCGTGGCTGATATGGAATCTGACCGGAGGGAGGGTGCATGCGACCGACCGCTCCAATGCATCCCGCACCATGCTATTCGACCTGAGGGGCCTGGATTGGGACCAGGACCTTCTGGATATCGTCGGCGTCCCGCGCCGGATGCTTCCGGATCCGGAACCCACTGGTCACGTTTTCGGAACCACCGATCCGGATGCCATCGGAGCGGAGATCCCGATAGCGGCATCCATGGGGGACCAGCAGGCCGCGCTGCTCGGGCAGCTGTGCCTCGATGAGGGCGACGTCAAGATAACGTTCGGAACGGGAGGGTTCCTGCTGATGAACATCGGCTCGTCGCCGAAGCTATCCCGCAACGGCCTTCTCACCACGGTCGCACGCTCCGCGGGAGGAAGAACCACCTATGCGGTCGAAGGCTCGATATACATAGCCGGGGCGGCGATCCAATGGCTAAGGGACGAGCTGCAGATCGTGGAGGCCTCCGCCGAGACCGAGCGCATGGCCCGCAGCGTCCCCGATACGGCGGGATGCACCATCGTCCCTGCATTCACGGGTTTGGGGGCCCCGCATTGGGACCAGGGCGCCCGCGGCGCGATAATGGGTCTGACCCGCGGAACCAACAGGAACCATCTGGCCCGCGCGGCCCTCGAATCGGTCGCGCTGCAGGCATGCGACGTCATCGGAGCCATGGCCGCCGATGCCGGAAGGCTTCCTTCGTCCGTCAAGGTCGACGGAGGAGCGAGCGCCAACGGATTCCTATGCGAATTCCTGGCCGACATGGTCGGAACCAGGGTGCTGAGGCCGAAGGTCCTGGAGTCCACCGCGCTGGGCGCGGCCTACGAGGCCGGGCTGACTGCGGGATTCTGGAACGGTATCGATGATCTCCGCAGCAATTGGGTGCTCGACAGGGAGTTCGATCCTTCGATGACGGAAAAAGAGCGTTCCGACAGGCTCTCCCAATGGGAAAAGGCGATCAGATGCGCCAAGATATGGTCCTCGATATGCAACAGAGGTCGACGTGTCTATCGATTCGGTGTCAACAATATGTATCGATTCCATATTCTATACACATTATAGATTGAAATCAGTATTCTATGATAGTAAATATTAATAGATGCGCCCTGCTCTTTGGCCCCATGGGGGAGTACGACGGAGTGATCTGCAGCAGGCATGCAGTGTCCATTCTTCTGTTCATGATGGATCACGAGGGCTGCACCATAACCGAGATCCAGGCTGCCGTCACCAAGAATTTCGATACCGTCCGCAACACCTGTCTGAAGCTCATGGACAAGGGCCTCATGGACGACTACCTCTCCCGCGACCGCAAGCTCATCAACCGCTACTACCTGACTCCGAAGGGCGTGTCCGCAGCGATGCTGCTCAGATGCACCCTGGACCTGATCGATTCCGATGACGGGTCCAGGTTCGATTCATTCCTGAAGGGGTACTTCGGCGGGGACTACGACAGGCTTGCGACCATTCCCGACCACCCGAAGGACCAGGGAGCATCGCTCCTCTGATATCTTCTGCCGGAATAGACGCTCTTACAAATCGGCAGTCCCTCGGCGGGGATCTGTTTCCGGTATGTGGGCCTGCCCGGATTTGAACCGGGGTCAATGGCTCCCAAAGCCACAAGTATACCAAGCTAGCCCACAGGCCCAACGCACGGTCCATCTGCTGTTCCGTAATTAATGTTTGTCACTGGAATCAGGCTTCTCCCAGGGCATCCTGGGGTCCAGAAGGCGTGTCAGAAGCCCCGGATCCGCAGTTTCCAGCGTCTCCGCGTGTCCCTTCACCTTCATGGCGGATGCGTCGAAGTCCTTCCCGATCCCGGAGATCGCCGCTTCCTTCTCGATGAGTCCGCATGCCTCGGAGTGCAGACGGGGAGCCACCACGATCCATCTCCCGTCCTCTATGAACGGTTCGCCGGTCGGATTCCCCCTCCATCTGTCGAAGAATCCCTCGGAATCGACCCATGAGGGCGGACCGATATGGCGGTGCGTGCGAGAAAGCGCATCGGTCTCGAGCTCGAATACGACATCCATCTCGGAATCCGTCATCGCATGGGCGGATCTGACGACGCCGAATCCCGTATCATCCAGCTTCCTTGCGAGAGCGCCTTCCGTCTTCCAGAGCTGCGACTGCAGGTTGTCGTCTATCAGTCCCGCCGGTTTGGGGAACGATACGGAGACGAGTCTTGTCCCGTGCGATACGGCTGCCTCCGCAAGCTCCTTCCTTCCCAGCGGTTTCCTCGCTACGGGGAAGAAGAACTCCATACGGGGTTCGCGGAGGTATTCGCGGGCCGCGGTTATGAACAGCGAAAGCGTATCGACGTGCACGGCCGACGCAGCGTTGCGCTTGTTGTCGACCGGATCGTAGACGACCAGGGGCGCATCGAACTTCGGCCCCTTGCCGTCGACCTCCACCACGGTCCCCTTCCTCCATCCGGTCGCGGCCTTCAGAACCTCGTCGAAAGTTCCGTAGCGGACGACGAGGATCTCGCAGAGGTATCCGGAGAATCCGCGGGAGTCCTGCTCGGCTCCGTAGGCGCCGATACCTTTCATGAATTTCTTGAGTAGGCGGACCTGGTTGCATCCGGCCGCATTCAGACGCGATTTTATGAACGCGGTGTGGAACGGCGTGCGGTCCACAGCGCTCTTCATGTGCTCGGTGCTGTCGATGCGGAAGCACGGGACCATGTCCACGTCCAATCCTTCGAACACCCCTCTGGTATAGGGGTGGTCCGAGTACATCCTCATGCCGTGGAGGATGTCCTCGCCGGCCTTCAGCCCGATCCTCTTCAGGCCCTCCGGATCCGTGTCCGGAGGGAACATCAGGAACAGGTCGAGGTCCGGGTCGGACAGATAGGTGTTCTTCGAGTAGGATCCCGCGAACCTCGCCTCTACGTCGATGCCGTGGGATGCCACGTACGATTCGACCTCGGCCTTCAGCCTGTCGGCGCGCTCCTTTATCGAGTCGGCCGTCGCCTTGTCGGGCACGATCCTCCTCAGGACCTCCTCTTCGACGGGATTCATGTCAGTCCTCTCGGAACCTGCATCTCCCCATCACGATGGAGGCGCTGGGGTCGGCGGGGACCATCGGGAGGGCGTGCTCGTCCGGGTTGCACCTGACTTCGACGATGCAGCTCCTTCCGCACTCTCTTGCCTGCACGAGGGCGTCGTAGATCTCGCCCGGCCTTTCGACGCGGATGCCGTCGGCTCCGAACGCCTCGGCCATCTTGATGAAGTCGGGATCGCAGTCGAGAGTGGTGGCGGAGTACCTCTCGTGCCAGAACAGCTTCTGCCACTGCCTGACCATTCCGAGGGTCCCGTTGTTCAGGAGCACCACGGTGACCGGCAGGTCCTCGGCGAGGGATGTCGCCATCTCCTGCATGACCATCTGGAATCCTCCGTCCCCGGTGATCGCGATGACGTTCTTGTCGGGGCAGGCCGCCTTGGCTCCTATCGCGGCCGGAAGGCCGTATCCCATGGTTCCGAACGTTCCCGAGGAGAGGAGCTGGCGAGGACGCTCTATGTTCAGGAAGTGCATCGCCCACATCTGGTTCTGACCGACGTCAGTGGTGACGATGGTGTCGTCGTCGATGATCCTGTTGAGCTCGTGCATGACGTCCTGGGGGGCGATGGGGGTCTCGCCGATGAACGGGGCGCAGTTGCATCTCCTCTTCATCTCGACGGCGCGTGCGGTCCAATCCGGGGACGATCCCCCGGAACCGAGGCGCTCGAGGATCATGCGGACGGCCTTGGCCGCGTCGCACCTGAGATTGGCGGAAGGATGCCCGTGCTTGTTGAACTCCACCGAGTCCACGTCGATATGGACGACGCGTCCGTCGGGGTCGAGCATCCTGCACTTCTTGCCGTACGTCCTGTCGGAGAACCTGCTTCCGATGGATATGACGAGGTCGGCGCCGTTCATCATGGTCAGCGCCGCCATCCTTCCGTGCATTCCGAGGGGACCCATGTTGAGCTCGTAGGAGGATGGCACCACTCCCATGCCCATGAGAGTCGTGTCGACAGGGGCGTTGAGGCGTCTGGAGAGCGCCATGACCTCGTCCGCGGCGTTAATCGCGCCTCCTCCGACGAGGATCAGGGGCCTCTTGGCCTGCTTGATCCACTGCACGGCCTCCTCGAGGTCGCTCATATCCTCGACCCAGGGTTTGGAGTGGTACTCCGCATCGAGGGTCTCGTCGTCCACCGACGCGTTCATCTGATCGACGGGCAGGTCTATGTGCACAGGCCCCGGCCTGCCGGTCTGGCAGATCTCCCAGGCCTCCGTCACAGCATGGGGGAGCCTCTTGACGTCGAGGACCCTGAAGTTGTGCTTGGTGATGGGCATCAGGAGACTGTACGCGTCGACTTCCTGGAACGCTCCCAGTCCGAGGGATCCAACTCCGACCTGTCCGGTCAGGGCGAGCATAGGGACGGAGTCCGCGTAGGCGGTGGCTACGCCGGTCACCAGATTCGTGGCTCCGGGACCGCTGGTGGCGATGCAGACGCCGGGTCTTCCGCTGGCCCTGGCGTATCCGTCCGCCATATGGGCGGCGCACTGCTCGTGCCTCACGAGGACGTGCCTGAGGCTGGAGTCGTAGAGCTCGTCGTAAATCGGGATGACGCTTCCGCCGGGGTATCCGAATATGGTTTCGACACCCTTCCTCTCCAGCATCTTGACAAGAGCCTTCGTCCCCTTCATGATAATCGGCTCTGCAACGGGCTACGGGATAAAAGAATAGCGACGGGTACCGCGCGCGGACCGGAGGGACGGTTCCGGCCCGCAGGCGGGTTCAATAGTGGCAGTCGCCCTTGATGATGGGGATCCGGGGATCCATCGGGAGCATGGGGAGTATGTCCTCGTCCGGGTCCACCATGATCTCGACGACGGTGGTGACGTCGGATTCGAGGGCGTCCCTGACGGCCTCCCTGATGTCTCCGGGCCTGTCCACGCGGATGCCTCTGGCGTGGAATCCCTTGGCTACTGTCACGAAGTCGGGATCGGCTCCGAGCTCCTCGGACACGTACCTTCCGCCCCAGTAGTGCTTCTGCATCTGCCTTATCATGCCCAGATGGCCGTTGTTCAGCAGGATCACCGCTACCGGCAGGCGGTCCGCGACCGAGGTCGCGAGCTCCTGTATCACCATCTGGAGCCCTCCGTCCCCCGTGATGGTCATGACCTTCTTGTCCGGGCAGGCGGCCTTCGCCCCTATGGCGGAGGGCAGGCCGAATCCCATTGTCCCGAACGTTCCCGAGGTCAGGAACTGGCGGGGGTGCTCGATGTCGAGATAGTGCATCGCCCACATCTGGTTCTGACCGACGTCCGTGGTCACGATCGTGTCGTCGTCGAGCAGGGCGTTGATCTCCTGCATGACCCTCTGCGGCTTGATCGGCACGGCATCGTGGTCCGGAACGATGTAGGAGGCGGCCTTGAGCTCCGCGGCGTGGTCCCTCCAGGAGTCCCAGGATGCGGGGCGGGGCCCCAGGGCGGATATGAGCGCGCGTATGGCGGCGCGGGCGTCCGCCTGCAGGTTGACGCATGAATGCCTGTGCTTTCCGAACTCGGTGGGGTCGATATCGATGTGGATGACCCTTCCGGACTCCATCCTGTCGTGCGGGCTGTATGTCCTGTCGGAGAACCTGCTGCCTATCGATATGATGAGGTCGGCCTCGGAGGACAGCTCTATCGCGGCGAGCCTCCCGTGCAGGCCCAGCGGGCCCATGTACATGTCGTAGGAGGACGGGACGACACCCATTCCCATCAGGGTGTTGACGACGGGGGCCCCGGTGAGCCGGGCGAGCTCCATGACCTCGGCGGAAGCGTCCATGGCGCCTCCTCCGACCAGTATGAGCGGCCTCCGCGACTCGTGTATCCATCTCGCGGCCTCCGCGACCTTCGAGAGGTCCTCCGTAAGGGGCTTGACGCCGTAGCTCTCGTGCAGCAGGGCGGGATCCAGCTCCATCCCCATCTGGTCGACGGGCATGTCTATGTGGACGGGCCCCTTCCTGCCCATCTGGCATATGTCCCAGGCCTCGCTTATCGCGTGGGGGAGCCTGTTGACGTCGAGGACCCTGTAGCTGTGCTTGGTGATGGGCATCAGGAGGCTGTACGCGTCCACCTCTTGGAACGCCCCCTGCCCCAGGGATCCCGCGGCAACCTGTCCGGTCAGAGCTATCATGGGAACGGAGTCCGCGTAGGCCGTGGCTATGCCTGTGACGAGGTTGGTGGTTCCCGGGCCGCTGGTCGCCAGGCACACGCCCGGCACGTTCTTCGCCCTGGCATATCCGTCCGCCATATGGGCGGCGCACTGCTCGTGCCTCACCAGGATGTGCCTGATGTCGGATCCGAGCAGCTCGTTGTAGATCGAAAGGACGCTTCCTCCGGGATACCCGAAGATCGTGTCGACGCCTCTCTCCTCCAGCATGTCCAGGAGCGCTTCAGTGCCTCTTATTGTGATTCCTCCGTCGCCACGCATCGCCTGCGCCCGTTATAAGAGTGATGGACGGGCAACGCTATTCTAATAAATCGTCCGCCTATACGATGGCAAGGTTAGAATATGTCGAAGGTCAGGGTTGGAGTCAACGGCTACGGCACGATCGGTAAGAGGGTCGCCACGGCGATCGCCAAACAGGACGATATGGAGCTGGTCGGGGTGACCAAGACCAGGCCGAACTACGAGGCCAAGGATGCCCTGGCCAAGGGATACGGGCTCTACGTGCCCGAGGAGAGCGTCGAGGCGTTCGCCAAGGCCGGCGTCCCCATATCCGGAACGGTCAAGGACATGCTCGGCAAGGTCGACATCGTCGTCGACTGCACTCCCGGCACCGTCGGCGAGTACTACCGCGACATGTACAAGGCCGCAGGCGTCAAGGCCATCTTCCAGGGCGGCGAGGACCACAGCCTCACCGGCATCTCGTTCAATTCCACCGCGAACTACGCGGAATCCTGGGGAGCCCAGCTCTCGAGGGTCGTCTCCTGCAACACGACCGCCCTTCTGAGGACGCTGTACCCCATCGACAAGGCGCTGAGGATCCAGAACGCCTTCGTCACCATCGTCAGGCGCGCGGTCGATCCCGGGGACAGCAAATCCGGCCCGGTCAACGGCCTCGAGCCCTCCGTCAAGCTGCCCACCCACCACGGTCCCGATGTGCAGAGCGTCATGCCCTGGCTCAACATCAGCACCATGGCCGTCAAAGCCTCCACGACCCTCATGCATGTGCAGACGGTCGTCGTCCAGCTCGCTTCCGAGAGCACCACCGAGGAGGTCCTCGGCATCATGAGGTCCTCCCCCAGGGTGAGGCTCGTGAAGAGCTCGGACGGCATCAAGTCCACCGCCCAGGTCATGGAGCTCGCCCGCGACCTCGGAAGGGACCGCTCCGACATGTACGAGATCGTCGTCTGGGAGGACGGCGTCAAGGTCGTCGGGAACACCCTCTACTACTATCAGGCCGTCCACCAGGAGTCGGACGTCATACCCGAGAACATCGACTGCATAAGGTCGATGTGCAAGGTCGTGCAGGATCCGGCGGCCTCCGTCGCCAAGACGGATGCGGCGCTCGGCATCGGCAAGATGTGAGGCGGTGAAGGTGGAGAAGCAGTTCAACACTCTGGCGGATTTCGACTACAGGGACAAGACCGTCCTTCTCAGGGTGGACATCAACTGCCCCCTGGACAAGAAGGACCTCCGCATCGTCAACGATGCGAGGATAAGGAGGATCGTTCCCACCGTGAGGGAGCTCGTGGGGAAGAGGGCCAAGGTCGTCATGCTCGCCCACCAGAGCCGCAAGGGCGGATGGGACTTCATCCCCCTCGAGCAGCACGCCGAGCTTCTGTCCAAGCATCTCGGCATGCCCGTCGAGTACGTCGACGACGTGATCGGCGACAAGGCCGTAGAGGCCATCAAGGCCCTGAAGCCCGGCTCCGTGCTCCTCCTCGGCAATGTCAGGGAGATCGACAGCGAGACCGCCAAGGGCGATATGATGAAGCATTCCGAGGGCGAGATCGTGAAGACGCTCGCTCCGCTCATCGACTACTACGTATGCGACGCCTTCGGGGCCGCCCACAGGTCCCAGTGCTCCCTGGTCGGATTCGAGCCCAAGGTGCCCTCGGCATCCGGAAGGCTGATGGCCAAGGAGATCTACGCGCTCAATGCAATATTCGGGCATCCCCGCCGCCCCTCCGTGTTCATTCTCGGAGGAGCCAAATTCGGAGATGTCTCCGAGATGATCGACAGGGTCCTCGGAAGCGGCATGGCCGACACCGTGATCCTGGTCGGACTCGTTGGCAACGCCTACCTGCTGGCACGCGGAGTCGACATAGGGGAGGCGAGCATGAACGTCCTCAAGGACGAGCTCACACCCGAGAACCTCCAGGCGGCGAAGGACATCCTGTCCAAGTACGGACAGAGGGTCCTGCTCCCGGTGGATGTCGCTGTAGAGAGGGACGGCAGGCGCGTCTCCGTGAACACCGGAGACCTCCCCACCAAGGAGCCCGCGCTCGACATCGGCGATGCTTCCGCGGAGAAGTTCCGCAAGGTCATCATGTCCTCCAAGACCAGCTTCATGTCCGGCCCTGCCGGGATGATCGAGAAGGACGGATTCGAGGTCGGCACCCGCATAATCATGACCGCAATGGTCGACAGCGGAGGCCAGTCCGTCATCGGAGGAGGGCATACCGGAGGCGCGGCCGAGAGGTTCGACCTCGCGGACCGCTTCTCGTACGTGAGCACCGGAGGAGGCGCTCTCGAGACGTTCCTCCTGGGGAAGCCCCTGCCCGTCATCGAGGCGCTCAAGCACTCGAGGAACGTTTTCGGGGAGACGAAGGGCGAGTGACGAAAGCCTTTATAAGAAAATCAGGATGCGGACGCGATGGCCAAAAAGAAGAGGCGGATAACGGAGCAGCCCGAGGAGGAGTACGAGTTCACTCCTACGGAATTCAACGAGAGGGAGTTCATACTCAAGGACCTCTACATGACCAAGATCTTCGTCGTGGTCATGGCGTTCGCCATCGTGACGGGAATCGTCACGGCACTGGTCACCGACCATCTGGGGGACTTCGGATGGATCATCGCCACGCTCATATCGTTCGCGGTATGCGGCTCTCTCGGCAAGATCCTCGGCGCCCTCGGATTCAGGATGGACATGGTCGAGGCCAAGTCCATGATCGGGAACTATCTCCTGTTCCTGGTCCTCGCGCTGGGAATATGCATCCTGCTCACGAACGAACCGTTCGTCTTCTGAACGGCCCTTTGAAATCCAGGCCCGGGTCGCCCCGGGCCATAATTCTACAGAAAATCAGATGAGTCCTTCCTTCTTCAGGGCCTCTATCAGCAGCCTCACCGCGTTGCCGCGATGGGACACAGTGTTCTTCTCATCAAGCGGGATCTCGGCGAAGGTCCTCTCGCCGTCGTGCGAGAATATCGGATCGAATCCGAAGCCCCCCTCGCCCTTCTCGGAATCGGTGATGAATCCTCTGCACACGCCCGTGACGACCACTCTCTTTCCGTCGATATCGCATCCGATGCAGCATCTGAACTCGGCTCCGCGGTCCTCGACGCCGTCCATGAGCTTCAGGATGCCCTTGTTTCCTATGGTTTTCTGAGCATAGGCAGACCATACTCCTGGGAATCCCTTGAGCGCATCCACGAACAGCCCGGAATCATCTATTATGAAATCGCGTATCCCTTCGGAGATGATGGCGTCCATCCCCTTCTCGACGACCTCGGACAGATCGGACGTCTGAACCTCGTCGTACGGGTGCCTGAAGTGCTCCATCTCGATCCCGTATCCGGACAGCTCCTTCTCGTATTCCCTGACCTTGCCTGGATTGGATGTTATGACCTTGAGCTTCATGTGTATCTTCCTCTGTTCTTGATGTCTTCGAGCTTCTTCTCTATCGCGCGTGGATCGGAAACCTCGGAATAGTACTGCTCCATGAGTTTCCCGAAGGCTTCCGGCAGATCGACGTGGGCCGATGAGAACGCCCTTTCCAGCAGTCTGAGATCGATGCCGATGTCCTCCAATTCCGCACGCGTCTTCCCCATTGACATGTCGATGAGGCATATCCTGCCGGAAGACTCGCGGATCATGTTTGACGTGGTGAGGTCGCCATGGCATATCCCCGCATTATGGAGCCGGGCTATCGTGGACCCGATGCTTCTGCACACCGAGTCGGCTTCGCAGGGGTTCTCGTCGAGGTATCTCTTGACGACCATCCCCTCCACGCGTTCCATTGTGATTGCGCACCTCTTCAGGTCCAGATCGTAGATGCAGGGGGTTCTCACGCCGGCTTTCCGCGATTCATGCATGATCCTAGCCTCGCTTCTGGTGCGCGATGTGCGAAGATGCACGTCCAACTCGGGAAGACGGTAGGTTTTCGGAGGGCGGATCTTCTCTACGGCGGCTCTCCCTAGGAAACATACCTGCGAGATCGTCGCTTCTGCCCCGATCGTCCCTTCCGATCCAGCGTTCATGGTTGGTTATAGAGGTTATATTATTCAACATGGCGGGATGTTTCTTGGGAATCGGGGAAAATCACGCAGTTCGATCTTGGGAGAGGTTCCGAGCGGTTCGAATGCAGTATTTGTCAATGATTCAGGTCCTAAGACCAATTAGTCATTGTGGATGAATCGCCAAGCTTTATCAGAATGCGAATGGATTATCGATTATGAAACAACGGGCGAGTACATCCGGGATATCGTTCGCACAGATGCAGGAGGAGAATGTCTACTTCGTGGACAAGTCCATGCTCATAGCGGACCTCCTTTCGATGGATGGAAGGGGCGTCTATCTGTACACCCGCCCGAGGAGGTTCGGGAAGACCACGAACCTCACCATGCTCGATGCGTTCTTCAATCTAGAGTACAAAGGGAACGCCTGGTTCGACGGACTGGAGATCTCGAAGCATCCGGAGTTCGACTCCTACAGGAATGCATTTCCGGTCATCATGATCAATCTCAAGAAGATGAAATCGGACACATTCTCATCCTTCGTCAATCATATGAGAAGTGTCTTGAACAATACGTTCGACAGATTCCGCTATCTGATGAAATCTGATTTCGTCTACGATGATGAGAAGGATCTGTTCGACCGCGTCCTGAGAAGAAGCATCGAGGAGGATTTCATCATCGAATGCGTGCCTACGCTGTGCAGGATGCTGGAGAGGCATCATGGTGTCAAGCCCATCATCCTGATAGACGAGTACGACCGCGCGGTATCGGATGCGTTCGGCAGCGAGTCCCACAGACCGATGATGAACCTTCTCGGAGGATTCATGTGCGAGGCTCTGAAGAACAACGACAGCCTCCAGATGGCTTACGTCACCGGTATAATGCAGATCGCCAAGGAGAGCATATTCTCCGATCTGAACAACATCAGGGTCAACAACATCTTCTCCACCGAATCGGACGAGAGGTTCGGATTCACGGAGGCGGAGGTCAAGAAGATTCTCTCAGACTTCGGCCATCCGGATAAGTTCGAGGAAGCAAAGTCATGGTATGACGGATACCGTTTCGGAGATGCA
>ERZ808246.795-NODE-795-length-24977-cov-6.311612_pt1 | contig 24977 bp, 19 predicted proteins | sample MGYA00521083_ERZ808246 | MGnify/ENA primary metagenome ERZ808246 (study PRJEB31516, sample SAMN03275577) | gut metagenome | biome: mammalia-associated habitat; material: feces | host: Papio cynocephalus | place: Kenya | collected 2012-07-07 ... | reverse complement strand
ATGGCTTTGAGTTCCTGTTTGCTTCTGGCGAAGAGGAACTTGAACATTTGAGAAGTGGTCATGGCCATGACCGCGACGTGCAGAATTGCAGGACAAGACTGATGTTTTTCGATTTTGTTGTCCTCAATCAGTAGGCACGCTAAACACAGTTATAGCAGATGGAAACAATCACTTCATCGAGGCGAGGACGAAGCGGATGTGGGAGTAGGGGATAGTGCCCCGGCAGGCGTCGTAGATGTCTTTGAGGTGAGTGGAGTCCGGGTGGGCGTGGCGGAAGAAGAGGACTTTCGCTATGGTGTCTTCGGGGACGATTTTTCTGATGTCGATGTCGCCGGACTCGACGTATTTGCAGAGATGTGTCTCGATTGTCGATGGGGACATTCCGCGCTCGGCGGCGATTTCCTCTATGGATTTGCCGGAACGGAACATATCAAACGAAATCTGATGCGACGGGATTTTGGGCGTGTCCGCATTGGCTGCCTTTGATTTTTGCTTTGTTTGTGTGAACGCGGGTTCCGCTTCCGTCGTGCTTTGCCGGGGTTTATCTGGTGCGGCGGATCCCGGCTCTGTGACGTTGAGAGAGCGGGGGACGGTTGTCCCCTCACTGTTCTCCTGCACTATAGTCAGTATTGCCACTCCGTAGCCTTCGGCCTTTGCCGGGCCGATGCCCGGTACTTCGAGGAGTTCTTCTTGAGTGTGAGGCTGATATGCCGCGATGTTGTCGAGGACCTTGTTGCTGAGGATGTAGAATGCCGGAACATTGAGCTCATGCGCCTTTTCGAGCCGCCAGGATTTTAGGGCGGCGACAATCTTTTGGTCAACTGCGCTTGTGACTTCAGCTCCGGACTCGGTCGAAGACGTTTTCGTGGAAGATTTCCTGAAATATGGGCTTGATAGTCCCTCGGATATTTCATGCGCCGTCACTCCGCTGATAATGCCAACTGACGGCCTCGAAGCGACCCTGTTGCCGATTTTCGGCTCCGGCCTGTCCTTGCTGCGGTCGTAGTCGAAGGGGATGAAGGCGACTTCTGCCGCCAGCTCCTGTGCATCTGCGAGGTGGCTTTGAAGAAAGTCGTCGATGGTCATGTCGGTCATGAACGCGGAGGCGCGGAGCGGTGAGCTGAGAACGATTCCATCAAGCGAGCGGCAGCGGCTCAGCGCGACGTATGCCTGTCCCGGCGAGAATGCCGCACGGGCATCGATGATGGCGCGGTCGAATGTCAGCCCCTGACTCTTGTGGATTGTGATGGCCCAGGCAGGGCGCACCGGATATTGCCTGAACTTGCCTATTGTGGTGGAATTCACACTGTTGTCCGTCTCGTTCAGCTGGTAGCGTATGTTCTCCCACTCCATCGGTTCTACGTCAATCGTGACCCCCGAGTCCGCAATCCTGACCTTAATCTTGTCCTTCCACAGGTAGCAGACCTCACCCAGGGTGCCGTTGATGAAGCGCTTGTCCGGGTCGTTCTTGATGAACATCACCTGAGCGCCCTTCTTCAGGACAAGCCGTTCCGACGTCGGGAAGGACTCGGCAGGGAACGTTCCCGTGACCTTGGCGTCAAAGGCATATTCGTCTCCGTCGAGCTTTGTCATCTCTCCCTCGTTCACGCTCTGTACCATGCGGTTATGCGTGACGAGACGGATGTAGTTGTCTTCCGGAAGGGGAGTGAAACCGCCCTGATAGCGTGCGTTCAGCTCGTCGATGTCCTCCTGCGTGAGACGACCTATGCGTGCGCGGTTGAGGATCTCGACGAAATGGGAATCGTTCTGACGATATACGTTCTTCAGCTCTATGCAGGAATATTCGAAATTCTGAAGAACCTTGCTGTCAAAGAAATACAGGGACTTATAGTGCTGTCTCAGAATTATTTCCTCCTCGCCGTGAGCAATCGGCGGGAGCTGCTGCAGGTCGCCGATCATCAGAAGCTGCACCCCGCCGAACGGCAGGTAGCTGCGCCGTATTCTGCGAAGCTCCGCGTCTATGTGGTCGAGCAGGTCGGCCCGCACCATCGAAATCTCGTCTATGATTATGAGGTCGAGGTTGCGTATCAGGTCAAGTTTCGCCTTCCGGATGAAATATCCCGTCTGCGGAACCACCACTCCCGGAATATATGCTCCGAGTCCGAACTGGAAGAAGGAATGAATCGTCATCGCCCCAGCATTGACCGCCGCAACACCCGTCGGAGCAAGCACAATGTGCTTTTTCTTGGTGTGTCTTGTGATGTCCCTGAGAAACGTCGTCTTTCCCGTCCCCGCCTTTCCCGTCAGAAAAAGGCTTCTTCGGGTCTTTTCAACGATAAACCGCGCAAGCTCAATCTCAAAATTTCTGTCTTCCATATTACATAAAAAATTGTGAAGCCGCCAACGACGGTTTCCGATGACATCCCAAGTCAAGGACAAATATACGGAAAAATCAGACAATCTCTAAAAAATACCCCTGCTGCAAATCGCTTCGCGGCAGGGGTTTGAAAATCATTGTTTATGATTTGGTGTTTTTTGAGGAGATATTCAGAACGCCGAGAGGAATTTTGAAGTCTCCCCAAAAAACAGCCCGCATCACTGCGAGCTGTTTCGGTTAGTAGTGTAGTGTTTTAATTATTAGTGGTCAGCAAGCTCTTCATAAAACAGATTATGAAGAGATGAGTGGCCTTAAACGTTACAACCCGTTTAAGACATTGCAAATATAGGGTTTATTTTCTAATAACAAAATTTTATCCTGTCATTTTGTGCAATAAATGCACTATTATGCCTAAATTTTGCACGTATTCACCTTCTGCGCCACTATACCGGTGTGGCTTCGCGACATTTGTCTGTGATTTCGAATACGGCTTCGCGATCGCCCCGCCGCTATTTCTCAAGCAGATGAGGGCGGAGCCGCCGCGTCCTTTCAAGTGCCTGCTCGTCCTGCCAGGCCTGAATCTTCTTCGGGTCACCGCAGAGGAGGATGTCCGGAACCTTCCAGCCGTTAAATTCCGCCGGACGGGTGTAAATCGGAGGAGAGAGCAGGTCGTCCTGGAAGCAGTCGCTCAGAGCCGAGGTCTCATCGGAGATTGCTCCGGGGATGAGGCGTACAATCGCGTCGGCAAGGATTGCCGCGGGTATTTCACCTCCGCTGAGGACATAGTCGCCTACGGAGATTTCCCTTGTGACGAGGTGGTCGCGCACGCGCTGGTCTATGCCCTTGTAGTGACCGCAGAGAAGGATGATGTTGCCCTTGAGGGACAGCTCGTTGGCGATTCCTTGGGTCAGAACCTCACCGTCCGGGGACATATATATAACCTCGTCATATTCCCTCTCCGCGCGGAGTTCCTCGATCATCCTGAAAATCGGCTCGACCATCATCACCATTCCCGCATCCGGCCCGTAGTTGTAGTCATCGACCCTCTTGTGCGGACCTAACCCATATTTCCTTATGTCGTGGACGCATATTTCCACGATTCCCTTCTTTCTTGCACGCCCCACAATCGAGTGGCTCAACGGGCTGTCGAGCAGTTCCGGGACGACGGTAAGTATGTCAATTCTCATCTTTTGAAACGTTTCTGGAATATTCGCACGGCAAATTTAGTGTTTTTTACTCAATTATTAATATATTTGCAGGCTGGACGCGCCCATACGCGAAGACGGGCCGTGCCCATAGTTATAAACTTAATACTCCAGATTATGAGTGAAGAGATCATTCCTGAGGTAAATGCCTCAGATGTAGAACCTGAGGTTCAGGGAAATATGACGGCGGAACAGCCTGTGCCTGAAATGTCCGCGGAAGAGAGCGCTGAAAAGTCTGCGGATGCGGACGCGGCTCCGGCAGCGGATGCGCGGGAGAGTGTCGCGGAAGAAGAGCCTGACTATCAGAACATGTCGCTTGCGGAGCTTGTGTCGACGTTGCAGAAGACTGTTTCGAGCGATATGAAGATGGTGTTGTCGAAGAATGTCGAGACCATTAAGACCGCCTTCTACAAGAAGTTGAGCAAGGAAAAGGCTGATGCGATGCAGAAGCTTGCAGAGGTTTCAGATACTGCTGTTGAGGCTGTCGAGAGTCCGTTTGCCGCGATAGAGGAGGGCTTCAAGTCCGTATATAATGAATACAAGAAAGAACGTGCAGAGTTCAACGAGAAACAGGAGAAGGAACGTGAACATAATCTGGAGTTGAAACAGAAGGTTATAGAGGATTTGAAGGAACTCCTTGAGAAACAGGAAGATGTGAATGCAACATTCCCTGCGTTCCGAGAGATTCAGAACCGTTGGCGTGAAATCGGGCCGGTGCCGGCCACGGCTTTCCGCAATCTGAACGAGACCTACCAGCTCTATGTCGAGCAGTTCTATGACATGGTGCAGATTAACCGCGAACTGCGTGACCTGGACTTCAAGAAGAACCTTGAGGTGAAGGAGAAGTTCTGCGAGGCCGCCGAGAAGCTTGCGGAGAACGAGAATGTAGTTGAGGCGTTCAAGGAATTGCAGAAGCTGCACGAGCGCTGGAAGGAATACGGTCCTGTCGCGAAGGAATACCGTGAGGACATCTGGAACCGCTTCAAGGCTGCCACGTCCGTGATAAACAAGAAGTATCAGGGCTTCTATGAGGATATAAAGAGGCAGCAGGAGGAAAATCTCGCGGCGAAGACCGCCCTCTGCGAGAAGGTCGAGGAGATTGCCGCGCGGGAAGTGAACGGCTCGAACGAGTGGACTGCCTTCTCCAAGGAGATTGAGGAAATACAGCAGGAATGGAGAAAGATAGGCTTTGCCTCGAAGAAGGAGAATCAGAAGATATATGACCGTTTCCGTGCTGCCTGCGATGCCTTCTATGCCCGCAAGAGGGAGTTTTACTCCGAAATAAAGGACAGCCTGAATGCAAATCTTGAGAAAAAGATATCGCTCTGTGAGGCTGCCGAGGCTCTGAAGACCAGCACTGAATGGAAGAAGGCTTCGGAACAGTTCATCGCTCTTCAGAAACAGTGGAAGGAAATAGGGGCCGTTCCCCGCAAGAAATCGGAGCAGATTTGGAAGAGATTCCGCGGTGCCTGCGACGAGTTCTTCGCTGAGCGGGACAAGAATGCCGCAAGGCCGGAGAATGATTTTCGCGGGAACCTTAAGGCCAAGCAGTCGATAATCAGGGAAATTGAGGCATATCAGTGCGTTGATGCCGCGGCTGATGCCAAGGCTCAGGCTGAGTTCCAGCAGAGATGGCAGGCCGTCGGCTTTGTCCCGTTCAAGGAAAAGGACAAGGTCAACGAGGCTTACAAGACGGCGTTCAAGGCTAAGTTCGGAGTTGAACCGGCATCGGAAAGACGTGCCGGAGGACGTGGCGGAAAGCCTCAGCGCACCGAAAAGGAGATTCTGATAGACAAGTTCACCAAGCTCCAGCAGGATATTGCCACCTACGAGAACAACATCGGCTTCTTCTCTTCCGGGAAAAATTCCGGAGGTCTTGTAGACCAGATGCGCAAACGCATTGACGACGCAAAGGCGGAACTTGCAAAGCTTGCCGAAAAAATCAGGACTCTGGACACGACGCAGGAGTGAGCCGCAGGGAACAGCAGTAATGAGCGGCATTGGTAGCCGCGGAAAAGAAATAGTAGAAAGGTACAGTAGAAAGAAAGGGGATGCATAAAAGATGGGATGCAAGGCGAATGGTGAAGTCAAATACCGCAGCAACCTAATGGTTGTGAGGATTTTGACAAGACATTCAACGCCGCAGGCCGCTTTTTAGGCGCCCCGTAATATGGAAATATGACATCAGAAACTAAAAATACAATCATCGGCTTCGTGCTGATAGGGGTGATAATGTTCGGCTTCACCTGGTACCAGTCGAAGCAGTATAAAAAACAGATGGAGTATCAGGCGCAGCTGGATTCCATCGCCCGTGTCGAGAGGCTTGAGGCCATGGCCATGGACTCTTTGAACCGCATCGCTTCCGGGGACACTCTCGGTGTCGCGACGACTGTGACCTTGAGCACGAAACCGGCTCTCAAGCCATTCAAGGACGAGAACCTTACCAAGGCACGAGAGGCAGAGTCCTCGCTGGTGACTCTCGCGAACGACAAGCTTGAAATCGTCTTCACGACAAGGGGCGCGCAGCCATATTCGGTGAAACTCAGTGATTATGTGAAATTTGACAGCTCTTCACTCTATCTCATTCCTCCGCAGGCAAGCGAGTTCAACGTGAACGTGTTTGCCGGCGAGTCCGTGGATACGAAGGAGTTTGTCTTCGACGTCGCCGAGGTCACGGATTCTTCCGTGGTGATGCGCCTCCCGTTCGTGCAGGGAGGATATATCCAGCAGAAATACATCCTTTCGCAGGGCAGCTATATGGTTCACAACGAACTCTCGTTCGTCGGGATGGACGATGTGATTCCGAACAGAGTCTCATCTGTTGATGTGAACTGGAAAACCATAGTCCCTCGCCTTGAAAAGGGCTATAAGAACGAGAAGCAGTATTCCAAGATTGACTACTATGTCCCGGACGAGAAGTCTCCTGAGGAGATAGGCAAGGGCAAGAACGACAGCAAGAGGCTTGACGCCAAGTTCGAGTGGGTGGCTTTCCAGCAGCAGTTCTTCTCTTCCATCCTCACGGCTCCGCAGGGCTTCGAGTCGGGTGAGTTCGGCGTGGAGTATTTCCCGGAGGATGACGCGGACCGCAATCTGATGCAGTGTTCCGCCCATGCGAGGGCGGGTGTTGACATGATGCAGTCCGGTGACAAGGTGATTCCGTTCGACTTCTATTTCGGTCCGAACCACTACCACACGCTGAAGTCATACGACAGGAAATATGAGAAAATCATCCCTCTCGGAGGATGGCTCGTCGGATGGATTTCACGCTTCATCATCATCCCTTGCTTCGACTTCCTCGGACGCTTCATCAGCAATTACGGACTCATCATCCTGATAATGACCATCCTTCTCAAGATTGTCATATCTCCGCTAACCATCAAGTCCTACATGTCCTCCGCGAAGATGTCCGCGCTGAAACCGGAGATGGACAAGATTAACGAGAAATATCCTAAGCAGGAAGACGCGATGAAGAAGCAGCAGGCCACGATGGAGCTCTATCAGAGAGCCGGCGTGAAGCCTCTCGGAGGCTGCCTCCCGATGCTGCTCCAGTTCCCTATACTCTGGGCGATGTTCCGTTTCTTCCCTGCGTCCATCGAGCTTCGTCAGAAGTCCTTCCTCTGGGCAGACGACCTCAGCGCATACGATTCCATCTGGGACTTCGGCTTCAACATCCCGCTTTTCGGCGACCACCTGTCGCTGTTCGCGCTGCTGATGGCCGTGTCCATGTTCCTCTACTCGAAGATGAACTCAAGCCAGATGTCGAACGACCCGCAGATGGCGAGCATGAAGTTCATGAGCGTATGGCTGATGCCTATCATGATGCTCTTCATCTGCAACAACCTCTCTTCGGGTCTTTCCTACTACTACTTCATCTCCAACCTGCTCACCATGCTCCAGACCTTCATCATCAAGAAGTGGGTCGTGAAGCCGGAGAAGATTCTCGCGCAGGTGGAGGCATCGAAGGGCAAGCCGCTCCCTAAGTCGAAGTGGCAGCAGAGGCTTGAGGAGGCGCAGAAGATGCAGCAGGCGCAGCTCCGTGAGCAGCAGAAACGTCGGAAATGAGCGCATAAGAAGCGGATTGCTTCGTTGCCGCTTGCGGAAAATCCTCACAACCGATAAGGTTGCTCCGGTGTTTCCGCTTCGCTTGCGCCTTGCACTCCATCTTCTTCTGCACTCATTTCCCCAAGTTGTTTCTCCGGGAGATTTTGTGTGGTCTGTTTTCTGCCCGAATAGGCAAGAAAGAAAACTGTTTCGGATGTGTCTGTCATTCGTTTTCAACAAATAAATGTCTTTTTATGAGCATCTGTGATAATTTAGAGGATATAAGAAAGGAACTGCCATCAGGAGTGAAACTGGTGGCAGTTTCAAAATTCCACCCGGTCGAGGCCCTTCGCGAGGCCTACGATGCCGGACAGAGACTCTTCGGGGAGAGTCGTCCTCAGGAAATGTATGCCAAGGTGCAGCAGATGCCGGAGGATGTGCGGTGGCATTTCATCGGGCATCTTCAGAAGAACAAGCTGAAACTTGTGCTGCCTTATGTCTCGATGCTGGAGTCGGTCGATTCCGTGGAACTGCTCGACGCGATTGAGCGGTGGTGTGCGGAACATAGCGGCTTCCGGGTGGATGTCCTTCTGGAGTGCCACATAGCGCGTGAGGAGACCAAGCAGGGATTTGCCCCGGAAGAGGCTTTGGCCGTGCTTACCGGAGCGGCATGCTGGCCGCACATACGCTTCTGCGGACTGATGGGAATGGCGACGAACACGGACGATGCTTTGGTCATCCGCTCGGACTTCAGCAAGTTGCTCGCGTTGAATGCAGCCCTGCAGCCGATGGTGGGCATCTGCCCGAACCTCACGCCCGCCTTCCGCGAACTCTCGTTCGGAATGTCCGACGACTACAGGATTGCGGCATCCATGGGCGCGACCATAGTCCGCATCGGCACTTTAATATTTGGTGACAGGGGCGAATAAAAAACGGTCTGCTGCGTTGGATGGTTTGATGAAATCCTCACAACCATCAGGTTGCTGCGGTATTCATCTTCACCATCCGCCTTGCATCCCATCTTTTTCTTCATCCCCTGTCGGCTAAGTTTTTCCGACCAGCTATCTCTCACTACTCATGCAATCGAGACGATACCTGCTCAATAATGTCGGCGGCGACGGCGGCGGAGGCGCCGGAGCCCCCGAGGAGTGCGCGGATTTCGGCGTAGTCGGAGAGCATTTTCTGTCTGTAGGCCTTGTCTTCGATGAGGGCGCGGACCTCGGCGACGAGGGCTTCGGGATTGCAGTCGTTCTGGACGAACTCCTTGAATGCGAAGCGGTCCAGACACAGGTTGCCGAGACTGATGTACTTGACCTTGACAATCATCTTGGCTATGGCGTAGGTAAGCCTGCTGCCCATGATGAAGCCAACGGCCTGAGGGGTTCCGAGCAGCACCGTTTCAAGTGAAGCCGTCCCGGAATTGACCACGGCCGCCTCCGCCTGACGGACAATCGAGCGGGTCTCCCCGAACAGCAGGCTGATGTATTCCTGACCGTGGAGGTAGGGGAGATAGTCCTCCGGAGAACGCCCCGGAGCTCCTGCCACGACGAACTGCCACCCCGAGTATTGCGGCAGGGCGTGCATCCTGTCGGCAAATTCCGTGAGCACCGGCATCATTGTGCTGATTTCACTCTTGCGCGAGCCTGCAAGCATGGCTATCATCGGTTTGTCCGGGAGACCGCAGCGGGAAAGGAAATCTTCGCGTGTCTCACGCACTGCCTGGCAGCCGTCAATCGCATCGACCAGCGGATTTCCCTTATAGACGAATGAAACGCCCTTCTTCTTGAAATAGGGGATTTCAAAAGGAAATATGATGTAGAGCCTGTCAACATATTTCTTCAGCTTACGGATTCGTCCTTCCCTTGAGGCCCAGACCTTCGGCGCTATGTAGTAGAAGACTTTCAGACCGTGCTTGTGGGCAAATTCGGCGATTTTGAAGTTGAACCCCGGGTAGTCTATGAGTATCACGCAGTCGGGGGCGAAGGTCAGAATGTCCTTCCTGCAGCGGCCGAGGTTGCCGAGCAGCTTGCCGGCCTTGGCAAGCACCTCGGTGAAGCCCATGACGGCTCCTTCCTTGTAGTGCCGGACAAGTCCCCCTGTCTGTGTTCCGAAAGGGACTGTTGCGGGCTGTGTCTCCGTGGAACTTCCGGCCGGCCGTTCCATGTCCTGTGGAACGCCTTTCTGATGTTCCACAAACACCCCGTTCATCAGGTCTCCTCCCCAGAAACGTATGACAGCCTGCGGGTCACTTTCATATATCCCGCGCATCAGGTTCGACCCGTGCAGGTCTCCCGATGCCTCTCCTGCAATGATGTAGTATCTCATATTCTCAGCACAAAGATTTTTCGCTCGCTCACAATGACAGCGGCGCATTATTCAGAATGCCACCCCGCTCAGGATTTTAAGTTGCTCGTAGTCAGTACTGTCTATTGTGTGTGGAACGATGGAGACATATCCGTTGTCGGTGAGCAGGTGGTCGGCATCGGCGCTGTTGTCAGAGTCGCTGCGGAAGTCTCCCACTAATTTGTACATCTTTACATCGGGGTCTTCTGACGGATCTCCCGTCGGGGCACCCTTTAGCGATGCCGTGATTGCCTCCGCCTCGTCGAGGCTCCTGAACTCCTTGACCCAGCGTCCGCGCCCCATATATCCGGCTCTCACGCCCTTGATTTCGGAGGCCGGCACAGCCGGGAAGTTTACGTTGTAATATGTCATGTAGCTGTGGCGCGGAAGTTCCATGAGCTTTTCGAATATTCCGGGAAAGTACTTTTCCACCTGTGAGAAGTCGGCGTCAGCCTCGTGGCTGCACAGCGACACTCCGATGCCGAGAATGTGGTTCACCGCCGCCTCGGCCGTCGCTCCGAGCGTTCCGGAGTAGCAGGAGGCGACGGAAGTGTTCGCCCCGTGGTTGATGCCCGACACTATCACATCCGGCTTCCAACCAAGCCAAGGCGTGCTCAGCGCGAATTTCACGCAGCTCGCCGGCGTCGCGTCCAGATATGCCCATCTTTCCGTGTGTTCCAGCCCGTCCTCTCCCGTGAATGTCGAGCTCTCTATTTCCTTGAACGCTATTCTCGACGCTCCCAGAGACACGGCCATCGACATCCCTGATTGGGCTGAAAACGGAGCTATGACAGCCACATTTCCATATTTCTTCATCAGTTTCGCCAGCACCGCAATGCCCTTGGACTCAAATCCGTCGTCGTTCGTTATCAGTATATTCATATCCTCACTAAATTTTCGACTGCAAAGATAGTTTTATTATTTCATTATTTTTTGTATTTTTGCGGCGCTTTTTCGGAGAGGTTGTGTCTCGGCGCAGAATTTGTAAATATATTTCGGGTTTTGCCTTGCGGAACGTAACGGGAAAGCTGCAAAAAGTTTGGAAATTTTTATTAACATTTTAATATTTATAAAAAATGATTAAACTTGGTATTAACGGATTCGGTCGTATCGGCCGTATGGTGTTCCGTGCTGCCGTTGAGAACTTCTCAAACGACATTCAGGTTGTAGGTATCAACGACCTTCTTGACGCTGACTACCTTGCTTACATGCTTAAGTATGATTCAGTTCACGGTCATTTCAACCACGACATCAAGGTTGAGGGCAACTATATGATCGTCGATGGCAACAAGATTCAGATTTTTGCCGAGAAGGATCCTTCACAGATTACCTGGGGCGCACTTGACGTTGACGTTGTCGTTGAGTCAACCGGATTCTTCCTTACTGAGGAGCTCGCTTCCGCACACCTCAAGGCAGGTGCAAAGAAGGTCATCATGTCAGCGCCTTCAAAGGACGCCACTCCGATGTTCGTATATGGCGTAAACGACAAGACTTACGCCGGCCAGAAGATTATTTCCAACGCTTCATGCACGACTAACTGCCTCGCGCCTATCTCCAAGGTTCTCCACGAGACATTCGGCATCAAGAGGGGTCTCATGACAACCGTTCACGCCGCAACAGCAACTCAGAAGACTGTCGACGGACCTTCAAAGAAGGACTGGAGAGGCGGCCGCGGTATTCTTGAGAACATCATCCCTTCTTCAACAGGTGCTGCAAAGGCTGTCGGCAAGGTTCTTCCTGAACTCAACGGCAAGCTCACCGGTATGTCAATGCGTGTCCCTACCTCTGACGTTTCTGTTGTTGACCTCACTGTAGAGCTTGAGAAGCCTGCAACTTACGAGGAAATCTGCGCTGCAATGAAGAAGGCTTCAGAGGGCGAGCTCAAGGGCGTTCTCGGCTACACTGACGAGGCTGTCGTTTCAACCGACTTCCGCAACGACTCACGTACTTCAATCTTCGATGTGAAGGCCGGCATCCAGCTCGACCCTACCTTCGTCAAGGTTGTGTCTTGGTACGACAACGAGTGGGGTTATTCAAACAAGGTTTGTGAAATGGCCCGCGTAATCTCAAAGTAAGTTGAAGCGTCTGAATGCCCACTTGCTTCGTTACGCTCAGAGATTTGAATCCTCATTACCATAAGGTAACTCCGGTTCAAATCCTTCGCAAGCCTCGCAATTGAACATTCATACATCTTCGACTTTCAGAGTTTCATATAGGCTTCCGCTTCGGCGGGAGTCTTTTTTGTTATGTGGGTAGAACATTGGTTAAGAAACATGAAAAAAAATAACCTGCATCAGATTTGTCTTTGATTTTCGAGTATAGATTTCTTTTGGAAGAGGGAGTGTACTGGATGTACACGACTGATGAGAAAAGAGTCTTTTCGATAAGTGAGAGCAGAGCCAAGCTTGCTTGGGCTATGCCGAACGCAGAAAAGGGCGATGAAATCGAAATATAGACCGAAAAGGATGAGAAAGATGATGCAGGTTATTTTTTGAAGGTTTCTAAATACAAGAATACAGAATAATGTCCGGACTTGACTTGATGTGATAAATCTCCTTTTATTCTGAAACAACGGAGAGGTCGCAAGGGGTGGGGATGCCATAGACGGTGGCGCGGTCGGTGAACTGCCACATCATCCAGTTTTTGAAGCGTGGCGGCTCAAGTCCTCGTCCGGAGCTGTAGCGGGCAACCCATACAGGGTAGCGCTCATAGACTTCGGGGGAGAGCCGCTCGCGGAGAAAAGCGTCGCCGGTGTAGATAATCGGGCGTCGTCCATAATGCTCCTCCACAATCCCGAGCCATACGAGCAGTCTGCGGTTGAGTTCCGCTTTGCTGCATCCGGCGTGAATTGTCTCCACGTCAAGAATCGGAGGCAGGTCTTTGTGGCGGATGTTTCCGACCGTGCGGATGAAGTTCTGCGCCTGCTTCTCCGGAGACTTTGAACTCCGGAAGAAATGATACGCTCCACGGCTGTAACCCGCTGATGCCGAGCGTTTCCAGTGATCGGCGAAAAGCGCGTCCCTATGGTTCTCTCCCTCCGTGGCCTTTATCATCACATATTTCACCCTGTGAATGCCGCTCGCCGACTTTATCGACCTCATCGTGTGCCCGTGCGCGTCGGTGAGAACCATAAGCGAGTCCCAGACTATATCCTTCTGGTACTTGGATATATCGACGGCATAACCATAATGTCCCTGTGGAACCTGCACGCCTGTTTCTCCGGAACAGCGGCTCACAATCAGCGGGGCAACAACAAAGGCAGCCACAGTCATGACTGTCGCCGCCACAAACCAATACACCGAAACAACCTTCTCCGTCTGCTTCTTCCCGCCCTTCTTCCCACCCTTCTTCCGCCCCCTTCTTTTCCCGAGCTTCTTCAGTCCGGGCTCCTCCTGTCCGGTCATTCTCGGCACCTTGTCCTCAGATCTGCCGTCACGCCTTTTCCTGACCGCCGTCTTCCTGGTCTTTGCAGTCTCCGAAGTCTTCGTTCGTTCCCCGTTTTCTCTATTGTCTGTTTCTACCTCCGCATTCATGGTTGCAAAGGTACTCTTTTTCCGAGAAAAATTCCCCATACGGCGACTGCTGTCTCACAGACTCCGAAGATGAAATAGATGTTGCTCAGCCATGCAAATCCCCAGAGCACCCATTCGAGCGTAATCCACATAATCAGGATAATTCCGCAGAGCAGAGCCGCCAGACAGGCATGGCGGTCTTTTCTGAACAACAGCCATGCGGCGAAGAACTGTGTCACACCGTTCACGCAGAGCAGCACGAAGCCTGAAAAGATGAAATTTCGGAACAGTATCTCATTGAACGGGAGCACTTGAAGGAACTGGAGTATCGGTTCCATTCCCCACATCTTTCCGCTCGGGGAAATCCACATCATGAGCGCTCCCCAAACCGCTCCGACTCCTATGAACAGGGTCCAGAATTTCAGGCTCCTGTCGATGAATTTTTTTTGTCTTGCCAATGTCATATCCTTAAAATTTTATGCAAAATTACACAAATATCCCGTCATTTTCCGAGGCTGTTGCTGCCCACGCGGCCGATTTCCTCAAGGCTCCCCACGTTGCGCCTGCGTCCGTTCTGCGCCGTCCCGAAGTTCCAGCTCAGACCGAGAGTCACGCTCTGGGAGTAATACTTCTGACCAATGTAGGACTGACGCACTCCCGGGACCCCGAACATATCGAGGTTTGTTGCCGAACTCCGAAGCAGGTCATTCACCTTGAGACTGAGATTCAGGCGGTTGTCAAGCAGGTTCTTCTTTACCGCCAGATTCATGAAATACTGGTTGCGTGATATGAAGTTCCCCCAGCTGAAAGGAGAGGCGTAGTAGCCGTCAATCTGTATTTTCCAATCCTTCGTGAGCATGAAGGTCAGACAGGTGTATGCGTTGAAGAACGGCTTGGAGTTTACATAGTTTGCGGTCATGCCTATGTTCTTGACATAAAGCCCCGCAAGGTTGAGTGTCCATGTCAGCCATTTCGCCAGTGGCAGCTCCGCCACGCTGAATCCCATGCTGGCCATGTGCCTTTTCCCGAAGTTTGACCAGACCAGCAGCTCGTCGCCGTTCTCGCGGAATGTCGGAATTTGGGCAATCATGCCGTCAGTGTAGTCATAGCCGGCAAACCATGAGAGATGCTGTCCGAATCCGAACTGGAGGGAAACGCCGTCGTTGTATTCCGGCTGAATCTCCGGATTTCCCACGATTCCGTTGTGTGCATCGACATAGGTTTCCACCGGATTCAGCTGATTGTAATTCGGGCGCGTGATTCTTCGGGTATATGACGCCGACAGTCTCCATTTCTCCGTCGGGTTGAAACCCACGAAAACGGTAGGGAAGAGGTCGAAATAGCTCCTGCGGGTCTGCGTGCCCTTGCTTTTCCAGTCTCCGAAGGAATTGGTGTATTCGCCCCGGAGTCCGATTTTAGCCGACCATTTCGCTCCCAGCTGCGCGGCGAGGGATGCGTAGGCGGCGCCTATGTGCTCGCGGTAGGTGAAGCTTGTCCCGCTCTCCGGCAGCCCCGTCTCCGTCCGGCTCATCTCGTTGCCGGTGTTTGACATCGCCCATTTGGCACCAGTCTCAAGCATCGCGACCTTCCACAGGGCTGTCTGATAGTCCGCCTTCGCGGAATAGATGTCTATGATGTTGTCCGAGATGATGTCACGCCTTGCCTCCTGCCACTCTTCGCTTTCGTCCGCTCGGTTCCAGCTGCTCTGGAGGTTGGAGGATTTGCTGTTGTTGCGGTAGTAGTCGAGATTCGCGGTGAGCTCGGCATTGCGCGACTCATCGAATATGTGGGTGTAATTGAGGTTGGCATTTGCCTGATTCCTCCTGTCCGGAGTGCTGATTATGGATTCCGACTCGTCGAACCGTACTCCGTCCATGCTCTGAAATGTGTTGTTGGCACCCCGCCCGGAAAACATCGAAGAATATGACCCCGGCACCGTGACTATGAACCCGAGTGTGTTCTTCTTGTCTATGAACCAGTCGTTCCCGAACTTGACGTCATAGTTCCCGAAGCGCATCTGAAGCCTCGAATCCGAGTCCTGCCTATAGACGTGTCCTCCCTCGCGGTCAATCTCATTTATCAGGTTCATGTCCATGCCAGTCTGAGTGTAGCCGCCGGACAGATTGAGGAACGTGTTGGTCTTAGCTGTCCTGTAGCTGAGATTCGCCCAGCCGCTGCCCTGAGCGAGGAACTTTTCAAATTCGCTGAAATACATCCCGCCCCCGTTTGCTCCGAGAGAGCCGTTGAGACCCGCGAGCATGTTCTTCTTCGTCTTTATGTTTATGATTCCGCCCTGTCCGGCTGCGTCGTATTTGGCGGACGGGTGCGCCATAATCTCGAACTTGTCGATGCTCTCGCCGCTCGTCCCTCGCAGAAGAGCCTCAAGAGCCTTTCCGTCAAGATAGGAAGGCCGCCCGTCAATCCACACCGACACGGCCTTCCCGTTCAGCTTGATGTTTCCGTCCTTGTCAACCGTGATTCCGGGAGCCTTCCTTATGAGTTCCATAGCATCCGAACCCTGAGCGAACGCGGACTGTCCGAGGTTCATCACGAGGCGGTCCATCTTCATCTCAATCAGCTTCTCACGGCTCGTGACCACTGCACCGGTCAGCTGCGTGTCCTCCGCCTCAAGGGCGATTTTCCCGAGTTCCATCCGCTGTCCCTTGACAGCCATTTCCTCCCGGCGCTCCTTGAAGCCTATGAAAGACACGCCGAGGCTATATGTTCCGGGTGCCGCCGTAAGCGTGAAGTGCCCCTGCTCGTCGCATGAAGTTCCCGCCGCAAGGCTTCCGTCCGCATTCATCAGCGCGACAGTCGCCCATCCGAGCGCCTCCCCGCTTCCGCTTTCCACGACCGTTCCGTGAATTTCCGTAATGTCCTGCCTTTTCGCCGACAGGCTGAAGGCGCAGATCATCGCAATGAGCGCCGTCATCAAAAATCCTTTCATTTTCATATACATCCTTTAATTTTCGGATGCAAAGTTATGGTGATATATCCATGCGGCAAAGAAGTCGATATGGACATCTTGAAAGGATAATATATTGATTAACATTTAGTTGGATTAAGTAAAAGTGGACATCAAAGAAAAGTGCCGAAATGGAGGGGCAAATAAAGGATGAGATGCAAGGCGCACGGCGAAGATGAAAGCGCAGCAACCTTGATGGTTGTGAGCATTTCATCAAGCCGTGCAACGCGGCAGATCGCCTTTATTTATCCCCGACCTTTGATTTGAGCCGTTGCTTGGCTTTAGTAACAGAAGAAGGCGATATCCCCTCCATCACCGCAATCTGCCCGGTGGTAAATCCCAGCTTCACAAGCGCGAGCATCCGCAGATTTGCAGCAGTCAGCTCCGGATGCGCCTTGGCGAGGTTTGCACAGTAGCCGTCGCAGGCCCTGTCAACCGCCCGCACGATGGCCTCGCCCTCTCCATCGCTCAGGTAGCGCGGCCTTTCCCGCAGCCCGGCAATCAGCTCGTCCTTTTCGAGCAGCACCTCATGAAGCCTTTCCGTCTTTTCCTCAATCACTGCCGATTTTCGTTCAATTTCCTCGGACTTTCTCGCTATTTCTTCCGATTTTTCCCTTATCTCTTCCGACTGTCGTTCAATCCGGAGCGACTGCTCGCCCAGATTCGATTCCTTCCGTCTCAGGATTCGTCTCATCAGGACAAAAATCAGCAGCGCGACCACCAGCAGCGCGATTATCACGGACAGCGTGACGGCAAGGATGCCCCTCACGCGCTCCCGAGACTCGTCCTGTTCCATGGCGACTTCATTGCTCACCACCTTGTCATTCTCCTGGGCCTTCAGCAGGTTCTCCTTCTGCCGGTTGTAGGAAGTGATATATTTCATCGCGCTGTCGCTCTCGTGCAGCAGTTCGTTATAGACGATGTAGAGCAGCTGGGTAGCCGACGCCCTGGTGATGGGATTCCGCGTCGAGGCGGTGTCCATCGCCGCATAGAATATGGCGGAGTCCGCCTTTCCCACTTTCCTGTACGCATCCGCGAGTGCGATATGCCGGACCGGCTCCTTTCTGACCCCGCTTCGAAGCAGTTCCTCCGACATCTCTGTCGCCTTTCTGGCGCATTCCAGGGCGTTGTCAAAGTCACCTGCGCGGCTGTAGCAGGAAGAGAGCGAGTTCATGGCCTTGGAATAGCTGTCCCTAAGCCCGTACCTTTCAGCCGTATCCACGGCCAGAAGGGCATACTCGATGGACTTGTCGTAATTCTTGTCCGCGTCCCCCTTGAACATCCACGACTGCGCTATGTTGATGAGCGCCGTGACCTGAGTCACCCGATAGTCTCCATCCACTGCCTCCTGGTACGATTTCTCCAGGGCTTCAATCGCGCTGTCATACCACTTCCTACCGTACATTTCGACTCCGTAACGGAGGAAGAGCAGGGAGGCGAGGTTGTGGTCGCCCGTGCCCTCGACTTCGCGGCATCCCCGTTTCAGCTCGTCGCAGACCTTGGCCTTGCTCCCTTTGAGGTAGTCATTCTCAATTACTGCAATCAGGTAGTGGGACAGCGCACGTCTCTGCCGGTCGTTCCCGGAAAGAAAATAGTCCGTGCATTCCTTCAGCTGAGTTTGCGAAATCTCCGGCGCATAGCTGTTGTAGTCTGCCAATATCTTGATAATCCGGTATGTAGCCCGCTCGTAACTTCCTATCTTCGTGGTGTCGATGCCCTCAAGCACGCGCTGGGCACTGTCAGGTTTGCTGCCCGCGAGCCTCTCAGCCATGACATAAGCCTCCGGCAGGCTGTTTCGTCTCAAATCGGAGCAGGAAATCAGCACAGCGACGCCAAGCGACAGAAGCATTGCGTTTCTAAATACATTCATAGGCCGATGAAATCCTTGAAAATGGTATATTCCGGAGTCTATTGAGCCTTGGGCGGCCTGCTAGGGGTGAACGTTTCCGGAACCGGCATCTGATAGACCGATGCGCGGAGGAATGCCGTGTAGGCGTCCAGGTCGGTGAGCAGATCCTGCTTCTCCACGCTGATGGTCTCCCCGATGACGACGCGATGCCTGCCCTTTGACTTGTTGAAGAGCTCTCGTGGCAGACGCAGCAGGCGAACCTTCCAGTCAATCAGACCGAGAAAATAGTAGAACCACGAATTGTGGTCGATGAAATGAATCGGCAAAACCGGCACCCGTGCCTTGCGGATGAGCCGGATCATGCTCTCCTGCCACTGCCTGTCGGAAATTTCCCGTTTTCCCGGATGCAGGTCAGAGACTGCTCCGGAAGGGAAGAATCCCACCGCGTGTCCTTCGTCGAGCCTCTCAATCGTCTCCCGCACACCGTTCAGCGTGGTTCTTGTCGGCCTGCCTTTCTTAGTCGTCGTGGGATTGACTGTTATGAACGCCGGGCGGAGCGGCTCAATGCGTCCGAGAATCTCGTTCACCATCACCTTGTAGCCCGGCCTGTGCGGAAGAATGAGGTCGAGGAGCACGATTCCGTCAAGCCCTCCGTATGGATGGTTGCTTATGGTTATGAATGCGCCCTCCGGCAGGTTTTCGAGCCTTTCGGCGTTGCCGATGAGGTAGTTGCAGCCCATGTTCTCAAGCAGTCCACGCGCGGCATTTCCTGCCGGAGCAAGCCCATAGATGCTGTTGTAGAGCGCGTTGAGCCTGTTCACGCCAACGAGAGAGAACAGAAATTTGCCGAACCACTGCCCCCATGTGCCCTTGAACACCGGCGCAATGTCTCCCAGCTCCTCGATGCTGAGCAGTTCATGCTCCGGCCTTTCTGTCTTCTTCCTGAAAACGAGAACTTCCGCAAGGAAATAGTTGAGAATGCCCGAGATGCAGACCGCAAGCAAGTTGCAGAGCCAGGCGTCCCAGCCGAATAGCTTCTCGAAGAGTACAAGAAAAATCATCTTCACGAAAAATCCGAAGATGCAGGAGACATTGAACCCTCCGAAATGCCTCCAGAAACTTTTCGCGGACGAGCGGTTGCTGATGCGGTTCTTCCAAATCCAGTAGTAGGACATGAGGAAGTTCGCGAAGGTGGCTACCTCGAACGAAATCGCCGGACCTATCCAATATTCGCCCCAATACTCGAAGCCGCTCCAAAACCCGCTTGCAGGGTGAACCGCAACCATCTTGTGCAGCACCCATCCGACGAACCAAAGGACAGCCGTATCGACGACCGTCCCCAATGCGCGGCTGACTACAAAGTCAATCCATTTCTTCAGTGAGAAAACCTTATCCTCCTGCTTTTTCTTCTCCTTCTGCTCCATCCGAATCAATTTGCCGCCATTTCAGTCCTTGTGGCAGAAATGCGCGTAATTATGAAAATACGCCGGCCCCACTTTCGCTCTGACATGCAGCGGGGCGGCGTATCCATCTTGTCGTTACTCAGTGAATGTTCCGTCAAATTTCTTAGGCGGGTCAATCTTTGAAAGTGCCTTTTCATCCCGAATCTGAGAAGAAATCAGAAGAATGAAAATGATGCAGCCGAGGCCGATTGCCACCCAGTCAAACGGCGTATAGACTCCGTTCAGGGTCTCAAGCCCGTTCTTGAAGCAGTCTATGGTGACGTTATAGTCGGCCCAAGGGAAGTAAATCAGGAAAATGACGGCAAGAGCCGCAATCACACGGAATTCCGTCGGCCCGAGCTTGCCGTAGGTGAGCTTGAACTCGTTCTTCAGGATGGTGCCGATGTAGGTGTGGGCTGAAATCGCGAGGTAGGCGACGAGCACGAAGAGAGCCACGTCCATTCTCGCGATAGGGGAGATTCCCGCTCCGACACACATTACGATGATTGTGAATATGTCGATGTTGTGATCGATGAAGAAACCGTAGACAGGTCTCTGCGTGTGTCTTACGCGGGCCATCGAGCCGTCGAGGCTGTCTCCGAACCAGTTAAGGAATAGTCCGAAGACCGTGAGCCACATCCAGTTGAGATTGATGTTCGCAAGTCCGAAGCCTACTGCGCAGAGAATCGCGCCGAATGTTCCCACTGCGGTCAGCATGTTTGAAGTCGCCCAGACAGGCAGACGCTTTGCAATCCACACCAGAGCTTTCTTTTCAACTCCGTTCAGAAGCGAGGTCTGGATTCGTGTCGCTTTTTCGTTTCCCATAATTTCTGTTTTTATCCGTTTTGTAATAAAAATTTAATGAAACAGCCTTTCTGTAAGTGCTGAAAGGCAAACCGAGCCTGCATCTTTTGTACCAAAGGGCAAAAATGAACAACTTGTTCGCCCAAACCGAGAGCAAAGATAATAATTTTTAGCTAAGGCTATCTTCTTCCCGTGGCGTCCAGTGCATAGCTCTTGCCGTTTTCCGTTGCCGTCGTGAAGGTATATTGTGCCAGAGAAGCCTCGCCGGACTTGACTGCGACTGACGCTCCGGCAGCAAAATTACCATACAGAAATACATTCCCGTTGGCATCGGATGTAAGGGAATAACTGCTATTGACCGCACCGCTGCCATTTGCTGGAGTGAACTTGCTGACAATGACCGTAACATTCGTGTTTGGCTCCATCGACATGCGCAGACGCGAGTAATCGCGTTGGACAGAAGAAAAATATGCGTTTAAATCATATCCTGTCCTAGAATATGCACTGGTTGTGATATACTCTCCAGTTCCTGCAACATTCCCGTCTTTCAGTTCGGGAGTGATGCCGGAAGAACTCCACATATAATCGGGAGCGTAATACACACATCCGACAGGTACCTGTTCTTCACGATAATAGAGTTCCCCGCTTGCCAGTTTCCAATCGCTGCCGTCATATCTGAAGGCGGCATATTGTTTCCCATAGAGCTGGGATTGCATCATGACAAGCAGTTCATCACCCTCTTTCCACGATGTCTTTCCTTCGTCGGGCGTGCCTATTGTTCCGCTCTGCGACTGCAGATTCTCTTCCTGTGTCCACCCGGGCAATTTCTCACAGTTTAATACTGTCACCCAGGCCTTGTTCTTGCCAATGTTAAGATTATAGGTACATTTGTGCCCTTCCTGAAACTCCGTATCCATTTTCATCGCTATCCTATACTCCTTCCCGTTAACGGTAAGTTTCAGGAACTCTTCACCTCTCTTATATTGGCCGGGCGTGACGATTGCGGAGAACTTGTTGCCGTCATGCAGGCAGGCCGTGACCCATTTCTCTCCTCCGCTAAGGCCAGTCATTGTCCCGTCAGTGTCGAATGCCGCCTGAGAGTTTTTGGAAAACACCTCTGCCTTGGTCGGAATCGTATTGTCTTCAAAGTCGGAACTGCCGAGTACATATGTCACCGTCACCAATGCCATTCTGTGTTTCATCGGGATTGATACATAAACGGCTGGCTTACCATGCCATAAACCGTTTATATAGTCCGCCTTTTTGAGTTTTGTCTCCGTCTCCTGTTCGGAGGGCAGTTCATAGGAGAATGCGTCATATTCAGAAGGATATGCCGCCCATATCGTGTGGGCGGAGTTCTGATCCGCCCAGCAGAACGACCTGTCACGGGACCACACGTCCATTCCCTCGGAATTGGAAAGGGTGAAAACGGCTTCATCCCCCATCTCGTCTTCCTTGGCGACACTCACCGAGATCTTGTCTCCGTCATCCCATAGACCTCCTCTGTCATTCGAATCGTCTAAGGTGTTGACGCGGGTCCGCGCGTCATCGGTGATGAACGCAGCGTTTATTTCCGAACCTCCCGAGGCCGGAACCGTATCATTGTCTTTCGTACACGCGGCAAGGCTTATTGCAATGAAGACCATGGCCGTGTATGTAAAAATCTCAATCTTATTCATGCTCATCTGTTTATCCGTGAGTAATTTCTGACTGCCGGTCTTATGCGTCAATGTTCAGATTACCCTGGTCGACTATCTGCCACGTTTCTATTGAAAGGTTTTCAAACTTGATTCCCGCATTTGTGACACGAATGGTGTAGCTGTAAACGCTCCCGCCGACGAACTTACCTCCGGCAGGCGCGGTCAAAGCAGTTGAATATTTGTTTTTCGTGTCTTCGACCGACGTCTCCAAAATTATGTCGATGCTCTTGTCCGTCACGGCTTGCGGAAGCAGAATAATGCTGATTGTAAGGTCGTTGCCCAGAGTCTGGTTAACCGGTTCTGTCAGCGCAGTCTTTTCCGCGGACAACATGACTGTACCGTCTCTCGGATCTACGACTCCGTCATTATGCACTTCATCCATAATGAAATTAAGTAGTTTTTCCCCAGACTCGATGCCATATCCGGCCTTGATTGTGAATTTAACCATTGCCATGCAGTGCCTGAAGGCCTTGTCGCCGGTGAAGCTTACCACAGGAGACGACTTCCGGGCAGTTGCACCGTCGGCAAAGAGAAAATCCCATTGGCATTTCCCGTCTTTCACGATGCCACCCTTCCAGTTTATCGTGCCGTCGGAGTTCATCTCGGAATCATCGGTGTAGGGGTAATAGGCGCAGAAGGTCACGTCTTTCCCGTCGACGAAATAAATCGGTTCATAGGCGGGGCTGAAACTGCCGGCATGGTCGGAGGCGACATATTTAATGTTGCTCCCTTTCGTCGCCCCGGCGGAGGTTACATACACGCCGATTGCGTCTTCACCGGCAGTCCATGTGTTATCGACAGTCGCACGTGTGCTTATGCCGGCCTGCACGGTCGCTGCAACCGGTTCTCCGATTCCCTCTTCCTTATCGCTGCAGGCTGAGATCAGCAGCGCCGCGGCCGTCATGTATAGAAATCCGTAAGCTTTCATCTTCTGGAGTCTTTATTTTGCCTCATGTTCACCGTTGTCACCGCCGTCTTCCCACGGCTTGATTGAAACGGCGACATCAGCAGAGGTACGGCTCAGTTTCACTGTCGTATAGTGATATTGGGTGCCCCCTTTCAGATCGGATTCCATTGTCCATGTGAAGGAATCGTCATGGCCATTGTTGAGGTTGAACTCAATCTCACGGCTTTGCGATGTCTCCGGAAACAGAATTGCCTCGTATCTTTTGCCTGCCTCGACGGTCTTCATCGTGATGCCTGCCGGAATCTCTTCTCCCGATATCAGACCGTCAACAAGGTTGAACGTCGCCTTTGTATCCACATCCTTGACCTTTACCGTCAGTTTGGCAAGGTCGTCCTGTGTGAGTCCCTTGCCCGGCTGGACTTCAAGAATGAGGTTGCTCAGAATGTGGCTGAACTTCAGTTCCACCTGCGGTTTTGACTTTTCGCAGGAAGCGGCCTTCGCGTACATCAGGTCGAGCGCTTCCTGGTCGCTCTGGTCGGTCTGGTCGAGCGCGAGACTATAGTCATTGACCGTCGTCGTATACGGATAGTATGCGTAGAAATCGACTTCGTCCTCATGTCTGTCGGGAAAGTATATGATTTCGTTTTCGTTGACGGGAGTGAATGCACCGCTGCCGGTGGTTCTGTAGGCTATGTTGTCGGCATTTTCGCGGATGGCATCCTTGGAAAGAACCTCGTTTTTTCCGACCATGAAAATGCCTATCTGGTCGCCGTCCGTCCATTTGTCATTGACCGCTCGGCTCATTACATTCACGGCATTTATGCCGCCTCCGAACTGCACGGCAACCTTTTCATCCTGTGCTGTTGGCTCTACCTTGACGTTGCACGAAACCGTTGCGACCGTCAGGAGCGCAACAGGGAAGAGCTTTGTCATTGTTTTCATCTTTAACTCGTTTATATTTTTGTGATTATATTGTATGTCGATTACATCTTGTAGTATCCCCGGAGGATGCGCGAGAAAAGCGAAGAGGGGAGTATGGCCTTGAGCAGCACCGAGAGGCTCTGTTCGAGGGATGCCACGATGTAGCGGTTTCGCGGGCGGCGTGCCTTCGCGATTCTCGCCACCGTCTCCGCCACCTTGACCGGTTTCAGCCCGTGGCCCTCGTCGTTCTCTATCTTGCTCATTGACAGCGCGTAGGCAGGGTATGCTTCGGCAACCTCAGGTGCGACCTTCCGCCTCTTTCCCGTGAACCCCGTGGAAAAGTCGCCCGGGTTTATGAGCGAGACCGAAATCCCGAAACTGTGAACCTCCATCCTCAGGGCCTCCGCATATCCCTCGACCGCGAATTTGCTCGCCGAATAGAAACCCTGAAACGGCAGTCCCATAAGTCCTCCTATTGAGCTGAGGAAGACTATCTTCCCGGATTTCCGCGTCCTCATGTGCGGCAGCACGGCCTTGGAGAACCTCACCATGCCCATGAAGTTCGTCCCCATCTGAAGCTCTATATCCTCGTCCGGAGTGAACTCTATCGGTCCTCCGATGCCCATTCCCGCATTGTTCACGAGCATATCAATCCGTCCCTGCTCCGCAATAACAGTCTCCACGGCACGATTCACTGCATCAGCGTCCCTGACATCGGCATTCAGATAATGGACTCCGGGAATATGTTCCACCTCGCGTCGCACGGTGCCATAGACCGTATAACCTTCAGAGCACAGCAGTCTGGCGGACTCCAGCCCGAATCCCGAAGAAATTCCCGTTATAAGAACAACTTTTGTTTCCATATTTCAGAGGCAATTCAAATTCTTTTCACCTTTCTTACAAAAAAATCAGAGCATTCCGCCTCAGCGAAATGCTCTGCAAATTTATAA
>ERZ808246.794-NODE-794-length-24985-cov-3.946530_pt1 | contig 24985 bp, 22 predicted proteins | sample MGYA00521083_ERZ808246 | MGnify/ENA primary metagenome ERZ808246 (study PRJEB31516, sample SAMN03275577) | gut metagenome | biome: mammalia-associated habitat; material: feces | host: Papio cynocephalus | place: Kenya | collected 2012-07-07 ... | reverse complement strand
GGAGAAGTCTGCATATATTTCTCCTTGAAGTTTCTCCCGATCGGATACGATGATGATTCCTACGGCATGTTCGGTTTTGTTTGGTGTTGGGCTTGTCTTCTTTCCGCATAAGGACATCAACAGCACCGCCGAAATCAAAAGCAGCGAAAATGCCAGCAGCTTCACGCTGTTCATCTTTCTCATTCGGACGCAACCTCGCTTATTTCTGCTCGACAGCTTTCTGCTCCATATCGGCAAATCAGCGACATGACAAGGAACATCACACCGAGAGCAACCGAACCGGCGTTGTCCGACCACAGCGGAGCAACGCCCTGAATAGCCTGTTCCATTACGGCATGGACAATTTCCACTGTAATCTGTGTGCCGATAGGGAGACAGATCGTAAGTATTCCGAGACGCATCATTTCTTTTGCCCCCGCAAACGTGAACGGCGTGCCGTCGGCAAGCTCACGCTTGAAGTAATGCTCTGCAAATTTCGCAAGCACGGCTTCTCCGGCGCATAGGATCATCCCTGCCGCCATCGCCGCATACACCGTGCCGACGGTGATTCCCGCCTCGGTTTTCAGGATGCTTCTCAGCGTTATGCCACCGATTTTCAGCGTCGGTGCGCCGATTGCCATGCTGAGAATACCGACAATGCAGCTGCAAAAACCGATGATGCAGAAGATGAACATGAGTTTGCTGAGGATTTTCCCGATTTTCGAGAGTGTCTGAATGGTTCTGAGCGTTTTCATTTTGAGTTATCCTTTGATGATTTTTGATTTTGCCATTCTTCACGGCGGATTCCGTATACAACTGTCTGCTCGCCCTCGTCATCGGTAAACTCGTTCAGCAGAGTCATACCGTTTGCACGAGCCGTAGCAGAGGACGCAAGGTTTGCCTTTTTCATATAGGAATACACCATACCAAAAGTCGTATGCACAAATGTCCAGTCGCGGACCGCTTGTGCTGCTTCTTTTGCAAAGCCTTGGTGTTGGTGAGCCTTTGCGATATGATAGCCGATCTCTGGCAGAATTGTACCGCCGATATTCTGCATGGTCAGTCCGCAGTCGCCGATCATTTTGCCCGTAGATTTCAGACAAACTGCCCACAGACCGAATCCGAACACACGGTAACGCTCGATGTTTTTGTTGATCCAGTTTTTCACCCGTGCCTCATCGAAGGTATATGGGTAGTGCTGCATGATATCGGAATCGGCAAGTAGCCTGCATCCTTTCATCCCAAGTAGAATGTTCAATATATACCTATTGATGTATATTGAACATTCTACTTCCGAAAAATCAAATTGTCAATAGAACAGAACAAATCCCCGGTGATTTTACTTTTTTATGTTCAATGCCCTAAAGTCTTTTTTCTGTGAAATGACGTCTTTTGTGCCTCCGTATTGTAAAAATCCGAATCTGTTCATTCGGGCGTAGTACGGCAAACGAACAAGCACCTGTCAATGGCTCTTTGAACAATTCGCGGATAAAGAGCAGATTTTACGGGAATTTTTGCAAAAGTTTGACATTTGTCGGTAGAAATTTTACAGGAATCATGATATACTGATGACATAGTGCTGACGGAAAAGAGGGAAAAACATGAACAACGGCATTGATTTCAACAAGAAAAAAGGGTTTATCTGCGATATGGACGGCGTGATCTATCACGGAAACCGTATTCTTCCGGGAGTGGCTGAATTTATTCAGTGGCTTCACGAGGAAGAAAAGGAATATCTTTTTCTCACGAACAACAGCGGTTACACCCCGCGTGAACTGAACCAAAAGCTCGCCAGAATGGGACTGGATGTGCCGGAGGAACACTTTTACACCAGCGCGCTGGCAACAGCGGCATTTCTTCGAGAACAGGCGCCGGGATGCTCGGTTTTTGCAATCGGAGAAGCGGGACTGCTCAATGCGCTGTACGATGCGGGAATCACGATGAACGACGTCAACCCGGATTATGTGGTCGTGGGCGAGGGAAGATCCTATTCGCTGGATACACTGACCAAGGCGACCAACCTGGTGATGGCGGGAGCAAAGCTGATCGGCGCCAATTCCGATGTTTCCGGACCGATTGAAAACGGCATTGCGCCCGCGTGCCGTGCGTTGATTGCACCGATTGAAATGGCAACCGGAACGCAGGCTTACTTCTGCGGAAAACCGAATCCGCTGATGATGCGCACGGGACTGCGTATGCTCCAGTGCCATTCCGCTGAAGCGGTGATGGTCGGTGACCGGATGGATACGGACATCATTTCCGGAATGGAGAGCGGTATGTCCACGGTGTTGGTGCTTTCCGGCGTTTCCACCCGCGAGACGCTGAAAACCTATGCTTACCGTCCCGGAGTCGTTCTGGACGGCGTCGGCGATATCGCGGCGATGGCACGGGCGGAGAAACGGTAAAACCGAAAAATCACAAAAAACCTCCTGCGGCATTTTTCGCCGCAGGAGATTTTTGTTGCAATCATCAGAAAAGGCCGGTGATTTTTCCGTTTTCGTCCACGTCGATGTTTTCGGCAGCGGGGTGCTTCGGCAGCCCCGGCATAGTCATGATGTCTCCGGTGAGAACCACAAGAAATCCCGCACCGGCGGATACTTTCACATTTTTCACCGTGACCGTAAAGCCTTTCGGTGCGCCCAAAAGAGCGGGATTATCCGAAAAGCTGTACTGCGTTTTTGCGATGCAGACAGGGAGCTTCCCGAATCCGAGAGCGGTGAGAATTTCAATCTGTTTTTTTGCAGCGGGAAGCACGGTGATGCCGTCGCCGCCGTAGACCTTCTGCACGAGGGCTTCGATTTTTTCCTCAATGGTGCTGTCGAGAGAGTAACAGAAAGTGAAACTGCTTTTTTCTTCCTCACAGATTCTCACGACCTCGCGCGCGAGCGCTTCGCCGCCCGCGCCGCCGTCTGCCCAGACGGTGGAAAGTACCACGTTCACGCCGAGTGCTTTGCATTTTTCTATGATGAAATCGATTTCCCGATCCGTGTCCGTCGGAAAACGGTTGATTGCCACCACGCAGGGAAGACCGTAGACGTTTTTCATGTTTCCGATGTGCCGCAGAAGATTGGGGATTCCTTTTTCAAGAGCGGCAAGATCCTCGCTGCCCAAGGAATTTTTGTCCAGTCCGCCGTGCATTTTCAGCGCGCGGACGGTTGCCACAATCACGACGGCATCCGGCGTCAGCCCTGCCGTGCGGCATTTGATGTCCAGGAATTTTTCGGCGCCGAGATCGGCACCGAAGCCCGCTTCCGTCACGGTGTAATCGCCGAGCTTCAGCGCGAGCTTTGTGGCAATGATCGAATTGCACCCGTGTGCGATGTTGGCAAACGGTCCGCCGTGAACCAATGCCGGCGTCCCTTCCAGCGTTTGCACGAGATTCGGTTTCAGCGCGTCCTTCAAAAGAGCCGCCATGGCGCCTTGGGCTTTGAGATCGGCACAGGTGACGGGTTTGTCATCGTAAGTGTAGCCCACGATGATGCGCGCGAGCCGCTCTTTCAGATCGGACACGGATTCCGAGAGACAGAGCACTGCCATGATCTCGCTGGCGACGGTGATGTCAAACCCGTCCTCGCGCGGCACGCCGTTCGCTGCGCCGCCGAGACCGTCAACAATATGGCGCAATTGGCGGTCGTTCATGTCCACACAGCGTTTCCAGGTGATTCTGCGCACGTCGAGATTCAACTCGTTGCCCTGCTTGATGTGGTTGTCAATCATCGCGGCAAGCAGGTTGTTGGCGGTGCCGATGGCGTGAAAGTCGCCGGTGAAATGCAGGTTGATGTCCTCCATCGGTACGACCTGGGCGTATCCGCCGCCCGCAGCGCCGCCCTTGATGCCGAATACCGGTCCGAGCGACGGCTCACGCAGAGCCACCGTCACACGCTTTCCGATGCGTTTAAGCCCGTCGACAAGCCCGATGGTGGTGGTGGTTTTTCCTTCGCCCGCAGGGGTGGGGGTGATTGCCGTCACAAGAATGAGCTTGCCGTATTTTCTGTCGTTTTCTTTCATGATCGAAAGATCAATTTTTGCCTTGTATCTGCCGTATTGTTCGAGGTATTTTTCATCGATTCCCGCCGCGTCCGCAATTTCGGTAATGGGTCTGAGCCTGCAGTTGCCGGCGATTTCAATGTCGGATAAATATGCCATAAAACAACACTCCCTGTTATCTGAAATATTTCACCGCAGCACGGAACATTTTAATATTATAATCCCCCGGGACGTTTTTGTAAAGGTCCGGAGCATATCTTTCGGAATGTCCCATTTTTCCGAACACTCTTCCGTCGGGAGAGGTGATGCCCTCGACGGCGAAATAAGAACCGTTGGGATTAAAATGAATGTCGTTGATGGCGATCCCGCGGTCGTCCACGTATTGCGTGGCAATCTGTCCCTTGGCGGCAAGCTCCCGGATCAGTGCTTCGTCGGCAAGCAGGCGTCCTTCTCCGTGGGAAACGGGCACATAGTAGATGTCACCCACTTCGGTTTCGGAAAGCCACGGCGACAGATTGGAAGCCACGCGCGTTCTCACGATTTTCGATTGGTGACGGGCGATGGCGTTGTAGGTCAGAGTGGGGCAGCCGGCATCGGTGTCAATGATCTTGCCGTAAGGGACAAGACCGAGCTTGATCAGTGCCTGGAAACCGTTGCAGATGCCGCACATCAGCCCGTCTCTTTTTTCAAGCAGATCGGTGACCTGTTCTTTGATCGCGGCGTTTCTGAAAAAGGCGGTAATGAATTTTCCGCTGCCGTCTGGCTCGTCTCCGCCGGAGAATCCACCCGCGATAAAGACCATTTGTGCGGCCTTGAGGCGGTTGGCAAAATCCTCTACACTGCGGGCGACGTTTTCCGAAGAACGGTTGTTGATGACGAATATTTCGGGATCCGCGCCGGCGTCGCGCATGGCTTTGGCGCTGTCGTATTCGCAGTTCGTGCCGGGAAATACCGGGATCAGTACCTTCGGTTTTGCGGTTTTCACCGTCGGCGCATAGATTTTTTGCGTTTGGTACGAGAAAGTTTCGATTTTCGTTTTCGGGTTTTCTTTGTTGCAGCGGAACACACTTTCCAGTTTGTTTTCGGAAATGCGGAGAAGTTTTTTGAGCGAAATTTCTTCGTCGGCAAAGGAGATTTTGCCGTCGGAAGTGATTTCTCCGATGAAAATTGCGTCCGCGATTTCTTCCGTGACCTCCAGCAGGAATCCGCCGTAGCAGTATCCGAAAATATCACGCACGGACAGATTTTCGTCAAATCGGAAGCCGAGCATATTGCCGAAACACATTTTCATCACCGCTTCGGCAATTCCGCCGACCGTCGGCGTATAGCAGGAAACGGCTTTTCTCGAACGCAGCAGCCGCGAAACTTTCCCGAAGGTGTCCAGAAGGGAATCCGCGTCGGGCAGATGATCCCTGCCGTAGGAGGGCTTGAGGAGAACCACGTGGTTTCCCGCCTTTTTGAACTCGTTGGGTACGATGTTTGCGGTTTTGTCGGTCGTCACCGCAAAGGAGACAAGGGTCGGCGGGACATCCAGATTCTCAAAGCTTCCGCTCATCGAGTCCTTGCCGCCGATGGAGGCGATTTTCAGCGCCACCTGCGCCTTCAATGCACCCAGCAGCGCCGCCAGCGGTTTTCCCCAACGATTCTCGTCCTTGTTGAGTCGCTCAAAATATTCCTGAAAGGTCAGATAAATCTCCTTGCCTTCCGCGCCGGCGGCAATGAGCTTGGAAACCGATTCCACCACCGCCAGATAAGCGCCGTGATAGGGGCTTTTTTCGGTGATTTTCGGATTGTAGCCCCACGCCATCAGAGAACAGCTGTCGGTGTGCTTTTTCTCCACCGGAATTTTCTGAACCATTGCCTGGATCGGGGTGAGCTGGTATTTTCCGCCGAAGGGCATCAGCACCGTTCCCGCGCCGATGGTGGAGTCAAATTGCTCGGAAAGCCCGCGCTTGGAACAGATGTTCAGGTCGTCTGCCAAAGACAGGAATTTTTCGGTGAAGCCGCCGACGATTTCCTTTTCATAGGACAGAGCTTTTGCCACTTTGGCGGTGATGTGCTTTTCGGCACCGTTTGAATTCAGAAATTCACGGCGGAGATTGACGATTTCTTTGCCGTTCCAGTGCATGATGAGGCGAGGTTCTTCCGTGACGACTGCCACGGGGACGGCTTGCAGGTTTTCTTCGTCGGCAAGCGCCAAAAACGGCTTTACGTTTTCGGGGGAAACCACCACTGCCATGCGCTCCTGCGATTCGCTGATAGCAAGCTCCGTGCCGTCCAGACCGTCGTATTTTTTCGGCACGGCGTTCAGATTGATTTCCAGCCCGTCTGCCAGTTCGCCGATAGCAACCGACACACCGCCCGCGCCGAAATCGTTGCATCGCTTGATCATGCGGCAGGCAGCGGGATTTCTGAAAAGACGCTGCAATTTCCGTTCCTCGGGGGCATTGCCCTTCTGAACCTCTGCGCCGCAGGTCTCAAGCGATTTTGCAGTGTGAGATTTTGAGGAACCGGTCGCACCTCCGCACCCGTCGCGCCCGGTAGAGCCGCCGAGGAGGATGACGGCGTCTCCGGGAGCGGGAACTTCACGCCGAACATTTTCGGCGGGTGCGGCAGCAATGACGGCACCGATCTCCATGCGCTTTGCGGCATAGCCTTCGTGATAGATTTCGTCCACAATGCCGGTCGCCAGCCCGATCTGGTTGCCGTAAGAAGAATATCCGTTTGCCGCAGTGGTAACGATTTTTCTCTGCGGGAGCTTTCCGGGGAGGGTTTCGGACAGCTTTTTCAGCGGGTTTGCCGCGCCGGTCACGCGCATGGCGCCGTATACATAGGCTCTGCCGGAAAGCGGATCGCGGATCGCGCCTCCGATGCAGGTCGCGGCACCGCCGAACGGCTCAATTTCCGTCGGATGATTGTGCGTTTCGTTTTTGAAAAGCAGCAGCCAGTCCTGATCCTCGCCTTCCACATCTACTTTGATTTTCACGGTGCAGGCGTTGATTTCTTCCGATTCGTCCAGTTTTTCAAGACAGCCCTGCGCTTTCAGATATTTTGCCGCGACAGTCGCAATGTCCATCAGACAGATCGGCTTTGTGCGTCCGAGCTCTTTTCGGATGGAAAGATACTCTTGGTAGGCACTTTGAAGCAATTCGTCCTCAAAAGTCACACGGTCGATGTGGGTAAGAAAAGTGGTGTGACGGCAGTGATCCGACCAGTAGGTGTCAATCATTCGGATTTCGGTCACGGTGGGGTCGCGGTGTTCCGATCGGAAGTAATCCCGGCAGAACCGAAGGTCGTCGATGTCCATGGCAAGCCCGTACCGACGGATGAAATCGGAAAGCCCGTTGTCGTCGAGCGCGGTGAACCCGTCCAGCGTGGCGACGGAGGAGGGAAGTTCGTATTTTACAACCAGTGTTTCGGGCTTTTCGAGCGACGCTTCGCGCGATTCCACGGGGTTGATCACATACTTTTTGATTGCACTCAGTTGTGCATCGGTGATGTTTCCGTACAGCATATAGACTTTGGCGGTACGGACAAGCGGACGGTCGCCGCGGGAGATCAGCTGGATGCACTGCGCGGCGGAATCCGCCCGCTGGTCAAACTGACCGGGAAGATATTCCACTGCGAAAACGACAGCGCCGTCGTTTGGAAGGTCACGGTAGGTGAGGTCAAGCTGCGGTTCAGAAAACACGGTGTATATCGCATAATCAAACAATTCTTCGGTGATATTTTCCGCGTCGTAGCGGTTGATGATACGCAGCGCAGTGACACTCGTGATCTGCAAAAGCGAGCGGATGTCCTCAAGCAATGCGTTTGCTTCGGCGGCGAGTTCTTTTTTCTTTTCCGTGAAGATGCGGTATACCATGTCATTGCTCCTTTCCGGCATTCAGTGCCTTTAACCCGATGTCCCTGCGGAAAAACGCGTGGTCAAACGAGATTTTCCCGACCTTTTCATATGCCGCGGCGACCGCCTCCCGAAGGGTGGGAGCAGTGGCGGTGACGCCGAGAACCCTCCCTCCGGAGGTGACGAGCTTTCCGTCCTTCCTTTCGGCGCCTGCCGCAAAAACGCTGTCCTTCACACTGCGGTCTATGTGAATCTCAAAACCTTTTTTATAGTGCTTCGGATACCCCTCCGACGCCATGATCACACACGCGGCAGAAGCGTTTTGAAAACGCACGTCAATGTCGGACAGCGTGCCGTTTGTCACGGCGCGCATTACGGTGAAAAGATCGGTTTCAAGCAGCGGCAGCACCACCTGCGTTTCCGGATCTCCGAAACGGCAGTTGTACTCAATCACCTTCGGACCGTCCGCAGTCAGCATGAGTCCGAAATAGAGACAGCCCTTGAAGGTGCGCCCTTCGGCGTTCATTGCTTTCACGGTCGGAAGAAAAATTTTTTCCATGCAAATTGCGGCAACCTCGGGCGTGTAATAGGGATTGGGCGCGATCGTGCCCATGCCGCCCGTATTCGGTCCTTTGTCGCCGTCCAAAGCACGTTTGTGATCCATGGAAGAAATCATCGGGACGACGGTCTTGCCGTCCGTAAAGGACAGAACGGAAATTTCGGGACCGGTCAGAAATTCTTCAATGACGATTTTTTCGCCGCTTTCGCCGAAAACACGATCGAGCATCAGCTCGCGGACGGCATTTTTCGCCTCGTCCCGCGTTTCGGCGATAATCACGCCCTTGCCGAGCGCCAGCCCATCCGCCTTGATGACCGTCGGCAGCGGCGCGGAGTCGAGATAGGCAAGCGCTTTTTCGGCATCGTCGAAAACCTCATAAGCGGCGGAGGGAATGCCGTATTTTTTCATGAGATTTTTGGAAAATACCTTGCTTCCTTCGATAATCGCCGCTTTTTTGTCGGGCCCGAAGCAGGGAATCCCGATTTCGGTGAGGGCATCCACGGCGCCGAGACAAAGCGGATCGTCCGGAGCGACCACCGCATAATCGATGCGCTTTTCTGCGGCAAATTTTACCTGTGCGTCAATGTTCTTTGCGCCGATATTCACGCAAACCGCTTCCTGTGCAATGCCGCCGTTGCCGGGGAGAGCGTAAATTTCGGTAATATCTTTGTTTTCTCTGAGCTTTTTAATGATGGCGTGTTCGCGTCCGCCGCCGCCGATTACCATGACTTTCATCCGCAAAACTCCTTATCAGTGATGGAACAGCCTCATTCCCGTGAATGCCATTGCGATGCCGTATTTGTTGCAGCAGTCGATGACAATGTCGTCACGGATGGAGCCGCCCGGCTCGGCAATATACGTCACGCCGCTTTTGTGCGCGCGTTCAATGTTGTCGTCAAACGGAAAGAACGCGTCGGAACCGAGGGAAACGCCCGAAATTCCGGACAGATAATTTTTGATTTCCTCATCGGTCAGCGGGGTCGGTCTGGTTTTGAAGTGTTTCTGCCATACGCCGTCCGCACAGACGTCTTCCTCGTTGCGGTTGATAAAGCCGTCAATGACGTTGTCACGGTCGGGACGGCGGAGGTCGTCTCTGAACGGCAGATTCAGCACACGATCATATTGCCGCAGAAACCAGGTGTCCGCCTTGGAGCCGGCAAGCCTTGTGCAATGGACGCGGGACTGCTGCCCCGCGCCGACGCCGATGGCTTGTCCGTCGAAAGCAAAACAAACGGAATTGGACTGCGTATATTTGAGCGTGATGAGCGAAATGAGAAGATCCCGCCGGGCGTTTTCGGGAAGGTGTTTGTTTTCGGTCACGAGGTTTTCAAGAAGGAAAGCGTCGATTCTAAAATTGTTTCTTCCCTGTTCAAAGGTGATTCCGAACACCTGCTTGCGCTCTGTCGGCGCGGGGAGGTACTCGGGATCGATTTCCACAATATTGTAGCTGCCGCTGCGCTTGGATTTCAGAATTTCAAGTGCTTCGGGGTCGTAGCCGGGCGCAATGATTCCGTCGGAAACCTCCCGCTTGATCAGCTCGGCGGTTTTTTTGTCACACGGGTCGGAAAGCGCCACCCAGTCTCCGAAGGAACACATACGGTCGGTGCCTCTTGCTCGTGCGTAAGCGCAGGCGAGCGGGGAGTCGTCAAGCCCTTGGATGTCATCGACAAAGCAGGCTTTTTTCAGCTTTTCGGAAAGCGGAATTCCGACCGCAGCGCTTGTCGGGCTTACATGCTTGAAGGAAGTCGCCGCAGGCAGTCCCACGGCTTCTTTCAGTTCTTTGACAAGCTGCCAGGAATTGAAAGCGTCAAGAAAATTGATGTACCCGGGCTTTCCGTTGAGGATTTTAATCGGCAGATCGCTTCCGTCTTCCATAAAAATCCGGGCGGGCTTTTGGTTGGGGTTGCAGCCGTATTTCAGCTCGAATTCTTTCATCGCCGTTCTCCTTTGTTTTTGTTGATGAGCGTGTCGGTGAATTTGCCGGTTTTGATGTTCGTATAGCGGACGTAAAGTGAAATTTTGTTGTCGGCATGGAGGCTTTCCCAAAGCTCGTTTGCAAAATCCTCCATGCGGTTTTCGACGGCTACCCGGTGCGCCTCGCCCGTGAAAGAGGGGAGAGGATTGCCGTCGGAAACGTAGGTGTGCAGAAAGTGACCGAGACCGGGAACCGACGGGTACGAATACGTATAACGGCAGCAGGCAGATCCTTTTCCATCCGCGCTTTTTAAAATACTCATCTCATAGCGAAAGCCGCCGTCAAAAGAAAGAAACCCGCTGATTCTCGGCGTGAAGTTCGGGGCGTCCGGTTCAAATTCACGGGTTTCCAGCGCTTCCTTAAAGCTCTTTCCTTCGTTCATCAGACGGTATACGGTGTCGGTCTGATCGCCGTTTGTCACGATCAGCCCGTTTTCTGTGGTGCGGACGGCGTTGTAAATGATCAGCGACGGATCGGCGACCTTGGAAGAATCAAACGGTTCGGTTCTGACGGTGCCGTTTTCCGAGACAAACACACGGTTTCGGCTGTTTTCGCTTCTTCCCATGATGAAATAAGCGCACACGGCGTTTTGCCGATCGGGCGTCGTGCCAATGACGATGCCGCGCCCGGGATAGGCGTTGGCAGATAAAAGGGAGGACAGGCGGTCGGTACTATACACGTTCATTTTGGCTCTCCTTTATTTGTTTGCAAACGATTTCGGCGGCTTTCGGCAGAATCTCCCATTCGGCGTTTTGCATCACGCGTTTTTGCAGGGTTTCGGGCGTGTCGTTTTCTTCCACGCTCACCGCTTTTTGCAGGATGATTTTCCCGCCGTCGGGAATTTCGTTGACCAAATGCACGGTAGCTCCGGTCACCTTCACGCCGTAGTCAAGGGCGGCTTTGTGGACTCTCAGTCCGAAAAAGCCGGCGCCGCAGAACGACGGAATCAGGGACGGATGCACGTTGATGATCCGGTTCGGATAGTGCTTTACAAAATCCGCACTTAAAATGTTCATAAAGCCCGCAAGGACGATCAGTTCGGCGTTTGCCTTGTGCAGGGCGTCCAGAATGGCTTTTTCAAATTGGTCGGCGGTCATGGATTTCCGTTCGCAGACGGCAGTGGCAATTCCGGCGGCTTCGGCTCTTTTGAGCGCGTAGGCGTCCTTGTTTCCCGAAACCACAAGACGGATTTCTCCGCTTTTGAGAATGCCGTTTTTCTCAGCGTCAATGAGTGCCTGCAAATTGGTGCCGCCTCCGGAGACCAACACCGCGATGGTTGTTTTCTTATTCAATGATAACACCCTTGCCGGATTTTATCACCGTTCCGATAAGATACGCGTCCTCGCCGTGTTCTTTCAGAACAGCCAATGCCGTTTCTTTGTCCTTGTCGGCGACTGTGACGCTCATGCCGACGCCCATGTTGAAGGTGTTGAACATATCTCTTTCCGGAATGTCTCCCGCTTTTTGAATCAGCCGGAATATCGGCGGGATACGAAGGGATGCCTTTTCAATTTTTGCGGAATACCCGTCGGGCAGCGCACGCGGAATGTTTTCGTAAAACCCGCCGCCCGTGATGTGGGAAACCGCTTTGACCTTGACCTTTTCAAAGAGGGCAAGCATGGATTTTACGTAAATTTTCGTAGGCTTCAGCAAAGCTTCCCCCAGCGATGCTCCGTCAAGCTCCTCAAGCGGGGTGTTGAGGTCGCGGTTTTCAATGTCGAAAACCTTTCGCACCAGAGAAAAGCCGTTGGAATGAACCCCCGAGGACGCAAGCGCGATGATCGCGTCGCCCTCCTGCACAGTGCTTTTGTCCAGCATTTTTTTGCGGTTCGCAATGCCGGTGCAATAGCCTGCCAGATCATAATCGTCTATTGCCATAAGTCCGGGATGCTCGGCGGTTTCGCCGCCGATGAGCGCACAGCCTGCCTGTACGCAGCCTTCCGCAACGCCGCTTACAATGGCGGCAATTTTTTCGGGATAATTCTTCCCGCAGGCAATGTAGTCAAGAAAGAAAAGCGGTTTTGCTCCGCAGCAGATGATGTCGTTGACGCACATGGCAACGCAGTCGATGCCGATGGTGTCATGACGGTCCAACAGCATGGCAAGCCGGATTTTTGTGCCCACTCCGTCGGTGCCGGAAACCAGCACGGGTTCTTCGATGCCCTTCAGATCAAGCCCGAAGCAGCCGCCGAACCCGCCGACGTCGTCCAGACATCCCGCGGTTTTCGTTCGTGCAATGTGGCGTTTCATGAGTTCTACCGATTGATAACCGGCGGTGATATCCACCCCGGCGTCAGCGTAGGATTTCGATTGCGAATTATTCATTGCCGCCCTCCTTGTATTCGGAAATTTTGGTTTCAAATCTGTTTTTCATCGGTGCACTCGGGATTTCTGTCGGGTATTTGCCGTCAAAGCAGGCAGTGCAGAACCCCGTGCCGCAGCCGCATTCGGCAATTTGCTTTACATTTGTGACACTCAGATATCCGAGCGAGTCCACACCGATCAACGCCGCGATTTCTTCCACCGAGTGCTTGCAGGCAATCAGGTTTTCTCTCGAGTCAATGTCGGTGCCGTAATAGCAGGGATTCATGAACGGAGGTGCGGATACGCGCATATGAATTTCTGTGGCGCCCGCGTCCCGCAGGAGCTTGGCGATTCTGGCGCTGGTGGTGCCGCGCACGATGGAATCGTCAATCATCACCACGCGCTTTCCTTTCACCACAGAGGCAATCGGATTGAGCTTGATTTTCACCTTGTCCTCGCGGCTTTTCTGCCCGGGGGCAATGAAGGTTCTGCCGATGTATTTGTTTTTGATAAATCCGATTTCGTAGGGGATTCCCGATTGTTTGGCATAGCCGAGTGCCGCGTCGAGACCGGAATCCGGAACACCGATGACCACATCCGCCTGTACGGGGTGTTCAAGTGCCAGAAAAGCTCCTGCCCGCTGCCTTGTGGTGTGTACGGAAGACCCGTCGATGACCGAATCGGGACGGGCAAAATAAATGTATTCAAACACGCAGAGGGAGCAGGGCACTTTTCGGCAGTGATCTTCGATGGTTCTCACGCCGTTTTTGTCGAAAATCACGATTTCTCCCGGCTTGACATCGCGGACAAATTCCGCACCGACCGCGTCAAGCGCGCAGCTTTCGGAAGCTACAATGTATCTTCCGTCGGGAGTCTTTCCGTAGCACAGCGGGCGAAATCCGTTTTCATCGCGCACCGCAATGAGCTTGGAAGGGGACATAATGACCAGGGAGTACGCTCCCCGGATGCGGTTCATGGCGGCGTTGACCGCCTGCTCGATGGAAGGCGCCGTCAGCCGCTCTTTGGTGATAATGTAGGAGATCACTTCGGTGTCGCTGGTGGTGTGAAAAATGGAGCCCTCAAGCTCCAGCTCGCGGCGAAGCTCGCCTGAATTGATCAGGTTGCCGTTGTGCGCAAGCGCCATTTTTCCTTTGATATGATTGACCACAATCGGCTGCGCGTTGCTGCGGTCGTTGGAACCCGTGGTGCCGTAACGCACATGACCCACCGCAATGTTTCCTTCTCCGAGACGACGGATGATTTCGGGGGTAAAAACGTCGTTCACAAGCCCCGTGTCCTTGTAACCCGTGAATACACCGTCGTCGTTCACCACAATTCCGCAGGATTCCTGACCGCGGTGCTGAAGGGCAAAAAGTCCGTAATAGGTCGTGCCGGCGATGTCGTTGGTCTCTGTGGAATATACGCCGAATACCCCGCATTCTTCTCTCAAATTACTCATCAAAGCCTCCGAATGTCAGTTGCCGAAAACCCGTTTCATCATTTCGTTGTACGCGTCCTCCACGCCGCCCATGTCGCGGCGGAAACGATCCTTGTCCAACTTTTCGTTGGTGTCGGCGTCCCAGAAGCGGCAGGTGTCGGGCGAAATCTCGTCCGCGAGCACGATCGTACCGTCACTCAGTCTTCCGAATTCAAGTTTGAAATCCACGAGCTTCACTTTCAGGGAAAGGAAATATTCTTTCAGAATGTCGTTGATCTGAAACGCCATGGCTTTGATTTCTTCGATTTCTTTCTTTGTGGCAAGTCCCAGCGCCAGTGCGTGATACGAGTTGATCAACGGATCGTGCAGACTGTCGTTTTTATAGGAAAATTCAATTGTAGGTTCGGCAAACGCAATGCCCTCCTCCACACCGTAACGCTTGGCAAAAGAACCGGCGGAAATGTTGCGGATGATGACCTCCAACGGTACAATGGAAACCTTTTTCACAACGGTTTCCCGGTCGTTGAGTTCTTCGACAAAATGGGTGGGAATGCCGTGGCTTTCAAGCAGACGGCAAAGAAAGTTCGACATTCTGTTGTTGATTGCGCCCTTGCCGCTGATGGTGCCTTTTTTCAGACCGTCCAGCGCGGTGGCGTCGTCTTTGTAGGAGACGATGACGAGGGAAGGATCGTCGGTGGCGTATACCTTTTTTGCTTTGCCTTCGTAAAGCTGTGCGGTTTTTTCCATGTTGAATTCCTCCGTTAATGAAACTGTTAATGAAACTGTTTTGTGATGGCAGTATCTTTTTCAAGGACTTTTTCTGCGTCCGTTCTGCGCTTTTGATCCAGCTTTTCGGCGAGAGAGCCGTCGCAGATGCTCAGCATTTCGATACCCAGCAGCGCGGCGTTTACCGCACCGTCCACGGCGACGGCGGCAACGGGAATGCCCGAGGGCATCTGCACGGTGGAAAGCAGGGCGTCCATGCCGCCGAGCTGTCCGGAATTCACGGGAATTCCGATCACCGGGAGTGTGGTGTTTGCGGCAATGGCACCGGCAAGATGCGCCGCCATACCGGCGACGGCGATGAGAACGCCGAACCCGTTTTCACGCGCACTTTTGCTGAAACGGGCGGCTTCCTCAGGCGTGCGGTGAGCCGAAAAGACGTGTACTTCAAACGGCACGCCGAAGGCGGACAGGGTGTCCGCCGCTTTTTTCGCGATCGGAAGATCGCTGTCGCTTCCCATGATCAAGGCAATTTTTTTCATCGTATCCCTCCGAAATTGAAAAAGGGCATACTTATCCGAAATGAATAAGTATGCCCAGACGGTCGGCTGTTCAGGCTTTTTGGTTCATGTGGTGCTCCACTTATCCGTCAGTTCCAAAAAGTCGTTATTACAATTGAATTATACCATGCATTTGGTGCGGATGTCAAGCATAAGTTTTCCGTTTTCTTTTTCAAAAAGGACAAAAGACAAGCCGCCGATCAATGCGGCGGCTTGTACACTTATTTCACGATTTTCACCAAAAACGACGGGTCTGCCTTGTCGTCGTCAGCGCGTGATTCGGTGCCGAAAATGCGCATATTGTCACCGTCAAAGGTGATACGGCAGCCGTCGATGCGGCATTTTTCCGTCACGTCCTTTGCTTCGTCCGACATAAGATCCTGGACGAAAATGCGGGCATTTCCGATCGGTTCGTCAAACACCAGCGTCAGACTGTGATAATAACCGAACACGCCGATCGGTGCGTCAAACCCGCCGACTTTGAAAACAATGTCCGCCGAAGCAATGATGTCTTTGTTCGGGTTGATCGTGCGCTTGAGTGTGGCAATCGAATAAACGGCGGTTTTGGGATTTCTTGAAGCAACCACAAACGGGGTCATGTCGCCGATCGGAGTGACCTGCGGCAGCTCGCAGCCATGCGCCATCACCGCGGGTGCGGTTTCCTCATACCGCTGTCCCTTGACGTGAATCCACCAGGCGGGATTGCGGTCAAAGAAGAACGAATCGTTCAGAAGCTCGTCACTCTTTTTATAGTCGGCTTCATAAACCGAAAACGGCGGCGCCAGTCGGTGCCAACGCAGACACGCCGCGTCGGAAGAATCCTTGGTGTTTCCGCCCATAATGCCGAGTGCACAGCCGAACGCCGCGCAGATTGAGGCGCAGGTTTCCGCATTGAGAATACCGAGGGTGTGATCGAACGGTTTCATTCCCACCGAAGCCGTAAGCGCTTCATTGGCGCGCATAAGCATGGAGGAATCCTTGAAGGGCGGAGCAACGTCATACAGGCGGAACACGTCGGATACGGGAAGAATCCTTTCCGTCCGTGAAGTGCGGAATTCAACGCTTCCCATCCGGGAGTACGGTCCCTGGCAGACGGCGTGTTCCACGAGAATGTGCGGGGCGTTTTCGTGCAGAACTTCGGTCATCATCCGACGGTAGTCGGGGTCCTCGTGGGCGCCCCAGTCGATCTTCCAGTACCGCACACCGGCGCTTTCACACCAGCGGGCGCGCTCTGCCCAATAGTCACGGGCTTCTTTTCCGACGCCGAGGTCGCCGGTTTCATTGCCTCCGGTTTCGGTGGCAATCCAGAGTCCGATTCCGGCATAGCCCAACTCTTTTGCTTTGCGGTTGAGCGTTTCCAGACGCTCCACAGGGGTGTTTCCGTAGTTCGGGAATTTTTTCGGATCGGGGTCACAGGTGCCGAAAAGACGCTTGACATCCTTGCGGTTGCGGCTGCCGAACGGCACGTCCCAGCCGTCGTCCAGAAGCAGATACAACCCCGCGCGGTACTCGCGGGCATAGGGATGATAATAACGTTCATTGGCAAACAGCAGTTCGTCGGTAAGCACATCACGCTGGTCGGCACAGCAGTCGCCGGAGGCAAGACCGAGCTTTTTTGCGGTAACTTCCTGAAGTTCCCATGTGCACATGTAGTCAAAATTCGGTTTGCTGTCTGATGGGATAAAATTCATGTTTGTGGTCCTCTCATCTATCTTTGTGTCGGGAACATATTTCGCCATCGCCGGAGAATGAGCAATGGCACTGTCCGTCCGGGGCGCGCGCTTTCCGCCGGTGATCAGTTCGTCGGTGCTGATGCCGAAAAGCGTAGCAATGGTAAGCAGGGCATCGTTTCGCGGCTTTGAACGACCGTTCTCCCACTTGGACACCGCTTTGTCGCTCACACCGAGCTTTGCGGCAAGTTCTTTTTGCGACAGTCCGCTTTCGGTGCGCAGCGCACAAAGATAATTGCCAAAATTAAAATCGTTCATAGGCTCCTCTCCTTTTCCGACAGAGTTTATGAATAGTATACAGGAAAATGGGCAATTTCGCAAAAAAAGCGCGGAATTTTGCCTCTACCTTCGGTAGAAAATACAAAACGTCTGTGACACGAAAATGCACATACGGTCGATTGTTGACACAAAACAGCTTCGGTGATATAATAAAAAGATCGATGATGAGGAGAATAGTATGAAATATATCAAACAATTTGGAATTATTCTGATTATATCCTTTTTGGGCGAGCTTTGCAATTTTCTGATCCCGCTTCCCGTTCCCGCCAGTATTTACGGGCTGCTGCTGATGCTCTTCTGCCTTTGTACCAAGATCATCCGCGTACAGGATGTCAAGGAAACGTCGCATTTTCTGATCGAGATTATGCCGCTGATGTTCATTCCCGCAGCAGTGGGACTGTTGGACAGCTGGGGGATAATCCGCAGAAATCTGGTGGCGTATGCGGTGATTATGGCGGTCACGACCGTGATTGTTATGGCGGTGTCGGGACTGGTGACGCAGGCGGTGCTTCGTTTGGAAAAGAAAAGGAGAAAAGATCATGGAACTGTTTGAACATTCGGCGTATTTCGGTGTCGCAGTCAGCCTGCTGTCCTACGGACTGGGTACGGTGCTGAAAAAGAAATTCAAATGGGCAATTTTCAATCCGCTGCTGATTGCCATTGCGGTTACAATCGTGTTTCTGGCGGTCACGCGAATCGATTATTCGATCTACTATGAGAGCGCAAAGTATCTGAGCTGGCTGCTCACTCCCGCGACGGTCTGCCTTGCGGTTCCGCTGTACGAAAAGCTGGATCTGCTGAAAAAGAACTGGAAAGCGGTCATGGCGGGAATCGTTTCCGGCGTGCTGACAACGCTTCTGAGCGTATTGGGGCTGAGCGTGCTGTTTGCGCTGTCGCATGAAGAATATGTCACCTTTTTGCCGAAATCCATCACCACGGCAATCGGCATGGGCGTTTCGGAAGAACTGGGCGGACAGGTGACGCTGACGGTGGCAGTGATTATTCTGACGGGAATCCTCGGAAATATGGCGGCACCGGCAATCTGCCGTCTGTTTCGCATCACCGAGCCGATTGCCAAAGGGGTGGCGATCGGAACCTCGGCGCACGCGATGGGAACAGCGAAAGCCATGGAAATGGGCGAAGTGGAAGGTGCGATGAGCGGACTGTCCATTGCCGTGTCCGGATTGTTGACGGTCATCGGCGCTTCGGTGTTTGCACAATTGATGTAAGGAGACGAAAAATGAAGGTACAACTGGTCATTTTTGACATGGACGGCACGATTCTGGAAACACTGGAGGATTTGAAAAACAGCCTGAATTTTTCACTGAAGAAAAACGGCTTTGCGCCGCGCACGTTAGACGAAGTGCGCCGATTTGTCGGAAACGGCATCCGCAAATTGGTGGAACGCGGCGTTCCCGCCACGGCAACTGCCGAACAGATTGACGAAGTGTTTGCGTGCTTCAACGAGTATTACGCCGTGCATTGTGCAGATCATACGCACGCGTATCCGGGCATTGAGGATTTGCTGAAACGTCTTCGTGCCGAAGGAGTGCGCACGGCGGTGGTGTCCAATAAATCGGATTATGCGGTGCAGTCGCTCAGCAAACAGTATTTCGACGGCTTGCTTGACTGCGCGGTGGGTGCGCGCGACGGCGTGCGCAAAAAACCGTCTCCCGATTCGGTCAACGAGGTGCTGAAGGAACTTTCCGTCCCGCGCGAGGCGGCGGTGTATGTCGGCGACAGCGACGTGGATATTGCCACGGCGAAAAACGCGGGAATGCCGTGCATTTCGGTGGATTGGGGATTCCGCGACCGCGAATTTCTGTGGGAAAACGGGGCGACGCAGATCGTTTCGGACGCAGAGGCGCTGTATCGCGCTTTGTCGGAAAAAGCATAAAATAACGCCGGCGCTTTTTTGAAAAAAAGCGCCGGCGTTATTTTCAAGCTTAAAAATCAAGAATCATGCCGTCGTAAGCGGTCAAAAATCCGCTTGCACGGGCGATCGGTTCAAATTCGTCATATACCACTTCCTTGCCGTTGTGGGTGAAATGATTCAACACAAAAACCGTGTGTTCATCGGCAATGCCTTCGGATTTGAAAAGTTCCCGAACGGCTTTGCAGCGGTCGAACGAAAGGTGAAAGGGATAGGGATCGTCGCTGCATCCGAAGGTGCAGTCCAAGGAAATTACGTCGAGCGGATGCCCGATGGCTTTCAGTGTTTTCATGCTTTCTTCGCTCAGCTCGCCGGTGTCGTTGGCGTAGAACAGAGACTTGCCGTCCTTTTCGATAACAAACAGAGGCGGGTCAGAATCCGGCGCGTGACTTGCGCGGACGGGAAGAATCCGGTACCCTTCGGCATCAAAGGAAACGCCCGGATGAATTTCGACGGTTTTCAGATAATCGTCCGAGGTAAGCCCCAGATCCGCAAGCCGTCGGTCGGTGTATGCTTTTCCTCCGGCGGCAAGATAAATTTTCAGCGGGTCGCCCGCTTTTGCATGGCTGAAGCCGGGAAGGCGCATGAAAAAATCGTCGGGATACAGATGATCGGTATGAGCGTGCGTGATCAGACAGGTTCTCACACATGGGAACGGAAAAACGAAGAAAGTGTGTATAGGTGTATGCGGGAAAGTCGATCAGAATACGGTCGTCAATCAGTGCCTGACTGCGGGTGCGGATGTTTCGTCCGCCGAGCCGGAGATGCTTTTTTGCAATTTTCACAGGAACAGAACAACGCGGGAAATCCCTCTGCAGCGGCAGTGCCGAGGTATTGAATTTTCATGGAAACGCCTCCTTGGTTAAAATACAACACACGAAAAATATTTGTCAAGATTTTTCTTGCCATCTGTGCCGAAATATGGTAAAATCAAGAAAACTCTGAAAGGGGAATCGACATGAAGTTTCATGACTTGACCTGCGACGAAGCGGTCAAAGAATTAGCCACGGATTCTATCAAGGGACTGCCGGAGGAAGAGGTTCGGCGGCGTTTGAAACAATACGGAGAAAACAAACTGCGCGCCAAAAAGAAAAAGACGAATTGGCAGCGTTTTCTCGATCAGTTCAAGGATGTCATGATCCTGATTCTGATCGCGGCGGCGGTGGTGTCTTTTGCGGTTGCCTGCACCGAAGGCGACCCCAAGGGATTTTTTGAACCTTCGCTGATTCTGCTGATTGTGGTGCTGAATGCACTGATGGGCGTGATGCAGGAAAGCCGTGCGGAAAAGGCGCTGGATGCGCTGAAAAATATGAGCGCTCCGCACGCCCGCGTGCTGCGTGACGGAACGGAAGCCATCGTGGATGCCGCGACGCTGGTTCCGGGAGACATCATTTTGCTGGAAGCGGGCGACTTTGTTCCCGCCGATGCACGCCTTTTGGAGAGCGCGGGACTTAAAAGCGAAGAATCGGCATTGACGGGCGAATCGGTGCCGTCGGAAAAGGATGCCAAGGCACAGGTGCCGTCTGAGGCGCCGCTCGGTGATCGGAAAAACATGGTCTTTTCCGGATGCAGTATCACCTACGGAACCGCCACCGCTGTGGTGACGGCGACCGGAATGGATACCGAAATGGGAAAAATTGCCGGTCTTTTGGATGCGGAAACCGACACGCAGACGCCGCTTCAGCAGAAACTTGCACAGATGGGAAAATATCTCGGCATTATGGCATTGGCGGCGTGTGCGGTGATTTTTGTAGTCGGCTTGTCGAGCGGAATCGGAGTCATGGAAATCTTTATGACGTCGGTGTCGCTGGCGGTGTCTGCCATTCCGGAAGGCTTGCCGGTCATTGTGACGATTGTGCTTTCGGTCGGCGTGCAGCGCATGGTGAAGAAAAATGCGCTGATCCGCCGCCTTCCCGCTGTGGAAACATTGGGGAGCGCGTCCGTGATTTGCTCGGACAAGACCGGTACCCTGACGCAAAACCGTATGACGGTCGTGAAGGCATATGTGGACGGATGCGCGCAGACGGAGGCAATCGGCGCGGACAATTCCGACGCGGTGAAAAAACTGCTGTGCTACGGTACCCTTGCCTCGGACGCCTCGGTAGTGTTCCGTGACGGGACGGCACAGCATATCGGCGACCCGACCGAAACGGCGATCGTGCTGGCGGCATACCATGCGGGATTTCCGAAGGATGAGCTGTTTGAAAAATATCCGCGCCTGTGTGAACTGCCGTTTGATTCCGACAGAAAACGCATGAGTGTGGTGCATAAAATTGACGGGAAAATCGTGGTTCTCGTCAAAGGCGGCTTCGATACAACCGCACCGTGCTGTACGTCGGGCGACCTGGAGACGGCGCGCCGCATCACAGAAGAAATGAGTGCCGACGCACTGCGCGTGCTGGCAGTTGCTTATAAAGAGATCGATACCCTTCCTGCGGAACCGACGGTGGAGGAACTGGAAAGCAACCTGACCTTTCTCGGACTGCTCGGCATGATCGATCCGCCGCGTCCCGAAGCGAAAGCAGCAGTTGCCACCTGCCGCCGCGCGGGGATCAAACCGGTGATGATTACGGGCGATCACGTGGTCACTGCTTCGGCAATCGCGCGGGAACTGGGAATCCTGCAGGACGGCGATCGGGCAATGACCGGAACGGAGCTTGACGCCATGACCGACGCGGAGCTGGACGAAGCGGTGGAACATACGGCAGTGTATGCCCGTGTTTCTCCGGAAAATAAGATTCGCATTGTCAAGGCATGGCAGCGGAAGGGACAAGTGGTTTCCATGACGGGCGACGGCGTGAACGACGCGCCCGCACTGAAAGCCGCCGATATCGGCTGTGCCATGGGGATAACGGGAACGGACGTGGCAAAGGGCGCGGCAGATATGACGCTGACCGACGACAATTTTGCCACGATTGTGGATGCGGTGCGCGAAGGGCGCGGTATTTACGCCAATATCCGCAAGGTGGTCGGTTTCCTTCTGGGAACGAATATCGGCGAGGTCATCACCGTGTTTACGGCGATGCTCCTGTGGCATAAAACCCCGCTTTTGTCCATGCAGCTTTTGTGGATTAACCTCGTGACAGACAGTTTTCCTGCCATTGCCCTGGGCAGAGAGGCGGTGGAAGCGGATGTCATGGAGCATAAACCGAAGCCGAAGAGCGAAGGAATTTTCGCACACGGACTGGGACTTCGGATTGTTTTGCAGGGCGTCATGTTCGGCTTATTGTCACTGGCGGCATATGCCATCGGCGCCGCGGCGGTCGGAGAGTCGGGCGGTCAGACTTTGGCGTTCATGGTGCTGTCGCTGTCGCAAATTGTGCAGGCGTATAATATGCGTTCGGAACATTCGCTCTTCAAAATCGGCGTTTTCACGAATGCGCATCTCAACCGCGCCGCACTGCTGTCGCTTCTGCTGGTTGCCGCTGTGCTGTTCACACCGGTCGGCGTGGCGTTCGGATTGGTCGTTCTTCCGTGGAAACTTTATCTGATCGGTCTGGGACTGATTTTAGTGCCGCTGGTCGTGATGGAAGTCTCCAAAGCGTGCGGCTTGATCCGTCATCAGCATTGATCGGACGGCGGTTTTCGGAAAAATGAAAATTTTTCGCGCAAAATCGGCGTTTTCCCGAAAAAAAGTTTGACATTTGTAAGAAAATGTGCTATGATTTTAGTTGCCGCATGTGCAAGGCTCAGAAAGCGGGGGAACTCCGCCTTGCGACAGCGAGTTTTATAAGTAAGGCAGGTGCCGGAAATGTACGCAGTAATCGAAACGGGCGGCAAGCAGTACCGTGTGGAAGAAGGCGATGTCGTTTTCATCGAGAAGCTCGATGTGAAAGCAGACGACACGGTCGATTTCGACAAGGTCATGGTTGTCGGTAAAGACGACGGAATCGTTGTCGGAGAGCCGACTGTCGCGGGCGCTAAGGTAAGCGCAAAGGTCCTCAAGAACGGAAAAGGAAAGAAGATTGTGGTCTTCAAGTACAGATCCAAAAAGGATTCCAAGACCAAAAAGGGACATAGACAGCCCTATACGCAGGTACAGATTCAGTCTATCAACGCGTAATGATTCGGGCAGTGTTTGAAAAGCACAGCGGTGCTTATACGGGATTTGAGGTCAAAGGTCACGCCGGATATGACGAATACGGCATGGACATTTGCTGCGCGGCGGTTTCTTCCGCGGTGCAGACGATTGCCAATGCGATGACCGAGACGTTTCTGATTCCCGCTGATGTGCAGGTGGACGAGAACCGCATCGCGGTTCGCGTTGCCGAGAAAAGCCCCGAAGCGAGCAGACTCATTGCCGCACTGCATATGCAATTGCAGTTGTTGGCGGAAGATTTCGAGAAAAACATAACGATAAGAATATCGGAGGTGTAACGGTAATGATCAGAATCAGTATGCAGTTCTTCGCGCATAAAAAAGGAATGGGTTCCACGAAGAACGGTCGTGATTCCGAGTCCAAGAGACTTGGAGTAAAGCGTGCAGACGGACAGTTCGTTCTGGCTGGCAACATTTTGGTTCGTCAGCGTGGTACGCACATCCATCCGGGTGAAAACGTAGGACGCGGATCCGACGATACCCTGTTTGCCTTAGCGAGCGGAAAGGTCAAATTCGAGCGTTTCGGTCGTGATCGCAAGAAGGTACACATCGTAACCGCTGAATAAGAAGAAAAATCCCGAGGTACCTCGGGATTTTTTTTGACTTTGAGCAGATACTGAAAGCGGGGGAAAACCGAATGTTTGTGGATAAAGTAAGAATCGCGGTAAAAGCGGGTGACGGCGGAAACGGCGCCGTGTCTTTTCACCGTGAAAAATATGTCGCGGCGGGCGGTCCCGACGGCGGAGACGGCGGCTGCGGTGGAAATATCGTGATGCAGGCGGATACGAACATTTCCACTTTGATCGATTTCAAGTATAAGAAAAACTACGCGGCAAAACCCGGAGAACCCGGTGGCGGCAAGCGCTGCAGTGGAAAAAAGGGAGAAGACCTGGTCATCCGTGTGCCGAAGGGAACCGTGGTGCGTGAAGCGGAGAGCGGACGCGTGCTGGCGGATCTTTCGGGAGACGAGCCGGCAATCATTGCCCGCGGCGGAAAGGGCGGCTGGGGCAATACGCATTTTGCCACCGCTACTCGCCAGATTCCGCGTTTTGCCAAACCGGGACTTCCCGGCGAGAAGTTTGAAGTGGTGCTGGAACTGAAGCTGCTGGCGGATGTCGGATTGGTCGGCTTCCCGAATGTGGGAAAATCCACCTTTATTTCGGTCATCAGCGACGCAAAGCCGAAAATCGCCAACTATCACTTCACCACCCTGACGCCGGTGCTCGGCGTGGTGCGCGTGGCAGAAGAAAAATCGTTTGTGGTTGCCGATATTCCGGGATTGATCGAGGGCGCCAGCGAAGGCATCGGACTCGGACACGAGTTTTTGCGCCATGTGGAGCGCTGTCGTTTGATTGTGCATATCGTGGATGTTTCGGGAAGCGAGGGGCGCGATCCGAAAGAAGATTTTGAAGCCATCAATCGCGAACTGAAGAATTTCAACGAAGAACTTTCCGAACGTCCGCAGATTGTGGTGGCAAATAAATGCGACCTGGCGACCGAAGAACAGATTGCGGACTTTGAACGGTTTGTCCGTGAAAAAGGTTATGATTTTGAAAAAATGACGGCGGCAACTGCC
>ERZ808246.793-NODE-793-length-24991-cov-10.915143_pt1 | contig 24991 bp, 35 predicted proteins | sample MGYA00521083_ERZ808246 | MGnify/ENA primary metagenome ERZ808246 (study PRJEB31516, sample SAMN03275577) | gut metagenome | biome: mammalia-associated habitat; material: feces | host: Papio cynocephalus | place: Kenya | collected 2012-07-07 ... | reverse complement strand
GTCATAGCCGCGTGAACGTTTGACCACCACCCAGTCTCCTGACTGGGTTACGGAATCCCACAGTCTGCTCATCGGCGGCAACTGTTTGACGAGCATGACCGGCGTGCCGGGCGTGATGCCGCTGATCGGGATGCGTGCGAGCGGGATCCATGCCTCGCCTGCGCCTTCGTGGATGCTGCCGTCCGGGACTGTCGGATCGGCGGCCGTGCCCTCCGCGGGAGTGCCTTTGAGCACTTCCAATGTCATGGATTCGATGTTCTTGTCGTCCCGCGTGTATTTCATGCAGACGAGGTCGTTGCGGTTCTGCCCTGTGACGCCGCTTTCGATGGTGACGGTCTGCGTTTCGGTGACGCGCGCGTACCGTCCTTCCAGGACGAGGTTGAGGACGGGGACGAGCGCGTTGTTGGCGTCCTGCATGGTGATCGCCGGGAACGTGCCGTCGGAGTTCTGCAGGAGGTAGGAGTCGTTGCCGACGAGTCCCGCCTGGATGGCGCCCATGTCGCCGCTGGTGACGTGCGGGGTGCCGGATTTGCCGGTGATGAGGTTGGTGGTCATGCCTGTTTCCCTTCATTGAGCCATTCGTTGTATTCCGTGTCCTGTCGCGCCGCGGTCTGCTTCCACGCCTGCCAGCAGTCCGTGCAGACGAGCGCCTGTTGCGTGACGTCGTCGGCCGTGGTGTGTTTGACGGTGTGCCAGTCGCTTGCGGCTTTCGGATCGTCGGCCGCGAAATATGCGTGTCTGCCGCACCTGTCGCACGCGTATTGCGTGATGTCCGTGGTCATCATGATTGTTGTTCCTTTCCTGCTAGGCGAGCCGCTGCCAGACGTGTCCGCCGAGCATCGTGTCGAGTTCCGTCCATTTGCCGCCGAGCGTGTTCGGATCCGCGCCGACGGTCCAGTAGAGCCCTCCGATTGGATGCGCGGCGAGGAACGACGCCGCGGTCTCGGTGGGTTGCGCGCTGATGGTTCCGTCGGATGCGATTTTGATGGTGGTGCCGTCCGGTTTCACGCCGCCCAACACCGTGGTGGTCGCGGGTGTCAACGTGTAGCGGTTCGCGGATTGTTCGATGGTGTCGAGTTTGGTCTTGTCTCCGGCGGTCATGAGCCCGTCCGTCGATGGACTGGCCTGTGCGACGGTGATGGCCGCCGTCGTGCCGGTGCGGGTCACGGTGACCGGAGCCGACGCGGTGATGTCCGAGAGTCGCGCCTGCGCCGTGGACAACGCGTTCTGCGCGGCGCTTGTGGCCGTGTCGGCTTTCGTGTCGGCCTGTTTGGCGAGGTCTCTGGCGCCTCCGATTTCCGCGGCCGCGTCGCTTGCTGCCTTGTTCGCCTCATTGGCGGTCTTCCTCACCGCTTCGAGGTCGCTTGCGGTCACGTCGGCGCTGAACGTCCAGTTCTCGAGTTTGAGTCCCGCGCCGGCGTAGTAGGCGTGGCCGTCGGAGCCTGAGCTCCCCGCGGACGTGCTTCCGCCGGAGGATTCCCCGGATGACGCGGCGCCCGTGGTGGTGGCCTCGTAGGTGACGGTCGGCATGCCGTCCGACATCTTGACGATCTTCTTGGTGATCTCCGCGGTGACGGTGATGCCGGTGGTGTTGTCGCGTCCGGTCACGGTGTCGCCCACCTCGAGGTCGAGTCCGTCGGCCACGTCCACGTCGATGCTGCCGGTGTCGCGCAGCTCCTGGAGCTTCTCCTTGCCTTTCGTCTCAAGCTCGTCCGATTCGGCCGAGCTGAGCTCGTACACTTCGGCGCGTTCGTCGAGGCCGGTGAGGGTCTGCGTGTGGCCGAGGTTGCCTTTCGCGTCCGCGTACCAGTGGACGACGAGACGGTTGGCGAGTTCGCCCTTGCCGAGGCAGATGAGGTGGTTGACCGGGTGCGACGCGAGCGTGCACGTGAAGTCCATGAGGTCGCTGTCCACCCCGTCGCCGGCAGCCACCGACGCGGGCGCGCTGATGGAGATGCCGGAATCATCCGCATGGAGGGCGAGGCGGAGGCCTGACGCGCGCAGGCATTTCACCAGTCCGCTGTACGCGTCCGTGTAGCGGTCGAACTGCCAGCTGGCGGTCTTGGCGGTGTTCTCGGACACATGGAACAGGTTCTGCAGTCCGACGCGTTTGACGACATTGGACAGCAGCGTGCTAATCGACCCTGACATGGTCAGGTAGTCCTTGCCTTTGTCGGGTTCGAGGATCTTCGACGCGAGCAGCCCGTGCCAGTCGCGGCCCTTGTAGGTGAGCTGGCCTTCGCCGGCGGTGACGCTGGTCTCCACGTCGTCGACGATGCCGCCCCAGCCTGTCCCGTCGATCCACCACAGGCAGCCAGCCTGCAGGCGGATCGACGTGGTCAGTTCGAAGTCGTTCTCTCCACTGCCGTAGGCGAGGTCGAGCGTGTACGAGGAGGTCGATCCTTGCGGCACGCCTTTCGTGTCGGTGACGATCAGCTCCATGGCGGCGCGCTCCTTTCCTCGCAGACGGTCAGGTCGAATTCGAATCCGCCGGCCCATTTGACGCTGCTCGACCCAGTGGCCAATGGCTCGAAGATGTAGGTGCCGGAACCTCGGCCGCTTCCGCGCAGGGCCTTCGAAAACTGGTTGGTACGCAAACCCATGTCCGAGACCATCGTGACTGTCTTCTCCACGCCGGTGCCGTCGATCTCGAGTCGGCTTCCCGCCGGCACGCTCACGTCGACCTCGTACCGGTTGCGGCCGATGATGACGTATGGGTTGACGCATGGGCCGAAGATGGTGAGCGCGACCGGCTGCGTCATGCCGGTCGTGTTGGAGACCTCCTGCACGACGCTCATGCCGGAATAGTCGTGCGGATAGTTGTGCGGATAGTCGAGTCCCGTGGAATCCGCGTCGCTGCGTGGATTGAAGTGAGTGGTCGAGCGGCGCGTCCACACGCCGTCGGCGAGCACGATGGTCAGTTCCGTCTCGACCATCGTCGGGGTGATCGACTGCGGCGTGCTTTTCGTGATCCACGCGGACGCGGTCCATTCCCCGTCGGCGACGAGTCTGCCGGGCTCTCCGGCGGCCATGTCGGCGTCGGCGAGCCTGTCGAGCGTGTCCAACGCTTCCAATCCGTCGTGCGCCTTGACGGTGATGGTGAGTTCGCGCGCCTGACGTGAGACGCCGGTCAGGCCGCGCGTCCCCAGGTCATACGACCATGCGCGGCCGCGCATGGCGGGCATGGTCTCGCCGTAAATCGGTCCTTCGAAGCCGATTCTCTCGCCGGTGGCGGCGCACACGTATTCAAGCGATCGCATTCCTCACCTTCCTTGCGAAGTCGCGTTCGCCGAGTGTCGGCGTGTATTTCGCGATGATCGGTCCGAGGTCGTCGTGCAGTGATTCGACCGCGGCGATGAGCGTCTGCAGATCGTCGGAGCCAGTCGTGGCGGTGGTGCCGACGCCGCCGGTGACGTTCGCTCGTCCGGTCTTGGACCAGTCCGCCGTGTCGAGGCTCATGGACGAGACGAGCGAGTCCATCGACCTGCTGACCGCCGACGCGGAATCGTCGATGCCCAACGCCATGCCACGGCCGACCATCACGCCGACCTCGTCGCGGAAAACGCGTGACGGGGAGTGGATGCCCAACGCGCTCTTGGCCTTGTCCACCAAGCCCGACAGCGCGTTGGTGATGCTGGAATACAACGAGCCGACCATGCCCGTGATGCCGTTGATCAATCCTTGGATGATGTTGCGTCCCGCGTCCACCAGCCAGCTGCCCGCGCCGGACACCGCGCTCCGTACGGTGCCGCCGATGCCGCTCACGACGCTTCCGACACGGCCCACCATGTTGCTCACGGTGCCGACGATGCCGCCCCAGACACTCGACACGATGCTTCCGACACCGTTCCACAATGCGGTCCACACGCTTCGGATGGTCGAACACGCGGCGGATATCACGCCTCTGACCATGCCGACGCCGGCGGAGACGACACCTTGGATGCCGCCCCACACCGCCGACGCGATGCCCTGGATCGCCGACCATGCGGCGCTCCAGTTACCGTTGACGACCGCGAGCGCCAGTTGGATGATGCCTTGGATGACGGCGAGTGCGGTGCTGATGATTGTGGTGACGATGGTCCATGTGCCTTGTACGACGGTGGATATGGTGTTCCAGAGTCCGTTCCAGACTGCGCCGATGATGGTGACGGCGGTTTGGAAGATGGTTTGGATGATTTGGATTCCGGCTTGCAGGAGTGGGGTTATGGTGGCGATGAATGTTTGGATGCCGGTGATGATGGCGGTGAGTGCGATGGTGACGTATGGGCCGATCGTGTTCCAGACGTTTTGGAGGATGGTGGTGATGAGGGTCCATCCGGTTTGCCAGATTTGTTGGATTTGGCTCATGGTCTGGGTGATGAATGCGGCGATGGCTTGCAGGATGGGCTGGCATGCGGTGCTGATCTGGTTCCAGATTCCCGCGAACCATGTGGTGAAGTTGTTCCAGAGTTGTTTGCCGGTTTCCGTCTGTGTGAAGAACCATGTCAGTGCCGCCACGACCGCGGTGATGCCTGCGATGACGAGGACGAACGGGTTCGAGGCGAGGAGGCCTGTGAACAGTCCCCATACGGTTCGTGCCGCGGTGGTGACCGTCTTGAACGTTCCGACGGCGGTTTTCACGATGCCGAAGTTGCCTGCGGTTGTTTTCAGTGCGGGGCCGATGCCGCCGAGGTCGGCGGCGAGGTTGACGAATCCTGAGATGCCTTTTGCCGCTGTGGTGATTCCCTTGGCGCCTCTGCTGATGCCGTTCAGAGCGGCCGTCAACGCTTTGAAACCGGCTGATACCACGCCGATGCCTTTGCTGGCGAGGATGAGCGCGGTGATTCCCTTGGCCAGCGGGATGATGGCGTCGGCGTGGGCGGACACGTAGTCGAGGAGTTCCGTCGTGGCGTTCAACAGTGTTTTGGATCCGTCCGCGATCGCGGGCAATTGTCCTTTCGCCTGGTTGTAGAGTTCGGAGAGCGGTTCGGAGATGACGTTCCAGACGGCGCCGGCGGCTCCCGACAGGGATGAGCCGAGTTCCTTCAGATCGTCTTTGAGGGATGCCAGATAGGAGGCGAACTGCTGGACGGTCTGGCTTTTGCCGAGCTTGTCGAAGAAGGCTGTGACCGTGGGGATCGCCTGTTCCAATCCCTTCTGCAATCCCGCGCCGACCTTCTCCAAAGTCGGGGACACCGCCGCGGTGAACGCGTCGATGAGCGGGATGGCCTGGTTGAACATGCCACGCAGTCCGTTGAGGACGGGCGTGGCCGCGGTCTCGCCGAGTCGGCTCAACGCGGCCTTCACGTTCGCCAGCGCTCCGCTGAACGTGGTGCCGGCGCTTTGCGCGGCTCCACCCAATCCTTCCTGCATGGCGTCGGCGAAGGTCTGGAAGTCGATCTTGCCGTCCGACACCATGTCGGACACTTCGGCGCTGGTCTTGTTCAGATGCTTGCCGAGCATCTGGAGGACGGGGATGCCGCTCGACATGAGCTGGAGCATGTCGTCGCCCTGGAGCTTGCCTCGCGCGGCGACCGATCCGAAGATCGTTCCGATGTCGGTCAGGCTCCTGCCGCTGATCTGCGCGGTGTCGGCCACGGTCTTGAGGACCTTGGTGAGCTGTCCGCCCTCCTTGACACCGGAGGCGGACAGGCTGGCCGCGACGGTCGCGGCGTCGCCCAATCCGAAAGCGGTGCCCTTGACGGAGGCGAGCGCGTCGTTCATGATTTCGGTGACGCTTGCGCTGTCGTGTCCTAGGCCTTTGAGCTTGGCCTGGGCGTTCTCGATGTTGAGGGCGCGGGTGAATCCGCCTTTGGCGGCGAGGGCGGTGATGCCTCCGGTGATGGTGGCGATCGCGCCGATGCCGAGTTTGCCGACTTTGCCGAAAGCGCCGCCGATTTTGGTGATGAGCGATCCGCTGCTTTTGGTGGATGCCTTGTCGACCGCGTCTCCGATGTCGCCTTCGATGCTTTTGCCGAATCCTTTTCCGGAGGGTTCGACGTGGACGTATGCGACGCCTATGTCCTGTGCCATCATGCTCCTTCATTTGCTGTTTGTCGGGATTCCGATGGCGGTCGGGATCATAGGTCGTCGGTGATGTGGAAGATCTTTTTGAGTCTTTCCCTGTCGTCGCGTTGGCGGCGTGTGAGGTTGTGCGTCGGCGTCGGCATGCGGAGCGGATCATGCGCATGGTCGAACCATGGCCGTTTCTGCCGTTCCGGGGCTGTCATCCAGATGGCCTGTTCGGCGGCGCTTGGCGTGTAGACGGCGTTCTGCAAAGCCATCCACGAGTGGCTCGTATGGTCCTTGAGGATTTCGCGGGTCAATGCCCATGCGAGTCCCCAGTCGGTTCGCGGGCGCTTGCCTTCAAGCCATTCGGGGAAGCGTACGGGCCGGTAGATCTGCCCGTACGCCCGGATCCAGTCGTAGGCTAACGCCGCGCGATGGGTGTTCCAGAGGTGGGCGAGGTAAACGCTTTTGGGTCCAGTCCGGATTCCTCGGCCCACGCCTTCACCGTCGCGGTGAGGTATGCGAGCGGACGCTGGGTCTTGCGCAGCGCGTTCCAGAAGTTCGGCTGCATCGTCTGGAAGTATGCGAGGAACGTGCTCATGCAGGCGCTGGTCTCCTCGTCGGACAGTGCGGGCCTGCTCTTGACCAGCAGGATGGCCTGCACGAGCTCGATGGGCAGTTCCGCGTTGTTGAGGTTCGGCAGGTCGAGCTTCACGCCGGCGACCTCGAGGTGCACGTCGGGTTTGAGTTCCTCGGCGTCGTCCAGACTGACGTCGACGACGTGATAGGTGTTGTCGCTCATGTGTTCTCCGTTCGGTTCGTGGCGGTTGGATGGAAAAGGATCCCGTGCCGTCGACCGCCATCGGCGGCACGGGAAGAATCATCGGGTCACTGTTCCGTGACGAGGCCCCATGCGTGGAACTGTTCGCCGTTGTCGCCCTTGAGCAGCTTGAACGTCATGCTGAAGCTCATCAGCTCGCTGGACTTCAGGCTCACGTCGTCGCGGTCGGACACCTTCGCGTTGGTGCCGTACAGGAGGAACGGGCGGTCCTGCTGGTCAAGCGCGACCAGCACGAGGGTCCATTCCTTCTTCAGGCCGGCGCCCTTGATGCCGATGCCGCCGTCCGAGTCGACGTCCACGTCGAAGTAGGCGGACACCACGTCCTTGCGGCCTTCCATGGCGGCCAGCTGGAGCGTCCAGTAGCCCGGGTCGGTGTCGGACAGGACGATGTCGCCGTTGTGGGCCTTGTAGTCGGTGCTGTCGCCCGGCTCCGGGTGCAGCACGGCTCCGTCCTCGGTGCTGTAGCCGATCGGCTTCTTGCCGGACGGCGGAGTCCAGTTCACGCCCGTCGGCGTGACGAAAGTGTTGTCGCCCCTGGGGAACAGGAACAGCGCGTAGTTCTTGATCAGCCTCACATTGGACGCGGTGTTCCCGTTGGACACGTATCCGTAATCCGTCTTCGTAGGCTGCTGTTCGCCGCCGGAATCGGCCTGCGGCGCGACGGTGGTTTCCTCGTTGTTGTCGGACATTCGTCCTCACCTTTCCATTTTGTTCACGCGTGTGGCGGCACGTTTCGCTGTCTGTTGTCGGTTGTCATATGACGGAGACCTCGAGCAGGAGCACGCCGTACGCGTCCACCAGTCTCGAATCCTCGCCTTCCATTCGCACCGGCCCGGATTCCAGCGTCGCGTCGATGAGCGGCGCGACGTTTCCGAGCCTGATGATCTCCCTTGCTATGTCGGCCCACAGGCGGGCGGCCTTGTCCCAGTCTCCGGTGTGGTCGGCTCTGGCGCATCGCACCGTCAGCCTCAGCCGCGCGTATTGGCTGATCGGCGTGCTCATGCCCTGCATGGAGTCGGCCAATGTCGCTTCCGTGAAGGGTGGTTCGAGGTCGTTTCGTCCGATCGTGTCGAACGTCACGTCGGGGAACAGCTCCCTGAGTTTCGGCAGGAGCAGCGGCTCCATGCGCCGCGGGGTGACGGGGATGCTCATACGCGCATCCTCCCGATCGTGTCCTCCAACGTGCCATGGGCCTTCTCCACGGGTGCCGGACAGAGGATGGCCACGCCGATGCGGTTCGCGCCGTTGTAGTCGCGCACCATGCACCGGCTGTCGGTGACTGCCTCATGAACCGCGGCGCGCATGCGGTCGCGCAGGAACTCGTTTTTGAGGATCTGCTGGCTGAACGCCTTGCGGTTGAACACGAATCTGCATCGTTTGGCCATGGCCTACCCCTTCCGTTCGCCCACGGTGAGCACGTCGCCGACGTGGCGTCCGTGGATGTTGTTCCACACCTGCGGCGTGCCTTCAACCGGCAGGAGCATGCCTCGGACCTTGATCAGGTCGGACGCTTGGATGCCGGTCGGCTTGCCGCCGCGGATGTGGATCGTGTATTCGACCGTCCGGGGCGATGCGGTCTCCTCGGTCTGGTCGGTGGTGGAGACCGGCGCGACCATCGCCTGGAACGTGCCGACGCGTGACGGTTTGCCTTGGATCGGGTTGCCGTCCACGTCGGTTGCAGGCTGGCCGCGCCAGACCTCGATGGTTTCCATCAGGAGACCTCCCCCGACGCCATGTCGACGCTGAACGCGCGCTGGGCGTTGATGCCGAGGAGCTTCTTCTCGTCGTCGCGCAGCCACAGGTCGCCTGTCGGCGCTCCGAAACTGTACTGTTCGCTGAAGCTGCCGGTGGTCTGGTTCATCTGGGTGACGCCGCCGGGGATGTCGAGCGGGTCGGCCTGCATGATCCTGCGGACGATGTCGCAGGTGATTTTCGCGAGCAGGCGTGGCCGTTCGTCGAGGAGCCGCTGCCATTTCGGCGAGCGTTCCTTGATGTATTCGGTCGCGTCCAGCAGGTGGGTGACGGCTTTCGTCCGTTCCGTGTCGGTGAGCGGATGCCATCGCGCCTCGAGGTCGTCGGCCGTGGCGAACATGTCCGGTTCGTCAACCATGGTCATTTCCCTGACGGCACCTGGATGACGCCGCTGGAGGCCAGTCCGCTGATGAGACGGTTGAACTGTTTCGCCAACGCGTTGTAGGAGGCGACGAGCGCGTCGTATTCGGTTTTCGTCGGCGCGGCTGCGGCCGCGACGGCGACGTTTTCGCTCGCGTTGCCGATCGCTTCGCCGAACACCTGCAGTTTCACGCCGCCGAGCGCGTTCTGCGTGGCGGCCGGAAGCACGTAGGAGGAGCCTGCGGCTATGTCGATGGCGGCGCCGGAATCGTCCACGAACACCACGTCCGTCGTGGTCTGGATCGGGTTGACCTCCGCGTTCGCGGCGGCGATGATATGCATTTTGCTTGCCATATCGGCCTCCCGTCAGGCGGTGAGCAGGACGAAGCGGTTGATGTCGCGGATGCGGAAGCCGACCTCGATCTCGATTCGCACGGCGAACATGTTGTGCTCCCACAGGTTGACCTGCTTGCCGTCCACGGTGATGGTGGCCTGGTCGGAGATGCTTGTCTGGATTCCTTCGACGCTGCCCCATGCGGCGGATGCGAATTCGCCGCCGACGCCGATGATCTCCTTGGCGGGGGTGCCTTCGGTGACAGCCGGGACGTGCACGCCCTTGGAGATCTGGACGGGGTTGCCGAGGATGGTGGACACGTCGGACGAACCGGTGCCGTCGAGGAACAACGGACGACCGTTGTTGTCGGTGGCCTGTCGCAGGAGGCTTCGGCCCTGGGTGGACATCGCCCATCCGTCGAGGGTGCCGTCCGCGGCGGATATGGAGTCGTCGGCCGCGTTGAGGTTCTTCCACACGTCCTTGCCGAGACTGATCTGCTTCGCGGTCTTCAATGTGTCGAAGTCCGCGCCCGGAGCGTCGACCAATCCCATGATGGTCTTGTCGAACGTGCGTGCGATCGCGCCCGGACCCTTGGCGACCACCTGGTCGTAGAGGGCGCCGAAGTCGCGCTTGAACTGGTTGGAGAACGGCATGATGACCGCGATGGTGTACGGCAGCATGTCCTTCTTGCCGAAGCCGACGCCGCTCTTGGTCTTCTCCGCTCCTTCATCGACCCACGCGGCCTCGGGGTCGCCGGTGATGATCGGCACGCGCACGCCGTTGCCGGGGAGTTTCATCTCGGGCACGAGCTGCATGAACGCGCTCTCGTATTTCGCGGTCTGCCAGATCTCCGCCTGGGTTTCCGGAGTGAGGTCGAGGCCGTTGCTTTTTCGGGTCATTGACGGATCTGCCATGACTCATCCTTTCGTTAGGTGACTGATGGTCGGGTTACAGGAGCGTGTTCCTCATGGCGTTGGCGAAGTCCTCGCGGCCGGAGTGTTTCGGCTTGGCCTGTCCTGTGCGGGCGCTCTGCTCCGCGACGATTCCGCGGGAGCGCATGCCGGCGAAAACCTTCATGAGTCTCTCGGCGCAGTCGCCGATCTGCTTCTCATCGTCGCCGACGAGAACGCTTGGGTCGCTGATGCCGTATTTTGCCGCGACGGCGGAGCGGATCGTGGAGAGCTCCTTCTCGTGTTCGGCCTGTTTGGCTTCGCTTTTGAGCTTCTCGTTCTCCTCGAGCGCCTTGGAGAGCTTCGATTCGAGGTCGGTGGCCTGTCCGGCCTTCTCCTTGAGAGCCTCGTAGTCGCTTTTCCGTCCTCGTTCCCTGCCGAGACGTTCGTTGATGATGCGGTCGACTTCCTCCTGGGTGAAGGTCCTCGGCTTCGCATCGTTCACGTCCTTCGGGGTCGGAACATGCTGTTCCGACTCCTGCTGGCCGTCCGTGCCGGTCTGATTGTCTTCTGCCATGGTTGGTGGCTCCTTTGCTTGTTTTTCCACGCCTGACGCCGGCGAGTTGGCGGCCATTCTTGTTGGTTTCGCGCATGGCTGCGCCCCGCCCCATCGCTGAGGCGTGAAAGGTAAAGAAAAAGCCACCCAGATGGGTGGCTTTGAATCGATTGGAAAAATCAGTCCTTCTGCTTGACGCGTTCCTTTTCACGCTCCCGCAGATATTCACGGAAACGTTCATACTCCTCACCGCACCAAGGATTCTCATCATGGACCTGACCGAATAGAACAATCATGTCCTCCGAAGGATCAAGATCGAATTGGATGATGGCATCGACACCATTCTCGACAGGCACACCCGGCCCATCATGGTCGAGGATATCCTGATTAAGGTCTGCCTCATAGTCGCATCCACTTTCTTTCAGAAACGAAATCATCATTTCAGCGAGGCGCGAATACCGGTCATATTCCGGAGTTCCGAACACTGCCATTCTCGATTCGCTCCTATTCGATCGGGAATATCGACGTTATGCGTGGAGGCCGTTTCCCAGCCTGGGAGAAACTCACACGTACCGCAATACCATCTATCATACCGTTAACAGATCCACTATGTCCATTCTTGAGTTTTTCTTCGACGAGTTTCAGATTCCCCGGGCTTCGCAATACCGCAATGCCTGCCTCGCATATTTTGTCAGGCGTCCATGAATCAGGGAATTCGGCACGACCATTAATCCAACCGTATCCATGGAGATGTCCTCCTCCCCCGTACCCGTAAAGAATGTGATTCCATTCCTTGGCACGCATGACAGGAAGATCGTCCGGCCATTCCGGAGCCTCGGCCGGAGTCGCAGGAGGAATCAGGTCAGTCGGCTGGTGAATCGCGGTATGTGCCTTCATGACCTCAGACCTGGCCGAACGCCAGAGGCCATAGCGAAGACTGTTGTCCTTGGTGAACCTGTCGGAGTCCTTGAACACGCCATCCGTGAGCTTGTCCGGGTAGAGGCGGCGCATCTCGGCGCAGATCTCATTGGCCGACGTGCCGGACGCTTTGTTCTTGGCGGCCTCGTACATGCTCATGTAGTACCGCTGGTCGTAATGCTTGAGCTTTGCGGCTCCCCAGCTGGGGATGATGCGGCAGTCATCGTTCTTGTGGAACGGCTTGAATTTTCCGGCCGTGTCCTCGTTCCAGTAGGCGAATCCACGACTGGCGCACATGACGCAGAACGCGCACGTGTACGGACCCGTGGGGACTCGCGCGTACTTGGGCTGGGTGGGATCGGTGAGCGCTGTACGCTGTGTGGTCAGCCGCGCCGCGACTCGCACGATCTCCGAGGCGTAGTGGTATGCCTTCGTCTCGTCAGAACCGAACGTCGGCCATAGGTCGTCGATGGTCTTTCCGGCTTTCGACTGTCCGTTCTTCACCTGCTTGTACGTCAATCCGTTGAAATCGGTGTCCGCGTATCCTCCCTCGATCTGCCAGATGACACGGTCGGGGTCGAGGAGCTTCGGATCATAGTCGGGCATGTCGTAGCCGGAGTATTGGGACCATGTGTCACGGACGTGCTGGTAGTAGTCGTTCGAGAGCTGGCTCGCCGCGTCGGAGTATTTCTTCATCATCTCCTTCACGACCTCGGGCGAATCCCCGTCCCAGACCATGCCGCTTACGTCGTTGCCGGCCTGCTTCTGCAGTCGGTCGAGCGCGTCGACGTAATCGTCGTACAGGTCATTGAGGTCGAGTTCGAGTTTCCTGCGCTGCTGCGGCGTCAGGTTCAGACTGTCGAAGTACATCCGTGTCTCCATCCGCTGTTCTTCCAGCTCTGATCTGGTCGAGGATCTTGGAGGACTGTGCCTTGCGCTGGTCGGCCTTCAAGCGGACGATCTCGCTTCTGCTCAATCCCGCGCGGGTCATGCCGACCTCGCTGTTCGCGAACGAGTCGATACTTCCGGCGAGCTTGCTGAACGCGTCCGCGCTCATGGAGCTTGAGGGAGTGTTCGGGTTCTTCCAGTCGACCTGCAGTTTCATCAGATCATCGTCGGACACCGACGGATCCTGCATGCGCGCCACAAGACGCGCGGCCTGCAGAATCGATTCGCCGAAATCGCGGTCGCAGTGTCGGGCCTCGATGATCAGGTCCTCGCGCTGCGCCTCGGTCGCGTCCGCTGACGTCGGATTCGCGTCCGACACGATGCCGAGCGAGCTGGCCGGAATATTCATCGCGCTGGCGAACATGGCTGCCCAGCTTTTCAGCATCGTCAGGTGCGGATCCATGCTGGATGCTGCCAGTTGGGTCACCGTCGGCGAATCGCCGTCCGCGTCCTTGCTGATCATGTTGTAGCGGCCCATGTAGAGTTTGAGCGCGGCATCCGCGCTCAAGGACGCGAGCTCGTCGCTGGTGCCCATGAGCAGGATCTTCGGGAACGCGTAGAATTCGGCGTTCGCTTCGGCGCGCACGATGGTACGGTTCGCGCCATCGATGATATTCATCGCGTCACGGCTGATGCGGGAACGTCCGAACGGTTTGACCTCGGTCGCCTTGTAGGCGAGGCGGAACACGCTGCATTCGCCATCCACTGTGAGCTGTGAGCCTTGCACATGCCACGTGCCGAAACTGCGGGACACGCTGATATTGCGCGTCGGCATGTAAAGCACGAGCCCCGTCGCCTCGTTGTCGTTGTCCACGTCGGTGATAGCCATGCATGCCTTGACACGTCGGTTCGGATAATCCCAGATCGCCGCCGAGCTTTCCGCGGTGTGGGTGCGGATGAGGGGTCTGTTCTCCGCGTCCTGGACGACGCTGAGGAACGAACAGCCATGAATGAGCGCGGTCTGGATGGCCTGCTGGAGCACGCTGGTGAATCCGATTCTGCTCATAAAGCCCTGCAGCTGGAACGGATCATCGACGCCCGGCGAGACGAATCCCTCGAACACGCAGAGCTCGGCGAGCATATCCACAGCCTTGCGCGCCCATCCCAATGGCGTGTAGTGGTCCTTGATGGACTGCGGAACCGTAAGCCCGAAGTCGACCAGCGGCTCCTTCGACTCGTAGTAGGCGGTGAGTTTCCGATTGCGGCTCGCATGGCGAGACCATACTTCGGCAAGCTCTGCGAGCAGTTCGTTCTCTTGGCCCGCAAGCCCGTCGATGCTGGTCGGCACCACCAGCTTCGGCAGCGCCACCGCCCCGCCGGACGGCCGCCAATCATCCGGAACGCTCGTCATCTGGATGTCGCCCATTTAGATTCCTCCGATGGTCTGTCGTCTTCCGGGATGCCGCTTCGTCGTGAACGCGCCGTACAGGGCGAGCGTGGTGGACACGAGCGGCGTTATGTCGATGTCGCTGCCGAGCTTGTTCCAGGCGATCGCGCCTGACTGGCCGAGCGGACGCGTGGTCGCGCCCTTGACCGCCTCGGCGAGCTGCGGCTGGTATTCGTCCTGTGGATGTTTGAGCGTTCCGGCCTTGAGCATGTCGAGGAAGCGGCCGCACGCGCGCCCCATCTCCTGCATGTTCGTCACGGTGACCCTCACGTGCGCGGCCTTCAGGTCGGGCAGCAGGCTCATGGCGGGCGACTGCGCGTCGATGACCACGCTTGCGGTCTTCGGCCAGCGTTCGGCCAGCCAGTCGACGGCCCACATGGTTCCCGCCTGGCGGGCGTCCTTGATGTTCGCCATCTGGATGACGGCCGTGCCGTCCTCGTACCGCAACGCGGCGCCGATGGTCAGCACGCTCCTGTCCGGCGGCATGTCGATGCCGAAGCTCACGGTGCCGCCTTCGGGCACGCCGTCGATGGCCGCGGCCTTCCACAGGTCGGGGTCGATGGCGTACGCGGTGACGGTCTCGTCCCAGATTCCAAGCGCCTCGCGGCGGAACGAGTCGTCGGACAGGTTGTTGCGCATGCGCAGGATCGCCTGCTCGCTGGTCCGTCGAGGATAGGACGGGTTCGCCTTCGCCCACTGTTCGCGGTCGTCGGGATCCGCGTCCCTGTCGGCGGCGAGCTCCACGTACAGCAGGCTCCCGTCGCCGTTCATGGCGTGCATGCGCTTCTCGGTGAACGCCTCGCACTGGTCGCCGGGCTTGGGCGGGTTGCCCATGTAGACGACCAGCGGGTTCGGGCTCGTGTTCAGCACGGGGATCATGTTGTCCATCGCGCGGACGGTGAGGATCTGCGCCTCGTCGAACACCGCCACGTCCACGCTGTGCAGTCCTCGGCCGAAGCCGTTCTCTCGCGCGCCGAACATGATCCGGCTGCCGGACGTGAACGTGATCTCCTGCTGGCCGTTCGCCCTGCGGATGCGTTCCACGTACCTGCCGAGCACCGGATTGTGCTCCATCTCGCACATGTCCGCGAACGTCTCGTCGCTGGTGCGCGTGTGGTGCGCGGTCCAGATGGCCTTCAGGTTCGGCGTGAGTATCGCCTTGAGGAACAGCGCTGTGCCCACGGTGAACGTCTTGCCGATCTGCCTGCAGCTCGACAGGACAGCTCCGTCGGAGCCGCACGCGTACTTGCCTTCCGCGTTCCGCGCGAACAGGAGCCAGAGGAATCCCTGCTGCCACAGGTCGAACCGGATGCCGGCCTTGCGCGCGGCCTTGTTGATCCGCGTGAACTCGCTGCCGACGATTCCATCAGGCTGGCGCAGGACCTTGGCGATCTCAGACAATCGACGCTCCGACATCCTCCGCCACCTCGTCTTCCTCGTCTTCGAACAGGTCGGTCAGGCCGCCGCCCTGCAGGGATTCGATTCTGTCGCACACCGCGATGAGCTGTCGGCTGATCGCCGGCAATGCGTTCGCCGGTGTGGACTCGCTGTCCATGGCCTTCTGCAACCGGTCGCGGTTCGCGCGCAGCATGTCCAGCATGCTGCCGTCCATCATCCGTTCGAAGCTCCGCTGGTCGAGGTCGGATTCCGGCTCACGTTTCGTCTTGGATTCGGCCTTTTTCGCCGCGGCCTGCGGAGGCCGGTTCTTCTTCCGACGATAATCGGCTTTCTGCCTGCAGGATTTCGAACAGTAGCGTTGCGGGCGTCCGTGTCCGGAAGGCTGGAATTCCTTGCCGCAGAGTTCGCACTTCATCGGCCTTTCCTCGCTTTCCGACCTTTCGACGTTTCCCCTGTTTCCGACGTTTGAATCCATGGGGAGAAATCGGCACTGCACCCGAGGCGGCCCCAAGGGGGTATGGCCGGGTACCCTGCCCTGGTATCCGGCTCAGATGCCGAACGTTTTGAATGGCAACGAGCTTGATTTGATGGTACGCTTGCCGGCCAGCAGCGCTCGTGCGTGTTCGTCGGTCTTGTCGCTCTTCATCCTGTTGCAGATGCGATGCGTGAGCCTGCAGTTCGCGAAGTCATATGGACTGCCGCCGCGTGAGACCGGAACCAGCTCGTCCACTTCGGCGCTCATCGGATGCGGAGTCTTCAGTGTCTTGTCGACGGGCTTGCCGCAGATGGCGCACACGTCGTAGGCGGCCAGCACCCTTTGTCTGAGCATGCGGCGCCGGTATCCGTTGCCGACCCGCTCGTTGCGACGCTTGCTCATCTGGTTCCTCTCAAGCATGGAAGCCAGGCGTCATGAGGTCAGGCGCATGGCCGTCCCCGTGTTCGACTGGGGATCCCGTCATCTGCGGACATCCCCCTCCCGGGTTTGTTTACGGAGCGCCTCCGGCGGGAGTCGAACCCGCTCTCGCACTCGGCCGTGGGGAAGAGAATCCGAAGACCCCTCGGCCGGTGCGGTCTGCCGTTGACTGCTACGAAGGCATGGGCAGACGGGTTTGAGCTTCACCGCATCACGAGGTCGCGGGATTGGCTTGGTCTGCCGCTGTTTGCATGCCCGCTCTGACGTGGAGCGGGCGGAGCGTGTCCGATTGCCGTTCGGACAGGACGGGTTGCACAAACCAAACAGAGTCAGGAGAACCTGTGGTGGATATGAAAGAAGGTTCAAACCGATTTGAAATCTCGGTTTGAACCTTCTAATCCACTGACAATTATGCGTTGCACTTTCGATTCTGTCAAATCGAATCGCGTCGCATGATCTGTCCGTGCACGTCGGCGAGACGGTAGAGCGGTTGTCCCTTCTCGTTTTTGCCGGCCGGTTGGATCCTTCCTCGATGACGCCATGAGCGGATTGTGTTCGTGTTGCACCGGAACCCGCATTCGCGCAGCAGCTCGGCGCACTCCCCCGCCGTGAACGTCCTGCCGGACGCCACGCACTCCCTCAGGAACCCCAATCGCACGTCGACCACGCGCCAGACGCTCCCGCACAAGGGGCAGGTGACCTCGACCGCGTCGATGGGCGCCGACAGTCCGATTCCACACAACGGGTTCAGGCATCTGCCGATGCCGTGCTTGGACGGCGGCACGTCGATGATGCCGAGTGTCCTGCGCGTCAGCGACTCCCAGTCATGCCAGATCAGCTCGATGTCCGGCAGTCGGCGCAGTCGCGGGCAGTCGGCGCACACGCGCAGGCATTCCAACACGGTTGGGTGGAGTCTGCCGTCAACCCATGGCATCGCCGATGGCGCGTACAGTCTGCGCCATAACGCGACCGCCATGCCCTCGATCTCCTGCAGGTGGTCGAGGACCGACAGTCTGACCGGAGTGGGCGCGGATGCGAGGTTCACGCGTCCCGGCTGGTGGCCGCCGTAATGGGCGGTCGAGTCCAGGAACTCGCGCAACGCGCCGATCCACTCCAGATAACCACGCAGCCAACCATGCAGACGGTCGCCGCAGTCGGCGCACAGGGTGTCGCCGGCCGCGCATCCGCGGCCGCAGACGCGGCACATGCCGGCGAGCGCTGGTGTTGTTTGGTTGGTGTTTGTCATGGCGGTTGTAGTGACGGTGTTGATGCTGGTGGTGGTTGGTTGGGATTCGTTGGCTGGTTCGTTCATTTGTTCGATTTCCTCCGGCGGTGTAGTCTGGTTTGTGGTGATGCCAGAGCCCGGCCGGAAGGTCGGGTTCTTTGTTTATTCGCGGCCGTGCTTTTTGCTGGTCGTGTTTTCCTGTTTTCTGCGCTCCAGATAGTCTCTTGCCGCGTCAAGGTATTCGCTTCTGATCCATGCAGGCAGTCTCATCCAACCTTGATGCGGGTCGACTGATTCCAAGTCCATTCGGTAAAGCTGTTCGGCAATGACGTGGAGCTCATCGCGGTAGAACTCAGTAAAGACTGTGCTGACTGCATTCATGAAAGCGTTTTGGTCGCTTTCGGCTATGCTGAATCTTCCATCCCTGCCTAAATCGAAGAAGATGCGCCCTCCTTTGGCTTCCGCAGTCAAGCTGTATCTGACTGGCCCTTTCGTTGGATCATCGAATCCATCCGGAATCCACGAAGTATCTGGAATCATTACAGTGAGTTTCTTTTTTCCATGCATCTCACTCATCATTTACGGCTCCTCTTCGCGTGTTTGTCGGCTGTTTCGAGGATGAGCATGGCTTGGCGGATGTGCGCTTCGCGGATCCAGTCGGCCGCGTGCTCCCATTCCTCGTGGACTTGTTGCGGGTCTTCCTTGCGGAGTGCCCATTTCAGTCCGAACAGTCGTTCGGCCACGGCCAGCGTGCGTTCGTCCGCCGGTGGCAATGGCGGTTCGAGGTTCTTCCCGTCGTCGGGCTGATCGTTGACGGCCTTCTGTCGGCGAGCGCTGTTGTTTTTTGTTTCGTTTTTCATTTTGTGTCCTTGGTGTTGTGGAAGTAGGTGGTGAGCATGTCGGCGAGCGCGAGTGCGTTTTGTTGGAGTTGGATGGTTTCCTGCTGGTTTTCGGCTTGGATGGTGAATGTGTTTTCTTCGAAGCTGATTTTCATGCTGTCTCCTTGGTTGTTGGGTGGACGGTGAAGGTGACGAGGCCGGTTTGTTGGTTGAAGACCTTGACGGTGTGGCCGGTCTGGTCTGCGAGGGTGAAGGCCCTGTCTCCGGCGCCGTCGATGCTGTCGTAGGTTTCGGTCCTGCCGGTTTTGGTGTGGATGATGTAGGTCATGGTTTGCTTTCCGTGATGATGATGCTGCGGATGCCGGGTGCCGGCTTGTTGGTTCCGGCGGTCAGGTCGCAGATGATGATGTTGGTTCTCACGCCCTTGTATTTCAGGATCGCCTTGGACTTGCTCAGCCGGTCGAGGTCGAGCGGGCCGTCCAGGGTGACGCCGGTGAGGGTGGTGGCGATGCACCGGTGGCCGATCAGGTCGGAGGGAGTGCGCGTGCGCCATTCAGTATGCGTTTCGACCGTCATGGTCGCCTCCCAGCCATCCGATGAGCACCGCCACGAGCAGTATGAGCACTGCGAGATTGTCCATGGTCACCATGCTCCCTTCAGGAGCTTGCGGTACCAGCGGTAGTCCTGGATGTCGCGTTTGATGCAGTCACGTACCCTGTGCGAGCCATGATGGCCCGTGTACGGGTCATCGGGACAGTCGATGAACCTGAGGTAATAGCGCAATGTGGTCAAATCGAACTTGCGGTACGACAGCAAACCCATGTCCACGCCCATGCGGTTCAGGAACGCGAGGTCGAAATCCACGTTCGTTCCCGCCGGCACCAGCGTGAAGCGTTGAGCCAACGATTCGACGAATTCGCCTACCGCGTTCTCCACCGTGCGGCGCGCGTCGTCGCGGGGACTGCCGCCCACCAGTTCGAACAGGAGACCATTGTCCGAATGCATCGAGAACGTCAACGGACTCAAGTCGTACAAGGACAGTTCCACGGGCCGGATGACGTGATGGTACGAGCCATACGAGGTCTCCCCCAGCACGTCCGTGCATTCCAAACCGACCTCCAACGGCTCGTCCACCTCACGGTCCGTGCCCGTGGTCTCGAAATCGACCCACAGAAGCGCCTCCGGCTTCATCAGGCTTGCTTCTTCCTTCATTGGTTTTCCTTTCCTTGAAATCGCTGAAATTGGCTTATGTTCGCCTGCATGGCGATCACCTCCGACTGGGTGAGGCGTCTGGCCGTCCCGTCATCCAGGAGCAGCAGCCAGTCGCCACGCCAGTCCCTGACCGGCACGTCACGCGGATCCACCCAGCCCGGAACGATCCAGCCGAACCGTTTCGCCTCCATCGGATGCGCGTGCACCCAGCCATGGCAGCCCGTCGTGCCCGAACCGCACAGGCGCACGAGGTTCGCGGGCGAATCGTCGTGGAAGCGGCGGGACTGCCGGTGGTGCGTCGAATGGCCCGGCCACCCGTCGCCATGCGTGTTCACGCCGCAGCGCAGGCAATGCCAGCCCTGCCGTTCGGCCACCACCGGCTTCGATTCCTCGAATCTCCTGCTCACAGGTCCACCTTCCCCTTGTGGAGCTTCCCGCCCCACACGCCCTGCAACGCATAGCCGCCGACACGGGAATGCACGTCCGCCCATTCGGCGCACCGGCGCCTGACGGGACAGCCACGGCAGACGCGTTCCGCCTGCCTGACCGCCTCCGTGTCCTGCGGGCTCGGGAAGAACATGTCGGGATCCATGCCGAGGCACGCCGCATGGTCGCGCCAGCCGCTCACGCCGCCTCACCGCCATCGAACATCTGTTCGAACGACGCCATGCGTTCCGACAATTCAGCCGGATCCACGCCCTCGTTCAACAGCTCCGCGACCCCGCACGCGAGTGCCATCCAGTCGTCGGTGCCTTCGAGGTCGGTGCCGACGATGCGTTTGACCTCGTCGGACGCCCATGTGTATTTGCGGCCCGTCTTTTGGTTTTTGGCGGTGGCGTAGCCGAGTTCGTGGCCGCGCATGAGCCAGATGCGGAATTTCGCGTCCCAGTCGGCCGACTGGGTGCCGGTGTCGAGCGCCCTGTCCTGGAATTTCCGTGCTTCCGTGTCGCAGTCGATGCCGAGCCTGTCGGCGAGCGCCCGGTGTTCGTCGGATGGTTTCCAGTCGGTCGGGATCTGTGTTGTTTTTCTCGCGCGCGCGTTACTCTCTCTCGGTTCTATATATGGTTCTTCCTTATATAGGTTTGGGCGCAGGCATATTGCGCCCCTAGTTGCGCCCCTAGTGGCTGTTTTTTGCGCCCCTAGTTGCGCCCCTACGGTTTTTTGGGGCGTAGTATGCTGCGCCTCAAGCCCGTTGTTTTCTTGGGGCGCATTTTTTGCGCCTCTGAAATCCGTCATCGTGAGGTCCCACACGACGGTGCGGTGGTGGTAGTGCGCGGTGAGCTTCTGGTCGCCCTTGACGATCAGTCCGGCGGCTTCCAAGGCGTGCAGTCCGTTCTGGATGGTGCGACGGCTGTATCCGGTCAGCTCGACCAGTCTCCTCTGCGACGGGAACGCGCCGCGTCCTTCGGTGTCGGCGTGGTCCGCGAGCGCGAGGAGGATGCGCAGGAGCGCTCCCTTGACCATTTCGGCGGGCACGTGGTACATCGCCCATTCCAATGCCTTCATGCTCATGATTCATCGTCTCCTTTATCGAGATACGCGCCCTTGAGCGCCTCGCGTTCCTCTGCACTGGGCTTGTACCCGAGGTGTTCCAGCGCGTCGTACCAGGCGCGCGCGTTTTTCACGCCGCGTTCGTCGCGCCACGAATGCCAGTCGGCGTGCTCCTCCTGTCGTGCTGCGAGCACGTCGAGGATCCGCATGGGCCTGTCGTCCAGCGTCCTGCGGATCGCGTCGAGGTTCTCCTCGCATTCCAACGACCAGTGGTCGTTGGAATGCTCGGTTATCGGCAGGCTCCAACCGATCCCGACGAGCGTTGCCACGACGCCCTCGCCATGGCTTGGCTGGTATGGGATTTGAGACCCGCGTCCGACCGTCTCCACTCGCACGAGCTCGCAGATTCCCGCCACCGTCCGTTCATGCGTGAGCGTGTGGAGGTTGGTTTTCAGCCATGCGATGCGGTTGGCTTTGGCGATGGACTCGAATTCGCGGGCTTGGCGGTCGAGTTCCCCGCGGCGGGCCTTGGCCTCGCGTTGTCCGGCCTTCTCGCGTTCGGCCTTTTCCAGCTGTTCCGGAGGAATCGGCCGATACAGGGTGAAGCTTTCGTCTTGGAAGTAGACGCGGAGCTCCGGCCATGCCTCCAAACCGGTGAACCGCTTCCAGAACGCGTCGTCACCCGGGTGGATCGTCTGTTCGTACCTGTAGCCGCGCGGAGTCCAATTCCAGTACTGCTTGTCCCCGGGAAAGGACTCGACCTTGATTCCCGCCCTGGACAGAGCCTTGTCGGCCTCCTCCACCCATTTGGCGCCATCCCTTTCCTTGGAGAGTTTCCGGTACGTCCATTCGAAATCCTTCGACCGTGCGAGCTCCCGCTGCATGTCCGGATCGGACTCGAACTCCGCGAGCTTGTCCAATTGGTCGAGCGTCAGTTGGCTGAAGTCGGAGGCCATGTCGCGCGTCTCCTGCGGGATGCGCGCGATCCTCAACCTTTTTCGGACGAAACGGTCGCTCCGCCCCGTCTTCTCGGCCATCTCCTTGACGTGCATGCCCAGGTCGAGGAGCCCCTGATAGCCGTCGGCCTCCTCGACCGGCGTCAGATCGGAACGCTGCGTGTTCTCCACGAGCATGATCTCCTGTTCGCGGCGCGCGTCCATCTCCTCGACGATCGCCGGCACCGTGGCGAGTCCCGCCTGTCTGGCCGCTGCAAGACGCCTGTGTCCGATGACCACGCGGTACTGTGCATGCCCGTCGATGTCCCTCTCGCCGGTCGGCGTGACCAATAACGGCTGTTTGATGCCTTGGCTTCGGATGCTCGACGCGAGTTCGTCCACGTCGCCCACCTGTTTGCGTGGATTATGCGGATTCGCATGCAGGTCGTCCACCTGCAGATTCTCAATGGTGATGCCCATGATCCATCATTCCTTCCTAGAATTCCGGTTCGGGCTCGGCAGACTTGCCGAACGAGCCGAACGACGATGACGAGGCCGCCTGGTCGGAAGCGCCCCACGGATCCGAAGCCGGCGCCTGCGGATCCGTCTGCGTGGTGGAACCTCCCGAATATCCGGCCGGAGCCGTCGAAGGATTCCCGAACGCGCCCGCCGTGCCACGCGTGGCCTTCGCCACCTGCGCGGTCGCATACCGCAGACTCGGGCCGATCTCGTCCACCTGCAGTTCCACGGAAGTGCGCCTCACATGCTGCTCGTCCTCCCACGAATGCTGCGTGAGCCTGCCCTGGGCGATTACGCGCATGCCCTTCGAAAGGCTTTGCGCGCAATGCTCCGCCAGATCGCCCCACACGGTGCAGCGCATGAACAGCGGATCGCCATCCGTCCACTGGTTCGACTGCCTGTCGTACACGCGCGGCGTCGCGGCGATCGAGAAACCCGCCACGCTCCTGCCGTTCCGCGTCTGCCGCAACTCGGGATCCGCGGTCAGATTCCCGATAACAGTCAGAATCGTCTCGCCAGCCATTTTCAGAACCTTCCTTTCACGGCGAGAGTCTTGATGATGCGGATGGTCTCGCCACCATCCCTGGTCTTCACCATGTGCCGCAGCATCCCGCGCGGAACGTCATAGACCCTCCCGCCCGGAATCACCGCCAGAACCCGACCCGCGGCACGGCCTGCCAGCTCGCCCACGAGCGGCGTGAACCTGACGCCCAGACCCTCGAGGATCACAAGCTCCTTGAACTCCTCGGACTCCATCGCCCGCCGGCAGGCCAGGGCGATCAGACCATCGCCACGGCCCAAACGGTCGATGTCCTCGAATCTGACCGCGTTCGGACTGAAATGCCAATGCGGCAGAACAACATCCGCCATCGAAAAACCTCCTTCGAAAAACAGTTGGCTGGAACGCCGGGCCGCTGGACGCCATGACAGAAGAAACGCGTCCATCGTTCCCGAAAAGCCGGAAAGCTGAAAGCGGCCTTCGGGTGGCGTTGACGGCCCGGCAGCGCGCCGGCGGGAGGATTCGAACCCCCAGCGGAACCGGAACGACGGAAAGGCATGCGAGTGTATGTATGAGTGGACAGAAAAAGAGACACACCGCCATCCATCCCCGGGATTCCGCGTCCTTGTACGCCGGCAGACGGTCACAGGCCGAGGGCCTCGGCCGCACGCTCGTACACCTCGGGATGCAGATGGTCGATCCACGCGACCGAGATCGACGGGACGCACACGAACATCCAGAAGCCGGCCGCCACATGCTCCAACGGATGCAGGCACGCGGCAGTGCCGAACAGCACCCACAGACAGAACACGGCGCTCGACACCAGCAGGCCCATCACGATCCTGCGGAGCGTGTAGTTCGGCTTCACAGCGTCCATCCCGTCCTCCATCCGGAAATCACTGTCGGTCATCGTTCACATCCCTTCGTAGAATCGGCGTCATGGACTTCAACGGAATCGCGGACATCGCAAGCGTCATCGCGTCCCTCGTCGGCTGCGTCACAGGATGCGCGGCCCTGGTCCAGACGCACCAGACGAACAAGCTGGCGAAGACGGCGAACGGAACCGCCGAGGAATCCATCGGCATCGCGGAAAACGCCAACAAACTGGCATCCGACGCGAACGAGATAGGCGAACACGCGAATCTGATCGCCAAGCGGTCGCTCAACGCCAGCGCCGACCAGACCGTCTACCAGTGGGCCGCTTGGTTCGATGCGGAGGACTCCGCCATCACCATCGCCAATGACTGCGCACTCGAAGCACGAGACGTGCATGTCGTCATCAGAAACGACGGACAGACCCTTGCCGACGAGTGGCGAGCACACATGGCCGCGTTCGGCGAGCTGCCGCTCGAAAACGACCTCTTCACGGAGAAGCTTCGAGAAGAAGCCGCGGACCTCCGCAGAAGCGGAATCATCGGCGTGCCGTATATCAGGCTCGAGATCCATATCGTCTGGACCAGCGAGCTCGGGGTACGTCGCACCTGCGACTGCGAGCAGGGCTTCGGCAATGCGAAGCGAAAGAAGATCCTTTCCTGAAAGTCCATCGGCGCGAAGGAAATCACTGTCGATCATCGTCGCCTCCGTCCAGCCGGCACAGTGCGTCGGCCAGGTTTTGGATCTCGTTCTTGATGCGGTTTCGCGCGGCGGGCGTGGTGGCTGCGTCGAGTCGTTTGAATCCGGCCGAGAGCCGTTCGAGCAGATGGTCGCGTTTGTCCATCCAGCTCGCCTCCTTGTCTTTTGGTTTGCCGTTCATGCTTATTCCTCCATTGATCTGATCCAGCGTTCCATCGCTGTCCTGCTGACTTTCCTGCGGCCTGGTTTGCCTTCCCTGGTGGGCGCGCGGAAGCTGTCGAGGTCTCCGATGTCGATCGCGTGGCGCAGTCCGCGCACGTCGAGGCTGTACACTTGCGCCGCCTGTTCGGGACTCCATGCCAGTCGCTCCCCCAGCGGGACGCGGCTCGGATCCTTTGGCGCGTCCATCACGCG
>ERZ808246.790-NODE-790-length-25027-cov-4.428079_pt1 | contig 25027 bp, 25 predicted proteins | sample MGYA00521083_ERZ808246 | MGnify/ENA primary metagenome ERZ808246 (study PRJEB31516, sample SAMN03275577) | gut metagenome | biome: mammalia-associated habitat; material: feces | host: Papio cynocephalus | place: Kenya | collected 2012-07-07 ... | reverse complement strand
GCATCATATTTTCCCGGTAGCACAGGCTATTACCACGCCAGATGCAATGGGTGTGTGTCTGGTCAAGCCTCAGTTTGAAGCAGGACGAGAAAAAGTCGGTAAGAACGGCGTTGTCCGTGATCCGGCCACCCATCGCGAGGTTCTGCATAACGCAATGGGCTATGCTGCGGCCAATGGATTCGCTGTCCGTGGACTGGATTTCAGCCCGGTCAAGGGCCCGGAAGGCAACATCGAGTATCTGATGTTTGTACAAAAGAGCGAGGAACCGACGGTTCTGGATGATTCCGTTGCGGAGCAGGTCGTTGCTGCAAGCCATTCGACGCTGGATAAATGACCCCTTTTCAGAAAAGGAGTAAGAACGATGAAGGTTTACATCTCTCCGAACCCGGGCAAGGCACAGGCCAATGAGATTGCTTTGCGTGCTGCACAAATTTTGCAGACACACGGTGCGGAAGTTTTGATGCAGGATACCCTGCAGGCCGAGTGCAGTGCCATGGGAGTACAATATCTCTCCCAGAAGGAATGTCTGAAACGGACGGATGTGATCCTTACCATTGGCGGAGATGGAACAATTCTCCATGAGGCAAACCTTTCCCTGATGTATCAGAAACCGATCCTTGGCATCAATTTGGGCCGGTGCGGTTTTCTGGCTACCTGCGAAGTGAATGAAATGGAATCAAAGCTTGCAGCGGTTGCACGGGGGGAGTATCTCTTGGATAGCCGGATGCTGCTTTACGTCCATGTTTTGGGAGACAACTCATGGGAAGGCCATGCACTGAACGATGTAGTAGTCACCAAAGGCCGCTTGCAGCAGGCAATTGATTTCAGCATTTACTGCGATGATACGCTTGTGGAGCACTACCGGGGCGATGGTGTCATTGTTGCCACCCCCACCGGTTCGACTGCCTATTCATTGGCGGCAGGCGGGCCGATTTTGGATTCCCGTACGAAGGGAATCGTTGTTACGCCGATCTGTCCGCACAGTCTGTCCAGTCCTGCCATGGTTTTCGCTCAGGAACGCAAAATAAATATCTGCGTGGGACAAGTGGCGGATGATGAAGTATTTGTAAGCTGCGATGGTGCAGCGGGCTATTCGCTCCAGACCGGAGCGACTGCCGAAGTTCGACTTTCGGATCAGATCGTTCAGCTGATCACGTTCAGCGGTGCAGATCAGTTTCAGGCGATCGATCAGAAACTCCGCAGCCGACGCTGATCGTCTGCCGATTTTCCGAAATATAGGGAGGCGAGTGCATGAGCACAAAAACCGAAACAAAAGGGAAAAACGAACGGCTTCAGACCATTCTTCGGCTGGTTCAGGAGCATCCGATCAGCCGGCAGGAGGTTTTGCTGGATTACCTGCGCAAGGAAGGTTTTGAGGTGACTCAGGCCACCATTTCCCGGGATATCCGGGAACTTTGTCTGGTCAAGGCATCCACCAGTGAGGGATACCGCTATGTATCCAGCCGGTCTGAAAATGCAAACCCCAAGGTGCAGGGAAGGTTTGAAACAATTTTCCATGAATCTGTTCTGGGTGTGGACTACGCTGGACATGTTGTGCTGGTCAAGTGCTATTCCGGCATGGCGAATGCAGCCTGTGAAGTATTCGATGCATTAAAATGGAAAAATGTTGTAGGAACGCTTTCAGGTGATGATACGTTCCTGATCGTGGCCCGCTCGGAGCGGGATGCTAAGACCATCTGTTCGGAACTGACCCGCCATACCGGGCAGAAGTGACACAGGAGTGAAATTATGCTGAGCAGCCTTCAAATTGAAAATGTAGCGGTGATCCAGAAGGCCAATGTGCATTTTGAAAAGGGTCTGAATGTCCTTACCGGCGAGACTGGCGCAGGCAAATCGATCCTGATCGATTCCATCAATGCGATCCTTGGCAACCGTACTTCCAAGGACCTTGTCCGCACCGGTGCACCCAAAGCAGTCATCCGGGCTGCATTTGAAGATGTGCCGGAGACTGTGCTGGACAAATTGGAAAAGGCCGGATATGAGAGATCGGAAGCATTGACCCTGAGCCGGGAGATCACGGCAGAAGGGAAGAGCAGTTGCCGAATTAATGGGATGCCGGCTACGGCGGCGGTCCTCCGAGATCTGTGCGGCGGGCTGATCAACATCAATGGTCAGCATGATTCCGTGGGTCTGCTGAATCCGGCACATCACGAAGAGATTCTGGATGCCTATGCACAAAATAGTGCAGAGTATCGGGATTATTATGTGGTATACCGTGAACTTGTCGGCGTAAAAAAGGCATTGGACGCTATGATCACGGACGAGAACGAAAAGCAGCGTCGGATCGAGCTGTTGAGTTATCAGGTGCAGGAGATCGATGATGCTGCGCTCAAATCGGGTGAGGAGCAGACGCTGGAAAGCCGCCGAAAGGTGCTGGCCAATGCTTCGACCATCCGGGATCGAATTGCGCAGGCCTATGCGCTGCTTTCCGGCGGGGATGACTCGGCCGGTGCTGTGGATTTTCTGGGGGAGGCTTCCAATGCGATTGATTCTGCAGCACAGTTGGATGGGGAGCTTTCTGGCAACGCCGGGCAGCTTCTTGATCTTTACTATACCGCAAAAGATGTTGCAGCTGATTTGATCGGACGGCTGGATGCATACGATTCCAACGATGCAGAATTGGATGAAATCGAACAGCGGATCGATCAGATCTACCGTCTCAAGCGCAAATACGGCGATACCGTAGAAGATATCCTTGCCTTTGGCGAAAGAGCCCGGCAGGAACTTGAAACCATTCAGTCCTCGCAGGAACGTGCTGAGCATCTGCAAGCGGAAAAGCACAGGCTCTATACCCTTGCCCGGGAAAAGGCCGAGATTCTCACCCAGACCCGTCTGAGAGCCTTTGAAGAACTGAACAAGCGTATCTCCGGTACGCTGGATTTTTTGAATATGCCCGGCGTGCGGATGACGCTGCGTCATGCTCGGGGGCCGCTGGCCAGTCATGGACAGGACAGCGTGGAATTCTATATTTCCACCAATCCCGGAGAAGACCCGAAGCCGCTGGCAAAGATCGCTTCGGGCGGCGAACTGAGCCGGATCACCCTTGCCATCAAAAATGCCATGGCAGACCGGGATGCAGTGCCTACGGTGATCTATGATGAGATCGACAGCGGCGTTTCGGGCAAAGCAGCCAGCCGGATCGGTGAAGTGCTCAAGCAGAGCGCAAAAGATCATCAGATCCTGTGCATTACCCATACCGCACAGATCGCAGCACTGGCTGACTGCCATCTGCTGATCCAGAAAAATATTGCAAACGACCGCACCTATACCGAAATCCACCCGCTGGACACGGAAGGCCGGGTGGATGCACTGGCGCACATCATTTCCGGCGATCATGTCACGGAGCTTTCCCGTGCAAATGCAAGGGAAATGCTGGGGCTGCGATAAGGCTTGACAACTGGATTTTCTTGTGATAAAGTATCTATTGTTAATGGCGATGAAGGGAACAAGTACCCGGAAACGTTCTGCCCAGAGAAACCCCGGTTGGTGAAAGGGGCCGCAGAACATCCGGCGAAATACCTCCCGGAGCTGCAGGCTGAACGATTTCCAGTAGGCTGTGCCGTGTGCGAACGTTATCAACGCAGGAGTGTTACTCTACTCTGGGGTGTGCACTCGTGAGGCCGTTTCTGTGAGGGAACGGCAAACAGAGGTGGTACCGCGATTTTCTCGCCCTCTGCCAATTCAGTTTGGCAGGGGGCGTTTTTGCACCCTCTGCCCCATACCAATGGAGGTAAAATTATGACCCTGTACGAAGAACTCAAGGCTCGTGGTCTGGTGGCTCAGATCACAGATGAGGAGATCATCGACCTTATCAACAACGGTAAGGCAACTTTTTATATCGGCTTTGACTGCACAGCCGATAGCCTGACCGCAGGCCATTTCATGGCTCTGACCCTGATGAAGCGTCTGCAGATGGCAGGCAACCGCCCCATTGCACTGATCGGCGGCGGCACTACCATGATCGGAGACCCGTCCGGCCGTACCGATATGCGCAAGATGCTGACCAAAGAGGACATTGCCCACAATGCAGCCTGCTTTAAAAAGCAGATGGAGAAATTCATTGATTTCTCCGAGGGCAAGGCTCTGATGCTGAACAACGCCGACTGGCTGCTCAACCTGAACTATGTTGAACTGCTGCGTGAGGTGGGTGCCTGCTTCTCTGTCAATAATATGCTGCGTGCCGAGTGCTACAAGCAGCGGATGGAGAAGGGCCTGTCCTTCCTCGAGTTCAACTACATGATCATGCAGAGCTACGACTTCTACTATATGTTCCAGCACTACGGCTGCAATATGCAGTTCGGCGGTGATGACCAGTGGAGCAATATGCTGGGCGGCACGGAGCTGATTCGCCGGAAGCTGGGCAAGGATGCTTACGCCATGACCATCACCCTGCTGACCGACTCTCAGGGCAAGAAGATGGGCAAGACGGCCGGCAATGCGGTTTGGCTTGATCCCAACAAGACCAGTCCCTTCGAGTTCTACCAGTACTGGCGGAACGTGGGGGATGCAGATGTGATGAAGTGCATCCGGATGCTGACCTTCCTGCCGCTGGAGCAGATCGATGAGATGGCAACCTGGAAAGATCAGCGGATCAACGAGGCCAAGGAAATTTTGGCCTATGAGCTGACCAGCATGGTCCACGGTAAGGAAGAGGCCGAGAAGGCTCAGAACGCTGCCCGGGCTCTGTTCAGTGGTGCTGCCGATACCGAACATATGCCCACCACCAAGCTGGAAGCTGCCGACCTGACGGATGGCTCTATTGGCATCCTGACCCTGATGGTCAAGGCTGGTCTGGCCGCTTCCAATGGTGAGGCCCGCCGTCTGGTCACTCAGGGAGGCGTTCTCGTCGATGGCGAGAAGGTTGCTGCACCCACCGCCAGCTTTACTGCCGAGCAGCTGACCAAGGGTATCGTCATCAAGAAAGGCAAGAAGGTCTACCACAAAGTGACCCTGTAAGGCCGATTTTAAGTTACATAAAGGAACAAAAACACATCGTCCAAGATTTCTTAGAAAATCGGACGATGTGTTTTTTGCGTTAAATTCGGAAGCGAAGAATAAAAGAACTTACAGCTCGTAAGCCTTCTTCAGAGCCTCATATGCAGCATCTTCATTCTCTGCACGAACCAGAAGGGAAATGTCCAGATCGCTGGTGGTGATAAGCAGGACCTCAATTCCCGCCATTGCCAGGGCATTGAGGGCACGAGCAGCCACGCCGCAGCTGGTGACCATCTCCTCGCCGAACAGATTCAGCTTGGAGTAGCCAACACTGATCAGGGGAGCGGCCTTTGCATCCTTGTCAAGATTTGCGGCGGAGATTGCCTTCATAACCAATGGCAGATCGCTTCCAGAGGCGGTAAAGCTGAAATCAATGCTGGTGCCGTGGGGGGCACTCTGGCTGATCATGTCCACAACAACACCGGTATCGGCAAAAATCTGCAGGTAGCGGGCCAGACTGTTGCCCTTAAACGCAACATCCTGAACACTGATCATCATCAGATTCGGTTCAATGTTGATTTTAGATACACCGTACATAATAACACTCCATTCTGCCCATCTGGGCGTTTGGTTCAGCTCAGCTCCAGAAAGGGCTCGCTGATATAGGTTTGTGCAGTTGCCCGGATCCATTCGTCCGAAAAGCTGTTGTGATCCGCACGGACGCCGTGGGCTTTTGCAAGCTCCGGCGTATAATCTCTGTATAAGTAAGTACGCACATTGGATTTGCCTGCGTCATAGTGGGTGACAGTGGGATGAAGCTTTGGGTCGGTCACAGAGCGATGAACCGTTCCATCCGGATCAACCGTCTTGTTCAGATCAACGGTCAGTACTGCACCTACCAGCTGATCCGGCTTACTCTGGGTGCTGAGGAAATTTCCCAGCGAATAGGCCACAAAGCACTGTCGGCCATCGGCGGCGGTCAACCACTGCGCATCCTGAATGACGTGAGGATGTGTGCCAAGGATCAGGTCTGCACCCCAATCCGAAAGCTGCTGGGCCAATGTCCGCTGTGCTTCGGTGATCTTGTGGCTGTCCTCCACGCCCCAGTGGACCCCCACCACCACAAAATCAGCAACCTGCCGGGCGGCTTCCACCTGCTGCCGGATCACATCGGTCTGACTGGTGTAGATGACATTGGCTGTCATGGCTTTGCTCTGTGGGATACCGTTGGTGTGCTCTGTGTAGGACAGGTAAGCAATATTCACACCATTGACGGTCTGCATCGGGATCGTGCTGTAATCCGCCTCACCATGCCAGAGCCCGGTGGTGACGACATCTTCCGGCATGGTATCCCAGAACCGCAGAGTTGCAGCGATGCCGGAAGCACCTTTGTCATAAGTGTGATTGTTGGAAAGGCTGAACACCCGGAAACCTGCCCGATACAACGCTTCCGCACATTCGCCGGGGGTCGAAAAGCAGGGATATGTGGAAGGCTCCAATTCCTTATTGCAGAGCGTTTCCTGATTGATCCAGTTCACATCCTGCTGTGCATAAAAGGGAGCGAGATGTTCGTAACAGTAGTCAAAACTGTATTTCTCATCTCCCACTGCCCGCCGGGCGGCCTGCTTGTAAATGGGGGAATGGATGAGGTTGTCACCGGTAGCGGAAAAGTGAAGGGTCGTAGTGACCGGCTGTGCAGGTTCCTCAGGAACAGGTTCCACCGGTGGAGCAGTGCTTTCCGATGAGGCTGCAACTTCAAGACGAGTGGCAGGAGCTTTTGGGAAAAGCGTCTGCCCGAACAGACACAGCAGGGCAGCTCCGGTAGCCAGTGTTACGCCCACCACACGAAGCACCGGTGTTCGTTTTCGCCGGGCATTGCGGCGATGCTTTTTGGGGGGAGCAGCGTGCTTTTCCATGTTTGACCTCCCTGTTCCAAAACGGAACGATCCGGGGTATTACATCTCAGCGATCATATTGCTCATATTGTACAGGCCCGGCTCTTTTTTGGCAAGATAAACAGCAGCATTGATGGCACCATTGGCAAAAATATTCCGGGAGTAAGCGGTATGCTTGAGGGTGATGACCTCATCCGGGCCGCAGAACAGAACTTCATGGTCGCCCACGATGCTGCCGCCCCGTACCGAGCTGATACCGATCTCCTTCGGGTCACGCTTCTGCCGTACCGAGGAGCGGTCGTAAACGTAGTGATACTCACCGTTGTTCTCCTCGTTGATGGCATCGGCCAGCATCAGAGCCGTTCCACTGGGAGCATCCAGCTTGTTGTGATGATGCTGCTCTACGATCTCTACATCGTAATTTGCACCGAGGATGGCCGAGGCACGCTTGCACAGTTCAGAGAGGACGTTGATGCCCATGGACATATTGGCACTCTTGAACACAGGCACTTCACGGGAGAGCTGCACGACCTTGAGCTGCAGCTCCTCGGACAGGCCAGTGGTGCAGACCACGATGGGCAGTTTGTGCGCCTGACAGTAGGGCAGAGCCTTTTCCACAGCAGCGGGAGAACTGAAATCGATGATGACATCGCCCTTGCCGTCCAGCTTGTCCAGACTGTCGTAAACCGGGATGCCGTTGATCTCGCCGTCGTTCAGATCGATACCGGCCACAACACGGCAGTCCTCACGCTGTGCGATCATATCGCAGAGCACATGGCCCATCCGGCCGCCGATTCCCTGAATGATAATATCCGTCATTGTTTTTTACCCCTTCTATCGCTTTTTTGAATACGGCAAATGCCCGGAAGAGTCCTTTCCCCGGGCATTTGTGCGTTGATTCGTTTATTCCTGAATGAGACCCTCTGCCTTGAGAGCTTCTTCGATCTGTGCCTTGTGTGCATCCGAAGGCTCCACCAGCGGCAGGCGGCACTCGCCTGCATTCCAGCCCAGAACGTTCATGGCATACTTGACCGGGATGGGGTTGACCTCACAGAACATGGCATCACACAGCGGCAGGATCTCCAGCTGAAGGGCACAGGCCTTTTTGGTGTCTCCCTCAAACCATGCCTTGCAGCAGTTATGAACCAGCTCAGGCTTGACGTTGGAAACCACGCTGATCACACCCTTGCCGCCCAGAGAAAGCAGGGGAACCACCTGATCGTCATTGCCGGAATAGATGTTCAGCTCGTCGCCGCAGAGGGCTGCGATCTTGGCAACCTGAGAAATGTTGCCGGAAGCCTCCTTGATGCCATTGATGAGCGGATGCTTGCTCAGCTCATAGGCGGTCTCGGGCGCAATGTTCACGCCGGTGCGGGAAGGAACATTGTACAGGATGACCGGGATCCCACCAGCTTCGGCCATAGCGGTAAAGTGAGCGATCAGACCGGCCTGAGAGGTCTTGTTGTAATAGGGGGTGACCATCAGCAGGGCATCGGCACCACAGGCAGCAGACTTTGCAGCCAGTGCGCAGCCGTGATCGGTGTCGTTGGAACCTGCGCCCGCAATGACCGGGATCCGATGATTCACGGTATCTACGGTAAACTTGATGGTGGCCAGCTGTTCCTCATCGGTCATGGTGGCACACTCGCCGGTAGTACCGCAGATGACGATGGCATCCGTACCCCGGGCGATCTGGTCTTCCAGAATACGGCCAAGTTCGTCAAAATTTACGCTTCCGTCCTCATACATCGGGGTGATGATGGCGACACCCGCACCAGTAAAGACAGGATTCTTCATAATACAAAAACTCCTTTGCAGCGTTTAAAACGCAGATCAGTCAAAATAGCCCTTTGCGGCCAGCAGTTCAGCCAGCAGGACTGCACCGCCGGCGGCACCCCGCAGAGTGTTATGGCTCATGCAGGCAAACTTGTAATCAAACAAAGTATCCTCACGCAGACGACCGATGCAGACAGCCATGCCGTTCTCGGTATTGCGGTCCAGCTTGGGCTGGGGACGGTCAGCTTCCTCAAAGTAGTGGAGGAACTGCTTGGGTGCGCTGGGCAACTCGAGCTCCTGTGCGGGACCACGGAAGTTTGCCCATGCCTCCAGAATCTGCTCCTTGGTGGGCTTCTTGTCAAAGCTTACAAAAACAGCAGCAGTGTGACCATCCGAGACAGGCACACGGAAGCACTGTGCGGTAATAATGGGCTTATCGGCATTGACGATCTCATTGCCCTCAATGTGGCCCCAGAGCTTCAGCGGCTCACGCTCACTCTTCTCTTCCTCGCCGCCGATATAGGGGATGACGTTGTCGATGATCTCAGGCATCCGGTCGAAGGTCTTGCCTGCACCGGAAATCGCCTGATAGGTGCAGACCAAAGCCTTGCTGACGCCGAAATCCTTCATCAAAGGGTGCAGAGCAGGGACATAGCTCTGCAGGCTGCAGTTGGACTTTACGGCAATAAAGCCACGCTTGGTGCCCAGACGCTTCCGCTGTGCAGGGATGATCTCAATGTGATCGGCATTGATCTCAGGCACGACCATGGGCACATCCGGGGTAAAGCGGTTTGCGCTGTTGTTGGAGACCACCGGGCACTCAGCCTTGGCATAAGCCTCTTCCAGAGCCTTGATCTCGTTCTTGGGCATATTGACGGCGCAGAAAATGAAATCGACCTGAGAAGCGACCTCCTCGACCTTGGATGCATCCAGAACGACCATCTTCTTGACGCTCTCGGACATCGGAGTGGTCATTGCCCAGCGGGAGCCTACAGCATCCTCGTAAGTCTTGCCTGCGCTCCGGCCCGAAGCGGCCAGAGTGGTCAGCTTGAACCAGGGGTGATTCTCCAGCAGGGTGACAAATCGCTGGCCGACCATGCCAGTGGCCCCAACGATACCAACTTTATACTGTTTTTCCATTTCCAGCACCTTTCCTTTCAAAAAGACAAATTCACATCATCCACCGCTTGCAAAGTCGGGGAAGATGCAATATAATAGACACTGTTTATACAGATTCTATGATAACATTGACACACCCAATGTGTCAATCATCGGAAAGGCAAATGCAAAGTATGTTAAAAAAAGATTTTTGGTATGATTTACCCAAAGAGCTCATTGCACAGGAACCCGCAGACCCCCGGGACTCCGCCCGGCTGATGGTTCTGAGCCGGAAAGACGACAGCATTGAGCATCGAATCTTCCGGGACCTGCCGGAATATCTGGAGCCCGGCGATCTGCTTGTGGTCAATAACTCCAAAGTTCTGCCCGCTCGTATCGTGGGCATCAAGCAGCCCACCGGTGCAGTCTGCGAGCTGCTGCTTTTGCGTCAGGTCAAGGGTGATCAGTGGGAGTGCCTTGCCAAGCCTGGCAAGCGGATGCAGCCCGGCACCAAGGTAAGCTTTGGCGACGGCTCCCTCACCGCAGTGGTAGATGAGACGCTGGAGGATGGCAACAAGTACGTTACATTCTATTATGACACCGAGACCCTTTATGAAAAGCTGGATGAATTTGGTAAGATGCCTCTGCCTCCTTATATCACCAAACAGTTGGAGGATCAGAGTCAGTATCAGACCGTTTATGCCAAGGAGCTCGGCAGTGCTGCTGCGCCTACGGCCGGCCTCCACTTTACGGAAGAGCTGATGGATACCATCCGGGCAAAGGGCGTCAAGATCACGGAGGTCACCCTCCATGTGGGTCTGGGCACGTTCCGTCCGGTGATGGAGGATGAGATCACGGATCATAAGATGCACAGCGAGTGGTACTCTGTCAGTGAGGAGACTGCGCAGCTCATCCGGGAGACAAAAGCCGCAGGGCATCGGGTCATCGCTGTGGGCACCACCAGCTGCCGCACACTGGAAGCTGTCGCCGCAAAGTACGGCGAGATCAGGGCCTGCAGCGGAAACACGTCCATTTTCCTGTACCCGGGCGTCAAGTTCAACTGCATTGACGGCCTTATCACCAACTTCCACCTGCCTGAGAGCACCCTTATCATGCTGGTGTCCGCTTTTTATGGCTACGAAAAGACCATGGCTGCTTATAAAGTGGCTGTGGAGGAAAAATATCGTTTCTTCTCCTTCGGTGATGCGATGTTCCTTCGCTGAGTGAGAAAAACGGGCCCGCAATCTGACATTGAAAAAGCAATGCTTTTTCAGAGAGATCGCACGACTGTTTTTCGTGCGCAGAAAGGAAAAATTATGCCTTCGTTAACGACCTATAAGCTCCTCAAGCAGGAACACAACGCCCGGCGGGGTGAGTTCCGTACGGTTCACGGCACGGTGCAGACCCCAGCCTTCCAGAATGTTGCCACTGCCGGTGCCATCAAGGGCGGTTTGTCCGCTCAGGACCTCCGGGATATCGGCACGCAGGTGATGCTCTGCAACACTTACCACCTGCATCTTCGTCCCGGCGACAAGCTAGTGGCAGAGATGGGCGGTCTGCATAAATTCACCCGCTGGAACGGCCCCATCCTGACCGACAGCGGCGGATTTCAGGTGTTCAGCCTTTCCAAACTCCGGAAGATCACGGAGGAGGGTGTGACCTTTGCTTCCCATCTGGATGGCCACCGTATCTTTATGGGACCTGAAGAGAGTATGCAGATTCAGGCAAACCTCGGGTCTACCATTGCCATGGCCTTTGACGAGTGTGTGGAGAACCCGGCACAGCATGAGTATTCCAAGGCCAGCTGTGAGCGCACGACTCGCTGGCTTGCCCGCTGCAAAGCTGAGATGGCCCGCCTGAAGCACGAGGGCCTTGCCATCAACCCGGATCAATTGCTCTTCGGCATCAATCAGGGCTGCACCTTTGCAGACCTTCGTGTGGAGCATATGAAGCGGATCGCCGAGATGGAGCTGGACGGCTATGCCATCGGTGGTCTGGCCGTCGGTGAGCCTACGGAGGTCATGTATGAGATGATCAGTCAGGTGGAGCCTTATATGCCCAAGGATAAAATTCGTTACCTGATGGGTGTTGGCACGCCGGGCAATATCATCGAGGCTGTGGCCCGGGGCGTGGACCTGTTTGACTGCGTGATGCCCAGCCGCAACGCCCGCCACGGCCATCTGAACACTTGGGGCGGCATCATCAACATCAAGAACGCCAAGTACGAAAAGGACGAGCGGCCCATTGATCCCACCTGCGGCTGCCCGGCCTGCCGGAATTACTCCCGTGCCTACATCCGGCACCTGTTCAAGGCAGAGGAGCTTCTGGGGATGCGGCTTGCGGTCATGCATAACCTGTGGTTCTATAATCACCTGATGGAACGGATCCGGGATGAGCTGGACGCAGGTACCTTTACGGCGTTCCATGACCGCTATGTCAAACTTCTCGACACGAGAATTTGATTTTGGCCTTGCAACAGGCCGAATAAGGGGTTATAATAGGCTTATCTGAAATTTGAGAGGAGATTTTGCCCAATGCAACTTCTGACTACTACCACCGAAAGCTACATCAGCCTGTTCTTTACTCTGGCTCTGATGCTTGTTCTGCTGTACTTCATGATCTATCGTCCCCAGAAGAAGCAGGAGAAGAAGGACGCTGCAATGCGTGCAGCTCTGGAGATCGGCGATCAGGTCACCACCATCGGCGGCATTGTCGGCCGTGTGGTCGCAATCAAGGAGGACACTTTTGTTCTCGAGACCGGTGCAGACCGTGTGAAGATCCGCTTCACCAAGAATGCCATCAGCTCTGTTGAGAAGCTGAATATGGACAATGCTCCTGCCAAGAAGTAAGTTCTAAAAACCACAGAAGTGATTTTGATGCGCTTTCCTGCATACAGTATTGCAGGGAGGCGCATTTTTATGTCTGAGTCACGGTCACGGAATCACAGCCCGGCGGGGTTTCTTGCACTGCCGGGAGCGTTTGTTTTTGGCCTTGGAGTGAGTGGTGCATTGCTGGCAGCAGCGGCCGGATGGATGGAACGACAGGGGCTTTCACGGGAAGCAGCATGGCCTTTGACCACAGCTGCCATCTGCATTGGAAGCTTTCTGGGCGGGTGGCTTTCCGCACGGGTGCAGAAAAGCCGGGGCCTGCTTTGTGGAGCAGTGCAAGGCAGTTTGATGACGGCACTGCTGCTGGCACTTCAGATCATTCAGAATGGAATGATACAGGAAGACGTTTTTCTGCGCTGCATCCTGATGGTGTGTTCCGGCTGTGTGGGTGGATTTGCCGGGATACTGCGTGCTGAACGCCGCCGGGTGGCGGCACGATCCTTGTAAGCAAAAACGAGGGGAGAAGAAGTCTGTGTGGGTCTATGAAGAAATGTCCGAAACCAAAACACCGTCAACAGAAATGGAGAAAGAGAAGAGCTTACTGCCGCTCGCAGCACCGCTTGCTGCTCCGCAAAGAGAAGAACCGATCGTGCAATCAGCAGAGGAACCGGAAGCTTCCGGGCGGATTTCAAAACGCAGAGCAAAACCCAGACGTAAGAATATTTCTGCCAGCCGGGACTGCATCCTGCTGGCGGGAGCGTACCTGCTGGGAACCTTTCTGGCAGGCGTGCTTCAGGCTGGCTGTGATACGGCGGAACAGGACACGTTGTCTTTTTATCTGCACTGCTGGCAGAAGCTTTTCGCGGCCTCGGACCCGGCTCGTCTGCCGCAGCTTTTTTGTGCCGAAGCAGGCACCGTACTTGGTGCGCTGAGCGTGATCTTTTTTCTTGGACTGTCTGCGCTGGGTCCCATTGGAATCTTTCTGTTTTTGATGCTGTACGGTACAGGGTCCGGGCTTCTGTTTGCACAGTTGATGTCCGGGATGAATCTGCGGACGTTTCTGGTCTGGTTTGCCGCAGCCGGAGTTCCCTCTGCCTTTGCGGCGGGCGTGCTTTGCCTGTTTGGAGCTTCGGCTTTGCAGGTCAGCAGCCGAATCCAGAACTATTCCTTCGGGAAAGGAGAGGGAATTTCCGGACGAGCCGGGGCAAGGTTTCTGGCTGGGCAATATCTTGTAATGGCCACCGCTCTGCTGCCGCTTTGCGGGGCCGCTTCCGGCCTTGCATATCTGGCCTGCCGGTTTACCGGCTGAGCAGATGGAAAGCTTTCTTGCGGCTTCGGCAAGATTGCGGTATAATACTCTTAAATAAAATGAAACAGGAGCCGCCGATGAAAGAACCGAAACTGAAAACCGTATATGTCTGCTCCAACTGTGGGGAGACAAGCCCTCGATGGATGGGCCGCTGCCCCAGCTGCGGCAGCTGGAACACGATGAATGAGGACGTGATCGCCGAAGCTCCCAAGGCGGGGCTTTCAGGCGGAAAAGCTGCTGCACCGGTACGTCAGGAAGGTGTGACTTCTCTGACTGCCCGGCGGCTTGCCGATATCAGCACCACCGAAGAAAAAAGCCGCATCCTGACCGGTATTTCGGAGCTGGACCGAGTACTGGGCGGTGGAATCGTTCTGGGAGGCGTGGTTCTGCTCAGTGGTGAACCGGGCGTGGGCAAATCCACCATGCTGCTTCAGCTCTGCGGAGCCATCTCCAACCAGCACACAGTCCTCTATATCACCGGTGAAGAGTCGGTGCGTCAGGTCAAGCTCCGTGCAGCCCGGCTGAAAGTTCCGCAGGAGAATATCTATCTGGCGGCGGAGAACGATGTAGACGAGATCTGCGGCCTGATTGAAAAGGAAAAACCGGATCTTGTGGTGATCGATTCCATCCAGACCATGCGCTGCATGGATATTTCGTCTTCGTCAGGTACAGTCAGTCAGGTCAAGGAAAGTGCGGCCCGGCTGTTGGCTGTGGCCAAAAAGCAGGAAATCCCCATGTTCATTGTCGGCCATGTCAACAAAGACGGTGCCATTGCGGGCCCTAAAGTCATGGAGCATATTGTAGATACCGTTCTGTACTTTGAGGGCGATAAGATGCTTCCATACCGCATCCTGCGTGCGGCAAAGAACCGCTATGGCTCCACCAATGAGCTGGGAATGTTTGATATGACCGGACAGGGTCTGGAAGAGATCGAAAATCCTTCGCAGATGCTGCTGGAAGGCCGCCCACTGGGGGTTTCGGGCAATTGCGTTGCCTGTACTATGGAAGGCAGCCGCCCCATTCTGAGCGAGATTCAGGCCCTTGCAACAAAGACGAATTTCCCGGCACCTCGGCGAGCTTGCAGCGGCTACGATTATAACCGGATGAATCTGCTCATTGCCGTGCTGGAAAAGCGGGCGGGATACTTCTTTGGAAACCTGGATGTTTATATCAACATTGTGGGCGGCATCGCACTGCGGGATACCGCTTGTGATCTGGCGGTCTGCCTGAGCATGGTGTCTTCGCTTTTGGACCGTCCGGTAAGTGATAAGCTGATCGCCATTGGCGAGGTCGGCCTTGGCGGTGAGGTGCGGAGTGTGCCCAATCTGGAGCAGCGTCTCCGGGAAGCGGAACGAATTGGTTTTGGCTGTGCCGTGATTCCCAAGCACAGCCTTGCACATCTGAACGCTGCCGATTATCCCGGCATGAAACTGGTGGGGGCGGCCTATATCTCTGACGCCATCAACGCTCTGAAAGCGGACCGGCTGTGATCTGAATTTATGGTAAAAAAATATGTCAATTTATCTTGATGAAAAAAATCCCGGAAAACACAAACCTTTCGATGATGCCTCACAGGATATTGTGGAATATGTCCGCTACCTTGAGGTGATCGCAGGCAAAAGCCCCAATACAGCCTTCAATTATTACTGCGACCTGCGGAATTTCAGCCGCTTTATGAAACGGCGCAGGGGTCTTGTGCCGGATGATATGGAAATGAAGGATATTGACCCAAAGGGCCTGGATACGGCATTTTGGGCAGGTATCAGTAAGGAAGATATCTATGAATATCTTTATTTTCTGAACCGGGAATGTGGCAATAAAAAGTCTTCTACAGCCCGGCGGCTTGCCAGCCTGCATGGCTTTTATGATTATCTGGTTAATCAGGTCAACCGGGTAGAACAAAATCCCACTGCAGCCATCCGCCCGCCCAAACAGGATAAAGTTCTGCCTAAATATCTGACCGCAGAGCAGTCCAAAGACCTGCTGGAAAGTGTTCAGACGCAGGGCGATTTCCCGGAGCGGGATTACTGCATGGTCGTGCTGTTTCTTAACTGCGGGATGCGTCTTTCCGAGCTTGTGGGAATGGATCTTGGCGATATTGATCTGGAACAGCGTCAGATCCGGCTCTTCGGCAAAGGACACAAGGAGCGGATGGTCTATCTGAATGATGCCTGCGTAGAAGCCTTGCAGCTTTACTTGAAGAAGCGGAACACTATGGAGGGGCTGAATCCCCGGGAAAAGGCAGTGTTCGTGACCCGGCGGCGCAAAGAGCGAATCTCCAACCGCAGGGTAGAGCAGCTTGTGACCGGTGCGATGAAGGCAGCAGGTCTGAAAGGCTTTTCGACCCATAAACTCCGGCATACAGCGGCAACTCTGATGTACCAGACCGGAAATGTGGACATCCTGACTCTGAAACAGCTTTTGGGTCACAGCAGTGTTGGAACAACGCAGATTTATACGCACCTACAGGAATTTCAGGTCCGTGCGGCCATCGAGCAAAACCCGCTGGGTGCCGTTTCGGCGAAAGAAACCAGAAAACAGTTGGATACAACAAAGCAGGGAACAGGGGAGAGCACTGGGGAAGAAGCCCCGGATGCGCCTTCCGGGCCAATGGAAGCATTTGAAGGTGCCGCCAACGATGGTTTCCGAGCAGATATTTCCGGATTGACGGATGAGGAAAATTGAGATGGACTATACAGAGTTCTCAAGCCGCTATCAGGTACGGAGACTGGACCTGACAAATATCCCGGAAATTCTGGCTCTCTGCGAGAAAAATACACAGTTCTACGAATATTGTCCGCCATTTGTGACGACACAGACCATCGAGGCTGATATGCAAGCTTTGCCGCAGCGCAAAAAGACTTATGAGGATAAGTATTATCTGGGCTATTATGATGATGCAGGTCAGCTTGTGGCAGTGATGGATCTCATCGATCATTACCCAGCGGAAAAAAGCTGTTTCATCGGTTTCTTTATGATGGAACGCTCGCTGCAAGGCAAAGGCATCGGAAGCCAGATTATTACAGATTTTTGCAGTCATTTGGCGAAAACGGGATATGAATATATCCGGCTGGGCTATGTGGATGGAAACGAGCAAAGCCGTTCGTTCTGGGAGAAAAATCAGTTCACAGATACCGGCCTGAGAAACTATACCGAAGATTATACCGTCGTTGTAATGAACCGCAGCCTGGAACAGCCTGGAATAAGAAAAATATTTCGGTGCAGTATAACGATAAGCGGCAGCAATAATAAGCAACACAACATAAACGAGATGCAAAACAAGCAAAAATGTGCAGGATGAAGAAACCGCTTGAAAACAGGCTGAAAACGAGCCTTGGCCGGGATAAGGCCCAGAAAATGGAAAAAGCCAGAAAAGAGGCTGTTTTCGCTTCCCCGTCTTTCGTATAACGTGCATTATACGAAATGCTCATAATGCAAAAAGGAAAGCCCTCCTCTCTTCTGATTTCGCTGTGAATCTGCCCGGACCACACAGAATCATAGGATAATCGGAAAATCAAAGAGCTCTCCCCCTTGGAATCTTTACGATGAACCGAGGGGCTGCGTGCCAAAGTATCCGCAAATGGCTTCGTAATAGATTTGCGCCACACGGCGGCAGCCTTCTTCTGAACCAAACTGTGCAACATCGGCTTCGTTTGTGACAAAGCACTGCTCTGCTAATACGGCCGGACAATTTACATCTTCCAGAATCGTAAAGCTGCGCTCCTGCCGTTCCTCTGTATGATTGGATTCCACCAGAAGCTTGTTCTCACCCTGATAATATAGGTACCGTACTCCCCCTCGGCCTCGTAAATGCGACCCGGCGTTCTGCATCCCCGCAGCAAGAAGCTCTGCAAAATAAAAGCTTTCCCGATGCCAGGTCCTTCCCGGAACTGCCGGATAACATTCAAATCCAGATGCGGAAGAACCCTCTGATGCGGAATTGCCATGAATCGAAAGCAGCAGCTGCGGAGACTGTGTATTTGCATAAGCGGCACGTTCTCCGGGTTTGGCGGTGGTATCATAGCTGTCCCGGGTGTTCAATGGAATATAGTTGGGGTCGGCTTCCAGCATCTCCACCAGTGCCTGTGCTGTCTGCCGATTCATCTGCGCTTCGTTGACAACTCCCTGCGCTCCGGGGTCGCTCCCGCCATGGCCCGCATCTACGGCAACTCGATAGGGCGGATCTCCAACCTGAGGTCGGAAGTCGTCTTCCACTGCAATGCGGGCGGTCTGCCCTGAGGTCAACGCTTCGTGCCACAGCCAGCCTCCGGCGCAAAGGCAGAAGGCGCAAAACAGCAGAAGAATCCCCTGTTTGAACCGGGCTCTTCCCTGCCCTTTTCGTTTTGAATGGTTTCTTTTGCGCAATATTGTATGTTTTGCATGATTTGCCATGTTGGATCCCGTTCTTTTTTACAACAAAGCCTGTCCACAAAACGTTGCGGACAGGCCATTTTTATTTCAGTTCAACTACCGTTACGCCGCTTTCACCTTCACCATAGCGTCCCAGACGGAAACTCTTAACCATCCGGTTTCCACGCAGATGCTTATGAATTGCTGTGCGCAAAGCCCCGGTACCATTGCCATGAATCAGATAAACGACTGTTTGCCCGTTCAGAATTGCACGGTCGATAAAGGAATCTACTTCCGGCAGAGCTTCGTCCACGGTCAACCCCAGCAGGTTGCACTCCATCTTGGCAGAACGCTGTACCCGCTCTACCCTTCCGTTGGGGCGGTTAGCATCACCAGTCAAGCGGGAATACCGCTGCTGCGCCTTCGTCATGGGTTTGGCTTCTTTGACCAGCTTTTCCGGCTGTTTGAGTCCCTTGAGCGGAACTTTTGTTTTGATGATACCGGCCCGCACCAGTACGTCACCGTTTTTATCCGGCAGTGCCAAAACGGTTGCCAGCTGGTTCAGCTCTGCAATGCAAACCTCCTGCCCTACTTTTACTTCCTTCAGCGGAACAAATTCCTTGACGGGATTATGGACAACTTCAGTACCAACAAACAGCTTTTCAGACTCCTTTTTGGCGATCTCCCGGGCACGCTGTGCTTTCTGCTGCGCACTCATCCGTTCATCTTTCTGGAGCCTGCGCAGTTCGTCCGTCAGAGCGTAAGCCTTGCTTTCCACTTCCTGAGCCAGAGTCCGTGCCTTTGCCCGGGCCGCTTCCAGCTCATTTTCACCCTGCTGGATCAGTTCATCCCGCTTTTTCCGGGCCGCTTCCAGCTGGTTGGAAGCCTCGTTGCGGAGTTCTTCCACTTCGTTCTGGCTTTCTTTCAGCTGCAATTTGAGGTCATCCAACTGGCCCAGAACAGCATCCAAACGCTTGTCTTCCGCAGACAAATGCTGCTGTGCTGCTTCAATGACCCGCTCCGGAATACCAAGTTTTTCACTGATCAGGAAAGCATTGGATTTGCCCGGCACACCGACACTGAGTTTATAGGTGGGGCGCAAAGTCTCGAGGTCAAACTCGCAGCTCGCATTGACTACCCCCTTGGTCTCAAGGGCAAATACCTTTAACTCGGCATAATGGGTAGTCGCCATCAGCAGGACTCCCCTGCGGCGCAGTTCCTCAATGATCGCAACCGCCAGTGCGGCACCTTCCGCCGGGTCAGTGCCTGCGCCCAGCTCGTCCAGAAGAACCAGTGTATGGGGCATGGCAAGCTCAAGAATTCCGGTGATCTTCTTCATGTGTCCGGAGAAGGTGGAAAGACTTTGCTCAATGCTCTGCTCATCCCCGATATCCACAAGAAATTCATCGAAAACGCAGATTTCGCTTCGTTCATCCGCCGGGATGAGGAAACCACACTGTGCCATTGCGCAAAGCAGGCCGGCAGTTTTCAGTGTGACCGTTTTGCCGCCGGTGTTGGGGCCGGTAATGATGAGCGAATCGTAATCTCTGCCCAATGCAATATCGACAGGAACGCACTTTTTGGGGTCGATCAATGGATGACGTGCCCGGATCAGAGAGAACGAGTTATCCGTTCGCACGGCGGGCTTGAAGGCTTTCATATCCAATGCAAGCCGGGCTTTGGCAAGGAGAACGTCGATCTCCAGCATGGCTTTGTAGCTGTACTGGAACTGCGGTTCAATCGCAGCTACCTGTCCGGTAAAGGCTACGAGAATCCGCTCGATCTCCTGAGCTTCCTGCGCACGATATTGCAAAATACGGGCGTTGGCTTCCACAACGGCCTGCGGCTCCACAAACACGGTAGCACCGGTGGACGAGACATCGTGGATGATGCCGCTCACCTCGCCTCGATATTCGCTTTTGACCGGGACAACATACCGGCCGTTTCGCATGGAGACCACGCTTTCCTGCAGGTATTTGGAGGTATCCATATTCCGTACCATGCTCTCTAATCGGTCCCGGATGCTGTTTTCCGTTGCACGGATTTTTTTGCGAAGCTCATTCAGGGTATGGGAAGCCGTATCGGCCATTGCATCCGGTGCAAGGATCGCACTGGAGATCTGCTGCTCGAGCCCGGGCTGCGGAGCCAGAGCATAGAACAGATCATCCGTGGGCAGAACGTCGTGTTCCGAGGAGCCGTACCAGCTGCTGAGATTCTGGAAGTTGCGCAGGGCTCCTGCAACCATCAGCAGTTCTCCCATGGACAGAACGCCGCCCTTGACCGCCCGGGCAGTCAAGGCATTTACGCCCTCTACACCGCCAAAGCGAGGGGAACCATTCTTAATAAGCAGGGTGTTGATGGCATCGGTCTGCTCAAGAGCGTATCGTACTTCATCCGGGTCACACTGAGGCTCTGCGGCCAGAAGCATATCCCGAGCTTCCTTGCATACGCAGCCTTCTGCTGCCCGTGCAATGATCTTATCGAGCTCAAGTGTTTTTAAATAGCTTGTCTCCATGGTAATTTTGATTATCCTCTTTTATGGTAATACTGATTTCAAAAATTGGTAACTTTTTAGTGGTTTGTCCAAGTGAGTCAGTGCATACTGCTCCGCTGCAATAGACAGCTTTGCCAGACTGCCCACTGAAATTTTAAAAGCAAAGATCTTTTTATCATCCACCAGACAGATGTGCCGCAGGGCGTAAAGTGCTCCCTGATCCAGATTGCAGCTCTTCCCTGCTTTTTTTGCACAATCATCACAGAGCAGATAGCCTTCCTGAACATCCAGATAAAATGCAGGGCCATCGTATCGGCCACAGTCCCGGCAGTAGACAAGCTGTGGAAGGAATCCACATTGACTCATGGTGCGCAGCTCAAATACAGCCTTGATAACCCGGACATCCGTCTTATTTTCGTTGATCATATAAAGACAGTTGAGAAGCAGCCGCAGTTCCCTGTCTGCCTCTTCTCCGGTGGGCGAAAGTGCAGAAGCCATTTCACCCATGTACATGGCAAGGCCCATTCCCTCTACAGTGGCGGAAATGTTATAAAAGATCTTTTCGACCGAGGCCTCCTGCACCGTATACATATTCCGTCCCGGAAGAAGTACGAACTCAGAATAGCAAAGCAGCCCGCAGGCAGTGAGCAATTTGCTTTTCAGCCGCAGGCTGTTCTTTGCCAATGCGGAGATGACTCCCAGCTTTGGCGTCAATATGGTCAGGATGCGATCTGCCTCTTTATACCGGATCTCTTTCAGCACGAGCCCCATTGTTACGATCGTGTCCATCGGATGCATCTCCTGTTGGCCGCCGTTCTGCTCAGCGTTTGTTGGTGTTCTGCTTGAAGCCGAAATTGTTCAGCAAGAACTCGTTGTCACGCCAATCGGCTTTGACTTTGACCCAGCATTGCAAATTGACACGGCAGCCCAGAAATTCTTCGCAGTCGGTGCGGGCGGCACTGGCAATTTTTTTGAGCATTGCCCCGCCCTTGCCAATGACCATTCCCTTGTGACTTTCCCGCTCACAGTAGATATTTACATCGATATCCACCAAATCTGTGCCGGGCCGTTCCTTGAACCGCTCGACCACAACAGCGATACCGTGAGGAATTTCATCCCGCATAAAGAGCAGGGCCTTTTCCCGGATAACCTCAGCAACCAGTTCTTTCTCCGGCATATCCGTGTAGGCGTCGTCATCAAAGTAATGCGGGCCTTCTACTGCATAACGGCTCAGTGCATCAAACAACTCCTCGCAATGGTCATCTGCCCGGACGCTGATGGTGTAAACGTCATCGAACACGCCAAGAGCTTTCAGCTCTTCCTTCCGGGCTTCCAGATCGGCGGGGTCTTTGACAAGATCGGTCTTGTTGATGACAGCAATCGCCGGGCCGCCATGGCGCAGGGCATCCACCAGCATCATTTCAGACTCATTGAGTGCACCGTAAGGCTCAAACAGCATCATCGAAACATCCACGTCTGCCATGGAATCGCTGGCTGTTTTGTCCATACGCTTGCCCAGTTTGTTATGAGCCTTATGCACGCCGGGAGTATCCAGCAGAACATACTGAAGAGGCCCCCGGGTGATCACACCAGTGATCCGGGTGCGGGTAGTCTGAGGCTTGGAGGTAACGATGGCCACCTTTTCTCCGACCAGACGGTTGGTCAAACTGGATTTGCCCACATTGGGCCTGCCGATCACGGCCACAAAGACCGAGGATGTATCATAATGCGGCTGCATGGATGTTGCATTTTTCAAAATAAAACTCCTGTCTCCTTGGCGCAGAATGCGCACAACAATTTGAATGGCCGGGGCAGCTTATTCCGTATAGCTGACGGTCCGGGGCAAGCCAAGCTGCGTCAGAACAGCTTCTTCTTTTTCCCGCATCCGCATGGCTTCCAGACCGCCATTTTCATGGTCGTAGCCCAACAGATGCAGCATAGAGTGAACGGTCAGGAAAGCGACCTCCCGCTGCAGCGGATGGCCATACAGAGTGGCCTGCTCCTGTGCACGCTCCATGCTGATAACAATATCACCAAGCATCTTGCAGCCATTGTTTTCATCAATGTCATACACACCGTTCTCGCCCAGAGGAAAGCTCAGGACATCGGTGGGCATCGGCTTGTTGCGGTACTGATTGTTCAGCTCAGCAATTGCAGCGTTGTCCACAAAGGTGACGCTGATCTCTGCCGGGTCATCAAAATGTTCGTATTCCAGCACAGCGTTGCAGGCCCGGCGGATCAGAATCCGAAGACCGGACGGTACCTTGACTGCTTTCTGGGAATTAGTGATCAAAACTTTATTGGACATAACTTGTCCGCTCCTTTCTTAGATACACATTCTGCTACACAGTTTCAGCGTTTGGCCGGGTGTGCAGCTGCTTCATACGCTTTGATGATCTCCTGCACCAGCCGGTGACGCACGACATCTTTTTCCGTAAAATAGCACTGAGCAATTCCATTCACGCCCTTGAGAACCTGCAAGGCATCCACAAGACCGCTGCGGGTCCGGTCCGGCAGATCGATCTGAGTCACATCGCCGGTCACAACCACTTTAGAGCCCACGCCCATTCGGGTCAGAAACATCTTCATCTGCTCCGGGGTCGTGTTCTGTGCTTCATCCAGAATAATAAAGGAATCGTCCAGCGTCCGGCCGCGCATGTAGGCCAGCGGAGCCACTTCGATGATCTGTTTTTCCACCAGACGCTCGTAGGTCTCGGCTCCCAGCATATCGAACAGACCATCGTAAAGCGGACGTAAATAAGGATCTACCTTCTGCTGCAAATCTCCGGGCAGAAAACCGAGCTTTTCACCGGCTTCTACGGCCGGACGAGTCAGCACAATGCGGGAAACATCCTTTGCCTTAAACGCTTTAACGGCCATTGCCACAGCCAGATAAGTCTTACCCGTACCAGCCGGCCCAACACCAAACGTGATGGCATTTTTCCGGATCGCATTGAGATATTCTTTCTGTCCCAGAGTTTTGGGACGGATCGGACGTCCCTTTACGGTGACAGTCACAAAATCCTCTGTTAACTCCCGGACTCGCTTTTCTTCCCCATCATGGGCAAGGCTCAGGCAGTAGCGAACTGTCTGATCTTCCAGCGGCGTATGATTTTCGATCAGAAGCAGCATTCCCTCCACCGCACGGACGGCGGCAGATACATTTGCCGGTTCACCGGATATCCGGAGCATCGTGCCCCGACAGACCGCCGTGACCGAAAACTCCTGCTCCAATAATCGAATGTTTCGGTCGCAGTTGCCAAATACTGCCGCTGCAATCTCTACACTATCCAGTTCAATGCTCTTTTCCGCCATGTGGCCCTCCTGAAACTCTTGATAAGAATCCATCTATATTGTACCACCAAAAGTCTGTTTAGAAAACTATGAAAATTGCACAAAATATTCCGACTATATCCATCGCTTTTTCCATAGGAAAGGGTTAAGGTGTCCTGACAGCACATCCTGCTCCTGCTCACATGGGCCGGGAGCGACACCACCCAGAGTGCCGTAAAGCTCCGGCAGGCCCGGCAGGAGCTGGCCGAGTTCGTAAAGGCCACCGGCAGTCGGGCTGACAGCTCCCGCACCATGGTCTCCGGCTTTGGCAGGAGTGCCAGTAGTAAGGCGACGTGGAATGTCCGGCGCAATACATTGACAAACGCTGCCGGGCAAACTATCATTAAAGTTAATAAGAGCGATATCAAGGGGCCTCGAAACGGCATCACACAAAAGACCAATTCCAAGGGCGGCATAGACCGCAATTATTACGGCCCGGATGGTCGGCAGACCAAGCAGATCAGCAACAACGGCCACGGTCACAAGGTGGAAGAAATGGTTGGAAAGCATGGTGAGCACGCTCACGATTATATTTTCGATTCGGATGGGCATTTGCTTGAACGGCCTTCTCGTGAGCTGACCGAGCAGGAGCGAAAGGAGAACAATGATATCATATGACAGCAACTGCTTTGCAGAAAGAACTCACCAAGGGATGGGCAATGCTCGTCTTTCAGTACCACGGAAAAGAAGGTCATGTAGACCCTTATTGCACAAGAGAAGAAGGCTTTCCTTATCTCCTGTGGTACGAGGGAGACGAAAAGCTTGTCCACAGCATGGACGAAGTTATGAACACGCCCATTTTTGACAGTCGTTCTCTTGCTGAGATCGCCGGAGATATTTCCGACATCGACTGGTGCTAGTAACAACCCAATATCACAAGCGTCTTTGCCCACCCGGGCAGGGACGCTTTTTTCATGCCCATTCTGCCCGCAGGAGGACGGAATGAGCCCCATCGCAGAGGGCGGTGCGTACCCCGCCCACAACCGAG
>ERZ808246.789-NODE-789-length-25040-cov-3.190114_pt1 | contig 25040 bp, 19 predicted proteins | sample MGYA00521083_ERZ808246 | MGnify/ENA primary metagenome ERZ808246 (study PRJEB31516, sample SAMN03275577) | gut metagenome | biome: mammalia-associated habitat; material: feces | host: Papio cynocephalus | place: Kenya | collected 2012-07-07 ... | reverse complement strand
AATGCACTGTATGTAAGCCCGAGCTATCTGCGCAAAATCTTTAAAAAGGAGCTGAACATTAATATATCCGATTACATCCAGCAGACGAGACTGCAAAAAGCAAAGGATTTGCTATCCTCCTGCACGGGTATTTCCATTTCTGCAGTGGCAGAAATGACCGGATATCATGACGTCAGCTATTTTAGCAAGTGCTTTAAAAAGGCCACCGGAATTACTCCAAGTGAATATGAGGTTGCAAGGACTGAACGAAAATGATGGAATATCCGCCCCCGAATTACCAAAAGGGGACGGATATTCCATTTTTATGGGAAAACCGCTTTGATACACTAAGAGCAACTTACAAGCAGGCGCGCTGCTTCGAACAAAGCAAGGAGGGATTTGGAATGAGAAAGGAAATGAAAAGAGTTTCGGTTATCGTGCCGGCGGCCGTATTGGCATTTTCTTTGGCTGGCTGTGGCGAGACAGCAGGTCAAGGAGCAACGGGAACGGATACTGCACAGACGGCGGAAGACAGCAGCGCGGCGGCAACCAGCGTCTCTGCAGAGGATACAGCTGACGAACCGGTTACACTTCACATTTATACGAATTATACGGACGACGGTGCCATCCAGCAGATGGATTATGCAGTTGATGAAATGAAGAAGGTGATGCCGAATGTCACACTTGAGATTGAACCTGCAGCACAGGACGATGACGCCAAATTAAAGACGATGATGGCAACGGGAGATCTTCCTGAGATTTTCGGAACGACTCGTTCCAACCTGGATGTTGCAATCAAGTCAAACAGTATTCTTCCGCTGGATGATTATGTCAAGGAATTAAATCTGGAAGAGACACTTACACCTTCTACCCTGTCTTATCTGGAGCAGCAGGACGGGCATACATGGATCATTCCTACAGAAAATTCCACGTTTGGCTTGATTTATGTGAATAAGAGCATTTTTGAAAAAGCCGGCGTAGATATTCCGCAGAATTATGAAGAACTGCTGGCAACGGCGGATACCTTTAATCAGCAGGGAATTATCCCGATGTGCATCTGGCTGAAGGAAACCTGGCCGCCGCTCCAGCTGTTTGACATGATTTCCATTACAGAAAATCCGGATGGAATCAAGGCACTGGATGTCAATGGTGATGCACTTCCTTCAGATCCGGCTTATCAGCATGCAGCTGAGAAGATCGTTGACATGGTCAATGCCGGAATGTTCTCAAAGGATGCCTTTACCATGGATTATGATTCGGCACTTGCTCAGTTTTTGAATGGTGAAGCTGCCATGATGATGGGAGGAAGCTGGACGGCTCAGGAGTTTGGAGAAAAGCTGGGAGAGGACAACATTGAAATTCTGCTTCCGTATGTTTTTGCCGATGCAGATCAGGCGGATGCTGTTAAGGCAGAAGGACGAATGAGCGGCGGCGGATTCTCAGGAGGCTATGCGGTATCCGCAAATGCAGAAAATCCTGAAATTGCTGCAAAATACTGCATCCAGCTTGCTTTGAAGAACATCGAAGGCCGTATTGTGAAGGTCGGCGAAAATAATACTGCCTTTCTGAATCCTCCGGAGTCAGAAACCCCGCAGAATCAGGTTGTTAAGACACTTGGTGATGCAGTTGCCAAGGCACAGACGACAACAATGATGGGATGGGCATTTGAGAGCGCAGCAATCAGTACGGATCTTGGAAGCGAAGTCCAGAAGCTTTATACCGGCACGTATTCGGCGGATGATTTCGCCAAGAATGCAGCAGCTGTTGTAGAAAAAGCACGAAACGGAAAAGGCTGATCCTTAATAGAACAGTGTCATTCTTTTTCCTGCAGCTTTCCGTGTGCAACCAACCGGAAGGCTGCAGGAATTTATTGAAAACAGCATGAAACGCTGTGAAGGCAAACAGGAGGGGTTATGCATAGGTATCTTGGAAAAAAATCTTCCATTCTGGTGTTTACGCTACCGTTTTTGATTCTATATACCTGCATTTTGGTTTATCCTATCGGGCAAACATTTGTTCGAAGCTTTTCGGATTGGGATGGTATTACGGAGCCTGTGTTTACAGGATTGCAGAATTACCGGGACCTGCTGCAGGATTCTGATTTTCCGATTGCTGTTCGAAACGGCATTATTTTTGCATTGGTTTTATTTGTTTATCAGCAGGGAATGGGAACCATCCTGGCACTGATTTTCAATACAAGGAGTTTGAAAATTCGTGGAAGCCGGTTTTTTCGTACCAGCTTTTTCATTCCGGTGATGCTTTCCAGCACGGTGGTTGGCCAGCTTTGGGTACAGATTCTGAGCTACAACCATGGCCTGATTAACAGCATTCTTGGCAGTCTGAGCGAGAGCCTGCGCATTCCGTTTCTTTCCGATCCGAACCTTGCCATTTATTCGGTGGCATTTGCCAATGCATGGCAGGGAATGGGAATTACCTTTGTGTTTCTCCTGACAGCAATACGGTCTATTCCGGAACAGTATTATGAAGCGGCCATGATTGATGGAGCCACCTCTCTTCAGGCACATCGAAAAATTACGCTTCCGCTTCTTCAGGAAACCTATAAGGTGACCTTCGTCATGTCTCTGACCGGAGGTCTTCGGGCTTTCGATACGATGTTTGTTATGACGGGAGGAGGACCGGGAAATGCGACGACCACGCTGTCGTACATGATGTACAATGCGGCTTTTAAACGCGGTCAGTTCGGCTATGGCTGCGCATCCGCGGTAGTTCTTTTGGCAGAATGCCTTGTCCTCACTGTTTTTATCAACAAAGTCATGGGCAAGGAACGAATTATTTATTAAGGAGGCACACGATGAGAAAGAAAGATATCAGGCGGCCGGTTATCAAGATTATTCTTTATATTTTTATCAGTATCTGCGCAGTGGCATCTTTGTATCCTCTTGTCTGGATGGCCTTCAATTCCCTGAAAACCAATGAAGAAATTTTTTCATCCAATATCTATGGCTTTCCGTTACACCCGAATTATGAAAATTATATTCACGCAGTGACACAGTTTAATATTCTGTCCTTCTTCCGGAACAGTCTGATCGTATCTGCGATTTGTGTTTTCTGTACGATTTTTCTTGCGATGATGTTTTCTTATGCGACGGCTAGAATGCACTGGAGATTCTCTGAAGCAGTGCGTTTGTATGCAATTATGGGAATGTTTATTCCGGTACAGATTATTATTATTCCGCTGGTTATGATTATTAAGAATATGCACCTGAACAACAATCTGCTGTCGATTATACTTCCCTATATTGCCTTTAACCTTTCGTTTATTTCTATGATTTTTTATGCGAATTTCCGCAGCATTCCGTTTGAGATGGAAGAATCAGCGGCCATTGACGGGGCAAATGTGTATACGACCTTTTTCAAAATTATCCTTCCGATGGTCAAGCCAGCCGTTGCAACGGCGGCCATTCTGGTCTTTCTAAATACTTGGAATGAATTGTTTATTGCGATGGTGCTGATTACAAAGAACAATCTGAAGACTTTGCCACTGGGATTGTTGTATTTTCAAGGTGAGTTCTCTACAGATTGGGGAGCGTCTTCGGCGGCCCTGACGATTGCCAGCCTTCCTCCGATCATACTTTACCTGCTATTTAGCAAGCAGTTTGAAAATGCATTGACGGTGGGATCTGCGGTAAAGGGCTGATTGCTATACCAGGAAGAACATTGAAATTGAAATGGAGAACAGGAGATTTTTCATGATAAAGCAAACAAAAGAGTCAACGTTAAGAATCGATGTATCCCATAAATACGGAGAAGCCAGGCACGTTGCCTCCGGTTCCTTGTACGGGGTAGTGGAGGAATATCCTTCGGATGAACAGATTCGTCTGCTTCGCCCTGTAAATATCGGTAATTCTCCGGAAGCGGGACACCAACAGCCGCTTGGCGCTGCGATTCCTACAGCCCGGCGCATTGCACCGGTTGGTGGAAAAGTTCAAATCCGCTTGGCGGAGTGGTTTACAGGCTGGTACGATTACGCGGGGTTAGAGGATTGGTTTTCGAAGCTTGAAACAATTACGGAACGCGTTCGGAAATCGGGAATCGATAATGTGGACGGATATGAGATCTGGAATGAACCGGACGGAACCTGGAAGGGGTTGTATGTCGTGCCGGTGAATGATGAGGATTCTTACTATGTGACGTTTCGTGTCCAGGCACCTGAGAATGGAACATATAAAACGACGATTCGCTATGCGAATGGAAACCAAAGTCATGCGGCCTTGAACCTGCAGGTGAATGGAGAGGAGTGCGGGATTCTTTCCTTCCCTCCAACCGGAGGATGGTATCATAACGGCGCATGTGGAGATCTGGATTTTTCTGTGCGGCTTCGTCAAGGCGAGAATAAGGTGAAGGTTTCCCGGGCTTCTGTAGAGAATCTGGAAATTGATTATTTGAATGTTTCCGGGGCATCTCCGGAAAGATATGAGGCTGACTCAGCAATACGCGGGAATACATACAGCGCAACCAGCGGATATGCTTCTTCAGCTGTCAGTGGACATCTGACATTTAATGAATTTTTCAGTGTTTCTCAGAAAAAGCTGCGCGAATTGGATCCATCGGCAAGAACAATCGGTCCTTCCTCCTATGTTTATACGAGACCGGCCATGAAGAGCTTTCTGGAGTATCAGAAGGAGCATGGGACACTGCCGGATATTATCTGCTGGCATCAACTGGCGGATGAAGATATTACAAAGATCCTTGAGGATTATCGGGAGCTTGAGAAGGAGCTTGAAATCGGACCGCTTCCGATCTCCATCAATGAATACAGTGGTGGCGGATGGTTCGAAGAAGAAGGGTGCCCCGGGGTGTGCGCTCCGCTAATCGCCAAGTTTGAACGCTTTCAGGTGGACAGTGCATGCCAAAGCTTTTGGAACGGTGTTCAGGGAACATTGAGCAGTACGCTTACGCCGGACTATGAGCCAAACGGAGGGTTCTGGTTTTATAAATGGTATGCCGATATGGATGGTGAAATGGTAGAGGTATTGCCGGAAAAACCACATAATCCACGCTTTCTTGACGGCTTTGCCTGCCTGAATCAGCAGCAGAAATCTCTTCGAATTCTTTTTGGCGGAGAGGGAGACGAGAACGTTACAATCCGTGTGGACAATTTGCCGGATTACTTTGGGGAGAACGTTCGAGTGAAGCTGGAGCATACACCGTTTCAGGATCGATTTACAAAGGTAAGCGGTCCGGAAATGGTTTGGGAGAAAACGTACCCGGTTATCCATGGAACCATGGAAATCACCGTAACAGATAGATATCAATGTGACGGATATCAGCTGTCTGTCACACAGGAAAAAACCGGAGGAAGTAACGGATGAACGCAAAAAGAAAGCAGCCGGAGCATATTTCACTGGTTATACAGGATGAGCATACTGTGTTTTATTGGAAAAACGGAGCTTTTGAGAAATGGAACCTGTCAGAAGCCAGAGAAGGATGGACCTTGGTAGGACTGGTGGAACTGGATAATCATCAGAAGGCAGCGATCGTGGAGGATTTTTCGGATGATGGCGGAATATGCTACGTGGACCGAAAGGGAAATGTGCTGGCCTTTTTTGGACGACGTGTGGAGAGTACTAAAAATGAAGAGGAACACGCTTATACCGGTTATCTGAAGCAGGTTGTAGTCGAATCCAATGCAGACCTGATGGGAAAACGGATTCTGGAACAAAGCGAGGATCCAAATTATGAAGAGATCAAAAAAGTGCTTCCGCCGATTCGGATTGCGTATTGTCAGGATGAGGGCTTTGAGCTTCCACATACATTTATCGGAACGCCAAAGACCAGCGATGTGATTCCGCTTTATTATGGAATCCGATATAACATTTCGAGGATTCATCATGGTTATGTCTCCGGTGATATTGAGAAGGCAGTGAATCAGCATACTGTATGTGAAGGACTTCTTGGTGGCTGGCTCCCTGTGGTGATCATGCGCTATCCCTATGAAGCCAATAAATGTTGGGAATTCATGGCTTTTGCCAAAGTTGATGTAAAGAGTGAAAACATTCAGCCGGCATGGTACCGCTATGTAAAGCTTGTGGATGGAAAGGTCGAAGAGATTCACTATTATGATTCTTATCTGCCCTATCCTCTGGAAAATGAGCCGGATGGAAATGACTTTTATGCGGATCTTTTTCGCCTGAAGAAGTACTGGGAAAAAGAGCTGGACGGCGGAATGCAGCTTTCGATCAGTGCGGAACCATGGGTTCCTGATTTCTGTATGCATTCCATGGCCCGGGAAAGGATTGGGCGAACCGGGATGCATCCGCGATATGGATCAGTGATCCGCAATTACGGAGCTCCGGAGCACGATGGTTTTCAGGATATTCTTACATCCAGTGTGGACTGCTATTTGGAATGGGGAAAAACATATCTGGCAAAAGCCTATCTCGAGAATTATTTTGATGAATTTGTTCGGGATAACGGGCAGCTGGAATATCGTGGCCCGGAGATTGGCCAGTATGGGCGTATGCTTGCTGAGCTGGCACAGTATTATTCCTATACCGGAGATAGTGATCTGATTGAGAAATATGAAGGAAAGATCATGGCGATTACAAAGATTCTGCTGGATCGCCGTAAAAAGGCCAAAGAGCTGCCAGCAGATGATCCGGCTTACGGAATGCTGCATGGGCGTCATGAGGCAGATGTCAGCTTTGTCCATCCGGATTTCTTGAAATATGATTTTGAACGTCCTTATTTTTCCAACAGTACTGAGGCATGGCGTGGATTTCGTGACAGCGGAGACATGTGGAAGTCCATAGGGAGAAGAGCAAAGAATTCTGTCTGGGAGAGCAGAGGAAATGATTTACTGAAAGAAGCAGAAGAGCTTCGGCAGAATATCGTCACTTCTTTGGAACGTTCCATGCGGATGGATCGAAGCGGAGCATTTCTTCCGTCCATTGCAGGAAGCAAGCTGTTTTATTACGATTACCCGTACCGTTCCACTCCGGATTCTTTTGATGATAACCGTGTCTGGTGTGAAATGATGCACTCCGGTGTGGTTCCAAAGAAATATGTTCAGATTCTTATGGAATCCGGAAGTGAATACAATGGAATGAAGCTTGGCATTTTTGGAAACCGGAATACCGTGGTTGCATTTATCTGCTATGGTGAGGCGTATGGACTGATCCAGCATGATATGATTCGTGAATTCCTGATGTTCTTTTATGCACATGCTCTTCACCTTCATACCAGAGGAAGCTGGACTGCATTTGAGTGTGTGGATATCGACAGAGACCGCGGCCTGAATACCGGGTATTGCCCGCCTGCTCAGATGACGATTCCGACCATTACAAAATGGATGCTGGTTTTTGAAGATCCGATGGACGAAGTTCTGTGGCTGTGTAAGGCAACGCCACGTGAATGGATGGCAGACGGAGAACAGATTTCTGTTCAGGATGCACCGACACGCTGGGGCAGGGTGAGTGTGAATTTACATTCGGACATGCGAAACGGGCGTGTGTACGGGGAGCTGACGATTCCTGGAAAGGGACAGAAAGTCATTCTGCGTCTTCGCGTTCCTGAGAACAAAAAGATCGTGGCATTAAAGCTGAATGGAGAAGAAGCTCCATTCTCTTTGGTTGACGCCGAGAGTGTTGTCATTCCGGAAAGCTGCAGGGGAGTTCTTCACGTGGAAGCACTGCTTCGGTAGATTCATTTCGGAGGTATCGGGGGCGGTCTATCCGACTGCTCCCTGGAATGAGCGGACCCTTATGTATTGATCTTCCGCTGGGAAAGGTTTCTCTTATATTGCGTCGGTGTTGTTCCGACCAGCCTTTTAAAGATCCGCATGTAGTATTTGACATCGGAAAACCCGCAGGCTGCTGCAATTTCCTCCAGGGACAGGACAGAATCTGCGTTCAGAAGCAGATTCTTGGAGGCCTCAATCCTCGCTTCATGGATGGAGGAGGTGATGGAAGTGCCGGTGTATTTCCGATAATACCGCTCGAGATAAACAGGATGATAACCAAGATGCTCCGCAATCGTACGGGAGGAAATCGGTTCGGAATAGTTTGCCTGAATGAAATCATGAATACGGGTAATCGGCTCCGGAAGCTGAAGATTTGCGGAGCTGTATTGTCCGGCTGCTTCATGAGAGATTTCCAGAAGAAGATAGCTGGAAAGATAATGACAGCGCCAGTCAATCTGATAGTGGGACCGCCTGGTCATATCCAGAAGACTTTGGAAGATCAGACTAGCCCGCAGATCTTTTCCAAGATCGCCGAAGACAGGCACAGAATACTGCGCCTGAGTAAGCGAATAAGAACCAGCCAAAGGCTTTTCTGAAAGGGGAATGGAGAGATCTGTATGTACAGGCGGGGAGGCTAAATCAAGGAGCTGCGTCGTTGAAGTGCTCATGGAGAAATGCATCCAGTAGTAGGAGAGCATACCCCTGGAGGGAGTGGTTCCGAAATGAAGTCTTCCCGGGAGAAGGAGAAGAAACTGGTTCGGCCCGACTTCATATTCCTGATTGTCCATTGTGATGCAGAGAGTCCCCTGCTGGATGAGGAGCAGAACATAGGTATCAATGCAGCGGCGGGGGTGCAGAAACTGATCGGAATGAATCAGCATGCCGGATGAAGCGTAGGTAAGCGGCTCCTTTACTTCGGAGATGAGATATCGCATAAGAGACCTCCTGGTTTTGCAAATGTTTACTGCAACGATAGCATAAAAGGTTTGAATAATCCACCATATGTTTGGCACTGTCAGTTACATGTCTGACCGCGCTAATATATTATGAGAGCATGAATTCATTCGTGAATTCAATGATAATGAATGCGATGCAAAGGTGTAAGGAGGGTATTACAATGGTTGAAAATATTGAATTCCAGCCAAGGCTGAATCAGACGAAGGTGAGGGATGGCTTCTGGGATTATTTCCAGAAGCTTATCCTGGAGCAGGTGATTCCCTATCAGGAGAAAATCCTTCGCGACGAGATTCCGGAGATCGAGAAGAGCCATGTCATTGAGAATTTCAGGATTGCGGCAGGTCTCAGCAAGGGGGACTTCTATGGAATGGTTTTTCAGGATTCCGATCTTGCCAAATGGATGGAGGCTGTTTCTAATGCAATAGCGATTTCGGATGATTCCTGGTTTCGTACAAAAGCTGCCGAAATGATCGACCTGATCGGGAAGGCACAGGAAGAAGACGGATACCTGGATACCTATTTTCAGATTAAGGCACCGGACAAGAAGTGGACCGACCTTTTGGAGGCTCATGAGCTGTATTGCATGGGGCATATGATTGAGGCGACGGTTGCCAATTATGAAGCAACAGGGAAAGACGATTTTCTAAAGATCGGAAAGAAAATAGCAGATTGCATCGGAAGGAGGTTCGGAAAGGAAGCGGGAAAGAAAAGGGGAATCCCAGGACATCCGGAGATCGAAATCGCACTTCTTCGGCTGTATCATGCAACCGGAGAGAGACGGTATCTGGAGAACGCAGAGTATTTTATCAATGAGAGAGGAACAGAGCCGAATTACTTTGAAGAGGAAGCAGAGCGGCGGGATATTACGATCTTCGGCATGGATCCGAAGGACCGCGGCTATGCACAGAACAATAAGCCTGTGCGGGAGCTGACAGAGGCTACTGGCCATGCGGTTCGGGCTGCTTATTTGTACACAGCAATGGCAGATCTTGCCGCGGATCTTCATGACGAAGCACTTCAGGCGGCCTGCGAGCGTCTCTGGAATAACATTGTCAATCAGAAGATGTACATTACAGGCGGAATCGGATCCACGGTTCATGGTGAGGCATTTACCATTCCGTATGATCTTCCGAATGATACCATATATGCGGAGACCTGCGCATCGGTAGCAATGGTATTTTTTGCAAGAGAGATGCTGCAGATGAATCCGTCCGGGCGGTATGCGGATGTGATGGAAAAGGAATTGTATAATACCGTGTTAAGCGGAATGCAGCATGATGGAACACGATTCTTCTATGTAAATCCGCTGGAGGTGGATCCTTCGGTGTCCGGCAAGGTCCCTGGATACGAGCATGTGCTGCCGGAGCGCCCGCAGTGGTATGCGTGTGCATGCTGCCCTCCGAACGTATCCCGGTGCATCACAGCGCTTTCCAAATATGCATGGGGGGAGAATGAGAACACCATTTATGCGCATCTTTATGTTGGAGGAACCTTTGCTTCGTCCTGCATTCCGGGGGTGAGCATCGACGTGGAATCCGGGTATCCCTGGAAGGGAAATGTGCGCTATACGATTGGGGAAAATAAGGAAAACAGAGAATTCACGCTGGCGGTCCGCATTCCTGCCTGGGCACGCAATGCAGCAGCAATTCTTCGGATCAGAAATGGAGAGGAAGAGACTTCGCAGAACGTTTCCATGGAAGAGTCCCTGCGTGATGGCTATCTGTATCTGAATGGTCTGACGCATGTCGGTGACTGCGTGGAAATCTGTTTTGAAATGCCGGTCAGAAGAATCTATGCAAATCCGAAGGTGCGCAAGGACGCAGGACTTGTTGCGATTGCAAGAGGACCGATCGTTTATGCACTGGAGGAAAGGGACAACGGAGCAGAGCTGTATGCGTTATCGCTTCCGGACAGCGCGAAGCTGGAGACAGAAGAAGTAAAAGACCCGGTACTTGGGAGCTACGTCCGGATTACCGCGGATGGGTATCGGGATATTTCGAATGGAGAGGGTCTGTACTCGGAGAAGAAACCGGAAACGGCAGGACAGACGCTGACCTTCGTTCCCTATTATCTTTGGGGGAACCGTGGAAGCGGAGAAATGCGGGTGTGGGTCCGCGATGTATGATGGACAGGGACATTCCAGGAGGAATGGAATATGCAATTACTGGAATTTCGCGAAGCAGGAATGAGGGTCTGCTTTCGAATGAATGACGATAAAACGGTAGAGCTGGTTGATTTTTCGGCAGAATCTGCAGCTGGAGCAGACGGGAAGCCGGAAGATCTGGAGCAGCTGGAGCAGGGAGACTGCATAGCACCAAGGCTTCATCAGCTTCTTGCGGTTCATCTTACGGGAGAAGGAACGACGGGGGTTCATGCTTATAAGCATAATACCGGGAGTGAGTCCGCACGGTTTCATTACCTGGAGCATCGGATGGATGAACTTGCGGACGGAAAGCTTCTGACCATTTCCATGGAATCGGAGCATCATCTCCATGCCGATTATAGGATGCGCTTCTATGATGGAATCGCTGCGGTGCGCGTGGAGACGACGCTTCGCAATGATGGAGCGGAGGCGGTCGGATTGGAATATGCTTCTTCCTTCTACTATGGCGGCCTTTCGAAGAACGGAGCAGGCGAGTATTACGATAAAACAGATCTTTATGTACCATACAACAGCTGGGCGAGCGAGGCACAGTGGAAGAAGGATGATATCCGGGATCTTGGCCTTTCCGGATTTCCGGTGGATGGATACAATCTTCCGGATGCCAGCAACAATCGTTACCATTATGAGAATCTTGGATCCTGGTCCTCCTGCGAGCATCTCCCGATGGGAATGACGGAAAATCGTACGACGGGTGAAATCAGCTATTATCAGATTGAGCATTCCGGCTCCTGGCAGATTGAGCTTGGCTCTGATGTAGGCCGCAATCTTTATCTTGCCCTTATGGGCCCGGATGATGAAACACAGTGGTGGAAGCAGCTGAATCCGGGTGAAAGCTTTACTACCGTTCCAGCCGCCTTCGGTGTCTGCACGGGAGGCGTGTCCGCTGCGCTTGGTGAGCTTACCAAATACAGACGGAAAATCCGCCGGCCGAACGAGGATGACCGCCGCTGCAGCGTCGTGTTCAATGATTACATGAACTGTCTGTTTGGAGATCCGACAGAAGAGAAGGAGAAGAAGATCATTGATCTTGCTGCGGAGCTTGGCTGTGAGTATTACTGCATGGACTGCGGCTGGTATGATAAAGGACCCTGGTGGGATCGCGTGGGAGAATGGAAGGAATCTCCGGAGCGGTTTCCGAACGGAATCCGGAGTGTAGCGGATTATGCAAGAGCCAAAGGAATGAAAATGGGCCTTTGGCTGGAAATTGAGGTTATGGGAATCGCCTGCGAGCTCGCGGGAAAGCTTCCGGATGACTGGTTCGTCTGCACGCATGGAAAACGGAGAATTGACAATAAGCGCTATCTTCTGGATTTTCGGAATCCGGCGGTCAGAGAATACTGCATGAATGTGGTGGACCGGCTGATTGAAGAGTACGGCGTTGAATTCTTCAAAATGGATTACAACGTGACGACAGGAGCCGGAAGTGATCTTGCGGCAGACAGTGTCGGGGATGCGATGCTGAACCATTACCGGGCTTTCTATGACTGGATTCGTGAAATCTATGAAAAGCACCCTGATCTTGTTGTGGAAGCCTGCAGCTCCGGTGCACAGAGAATGGATTATGGAATTCTGTCCCTTCATAGCCTTCAGTCCACGAGCGACCAGACGGATTACATCAGCAATTCCTATATTGCAGCAAATGTTGCATCGGCGGTTACACCGGAGCAGGCAGGAATGTGGGTCTATCCATATGAGGATGAGCGGGAACATGTAATTTATAACATGGTCAACGGCCTGCTTCTGCGTCCCTATGTGAGCGGCCTTGTCTGGAACATGAAGAAGGAAAATCTTCAGCTGATGCAGGAGGGGATTGCTCTGTACAAGGAGATCCGAAAGGAACTTCCCGGTATGCTTCCTTTCTGGCCCAAGGGACTTCACACGGTTCACTGTGAAACGCTGGCATATGGCCTGAAGAATGACAGGAGGGCTTATCTGGCTGTCTTTGCACCGAAATCGGATCAAGTAACGGTCGATTTATCGGAGTCCGGCATCTCAGAGAATGCAAGAGTGCGGGTGATTTATCCGTCCTCCATTGATTGCAGCTATGAGCTGGAGGGTGGAATCCTGGATGTGAAGCTGCCTGGGAAAAAGTGCGCAAGGCTGCTGGAGATTGTTTTATAAATCCTTTATTTTTTTTAGAAATTCCTTAGATCACGGACACATTTTCAACACATTTGCAAATTATAGTATTAACCAAGATAGTTACTTACTCACTATCTCCCCCCTCATAAGAAGTAGTAGAAGAAAAAGAGCATCCGCCTTGCGGGTGCTCTTTTTCTGCGCAGTGCGGCAAATTTGCATCGTATCGTTTTATTCTGCAAGAACTTTCGGATCTGCTCCGCCAATTTGCCAGGCAGATATGTTTTAATAAGAGAAACGGAGGGAGAATTCATGATCATTGAGAACGCTCTGGTCTATGGACCGGATGAGAAATTTGCCCCGGGAGCGATCGTGATCCGGGACGGAGTTTTTGCCAAGGATACGAAGGAAAACCGGGAAGGGGTACAAGAGGTCATTGACGCGAAAGGCGCTTATGCCATTCCGGGGCTTGTGGATCTTCATTTTCATGGCGCGATGGGCGCGGATGTCTGCGATGGCACGAGAAAAGCCTTTGAAGCCATCGCAGCATATGAGGCAGGCGAGGGAATCACGGCGATCTGTCCGGCGACGTTAACGCTCCCTGTGAGGGATCTGGAGCACGTGCTCTCTGTCGGAGCGGAGTTTGCGAAGACACCGCACGAGGGTGCGGATGTCATCGGCTTCAACATGGAAGGGCCGTTTATCAGCCACATCAAAAAGGGTGCGCAGAATGAGGACTACATCCTTCCTGCGGATGCCCGTCTGGTGGACCGGTTCCTTGAAGCTTCGCAGGGACTTCTTAAGATCATCGGGCTTGCTCCGGAGGAGAATCCGGGCTTTGAAGATTACATCCGCGACGTGAAGAACCGCGTGATTGTCTCCATCGCGCATTCCAACGCGGATTATGAGACGGCAAGACGCGCTTTTGACGCGGGTGCTTCACATGCCGTGCATCTGTATGACGCAATGACGGAGCTCTCGCACCGTGCGCCGGGCATTGTGGGTGCTGTTTCGGACAGTCCGAAGGTCAATGCGGAGATCATCTGCGATGGCATTCACGTTCATCCTGCTGCGGTCCGCGCGGCATTCCGCATGATGGGAAAGGATCGGATGATTCTGATCAGCGACAGCCTTCGCTGCACAGGCATGCCGGACGGAAGGTATGAGCTTGGCGGAGAGCCTGTTGTCAAGAAGGGGAAATATTGTACACTTGTAAAAGAGGGAAACCTCGCCGGTTCCGTTTCCAACCTGATGGACTGCGTCCGGAACGTCGTAAAGACGATGGAAATTCCTCTGGAAACAGCGGTTGCCTGTGCGACTATTCATCCGGCCCGTGCCATCTGCGCGGAGGATCGGTACGGCTCCATAGAGCCCGGAAAAAAGGGCAATGTGGTTCTTTTGTCTGCGGATGAGAGGCTGGAGACGAGGATGGTCATCAAGGACGGGAAGGTAATTCGGCGCAAGAAATAAAGAAGACCCAAAATGGTATTCTGGAAACAATAAGGGGGAAAAGGAAAAAGAATGAGAATTGTAGTAACCAAGGATTATGAAGAGATGTCGAAGCGGGCGGCAGACGTGATTTTTGCACAGGTTCTGATGAAGCCGGACAGCGTGCTCGGACTTGCGACCGGAAGCTCGCCGGAGGGACTGTACAAGAGTCTGGTCAAGCGCTATGAAAAGGGAAGAATTGACTTCTCGGAGGTCGTGACCATCAATCTGGATGAGTATCAGGGCCTTTCCCACGACAACGAGCAGAGCTACTGGTACTTCATGAACAAGCATTTCCACAGTCATGTCAATGTGAAGCCGGAGAACATCCACGTTCCGGACGGCTCGAACATGGACGCAGGAGAGGCATGCCGCGAATACGATGAGATCATTGAGCGGGCAGGCGGTATTGATCTGCAGCTTCTGGGTCTTGGACAGGACGGGCATATCGGCTTCAATGAGCCATCGGATTCGTTTGCAATGGGAACGCACTGCATCAGGCTGGAGGAGTCCACCATCGAGGCGAACAAGCGCTTCTTTGAGAGTAAGGACGAGGTTCCGAGAAAGGCCTACACGATGGGCGTCGGCACGATCATGAAGGCAAGAAGGGTCCTCATGGTGGTCAGCGGCAAGGGCAAGGCGGATATCGTGAAGGAGTCCTTCTTCGGACCGGTGAAGCCCCAGGTTCCGGCTTCCATTCTTCAAATGCATCCGGACTTTACGCTGGTTCTGGATGAGGACGCGGCCTCAGAAATCAAAGGCCTTTGGTAAGCATCGCCCGGTCAGAATGAAGAATTTCAGAAAGAAGCTGACGTTTCAGGGAAAAACTCTAAGACGCCGGCTTCTTGTTTTATGCGCTATAATGGAAATCTGATGAAAAGCTTTGTGTCTGCAGCCCCTCCGGAAGGCTTGAGGCAAGGGCCTGCAGAGTGCAGAGCAAGAGAAGAAACGACGGAAAGGTAAGTTTATGAATTTACGTGAGCTTTTGAAGGATATCCCATGTGAGATTTACTCTGCCGATGGGGAAAAGATCAGACAAGGATCCGAGCTGGAGAACATTTTTCTGGATCGAAAGATCCGGGACATCACCAATGACTCGAGAAAGGCCGGGGAGGGCATGCTCTTTTTTGCCATCCGCGGAGCGAATTCGGACGGACACGATTACGCGCCGCAGGTTGCCGCAAATGGCGCGGCGGCGATCCTTTCGGAACATCCGTTGAAGCTTGCTCTTGACGGACAGGATGTAACAAAGCTCCCCGCTGTTGTCTGCGTGAACTCGACCAGAAGAGGCATGGCTTTTGTGTCGGCGGCGTTCTACGGGCATCCTTCACGCAGAATGAAGATGATCGGCATTACGGGAACGAAGGGAAAGACCACGACGACATACCTTGTCCGCTCCATTCTGGAGAAGGCCGGCATTGATATGGGCCTGATCGGAACCATCGAATCCGCGTGGCATGAGGTTCACCGGCCGTCAAACAACACGACGCCGGAGTCCATCGATCTGCAGAGAGGCCCAGGCCCTGGCGGACGACGGCGTGCAGGCGGTTGTCATGGAGGTGTCCTCGCAGGCACTGAAGCTGGACCGCACGGCAGGAATTCAGTTCGACATCGGCGTGTTTACCAACCTCTCGGAGGACCACATCGGGCCGAATGAGCATGCGGATTTCGAGGAGTATCTCCACTGCAAGAGTCTTCTGTTCCGCCAGTGCAGCCTGGGAATTGTGAACGGAGACGATCCGTATGCGGGCCGCATTCTGGAGGGGAGTACCTGCCGGGCGGAGCACTACGGCCTCGGAAAGGACAATGACCTTTACGCGGAGAATCTTCAGCTGATTGAAAAGCCGGGAGAGCTCGGCATCCGGTTTGACACAAGAGGAGAGGTGGAGCTTTCCTGCGAGGTGCCGACGCCGGGACGGTTCAGTGTCTACAACGCGCTCGCTGCCATTGCCATCTGCCATCACTTCGGCGTAACGCCGCAGGACATCCGAACGGCACTTCTTTTCGCAAAGGCAAAGGGCCGCATTGAGCTCGTGAAGGTCAGCGATGCGTTTACACTGATGATCGACTATGCGCACAATGCCGTCGCACTGGAGAGTCTTCTGTCTACACTGAAGGAATATCATCCGCACCGTCTGGTGACGCTTTTCGGGTGCGGAGGAAACCGCTCGAAGGTGCGCCGCTTCGAGATGGGCGAGGTTTCGGGGAGACTGTCGGATTTTACCATCATCACATCGGACAACCCACGGAATGAGGAGCCGATGGATATCATCGCGGACATCGTGACCGGCATTTCGAAGACGGATGGGAAGTACATCACGATTCCGGACAGGAGAGAGGCCATCGCCTATGCCATCCATCACGGAGAGCCCGGGGACATCATCGTTCTTGCAGGCAAGGGACATGAGGATTATCAGGAGATCAAGGGGAAGAAATATCCTATGGATGAGCGCGTTATCATCGCGGAAATCCTGAAAGAGGATGAGGAGAAGGCATAAGAAAGAGGGGCTCATGAGAGCCGCATATCCGAAGGAACATGGAACAGCATGCATCGCTACGCACAGGTCATTATTGATATTTCGCACGGACGGCTGGACCGGCCGTTTACCTACCGGATTCCCGAAGCGCTGGAGCCAAAGCTGCGCCTCGGGAGTCTTGTTGTGGTTCCGTTCGGGAAGGGCGACACGAAGCGGAAGGGGTATATCATCGGCTTCGAAGAGAGCTGTGAATATCCGGATGAGAGGGTAAAGGAAATCGAAGACGTTTCGATGAGCGGAACCGATGTGACGGGCGACAATGCCGTACAGCTTGCCCTCTGGATGAAGCGGCGCTACGGCTCGACGATGGCGACGGCACTGAAGACGGTCCTTACTTCAAGAAAACAGGCAAAGCCTGTGGAGCACCGCTCTGTCCACCTTCTTCTGTCCGGGGCGGAGGCGGAGAAGAAGCGCCACGAATTTGCGATGAAGCACCAGGTGGCAAGAGAGCGGCTTCTTAGGGAGCTGATGGAGGTGCCGGATCAGCCCTATGGCCTGATCGTGCAGAAGCTTCACGTCACCGCTCAGGTGATTGCCGCCCTGCAGAGGCAGGGAATTCTCGAGGTACGGACGAAAAAGATGCTGCGAAACCCCGTCTCGGTTTCAAAAAAGGATGGGCAGCGCCTTATTCTCAGCCCCGAGCAGAGTGCCATCACCGAGGGGGTTCTGCGGGATTTCGAGGCAATTCAGGGGAGAGAGGGGGGAGAAGCTTCCTGCGGAATGCAGGAGGGACGTAAGACGGTTCCCCGGGTCAGTCTGATTCATGGGATTACGGGAAGCGGCAAGACGGAGGTCTATATCTCAATCATTGAGAAGATCGTGGCGAAGGGGCGGCAGGCCATCATGCTGATTCCGGAAATTTCGCTGACCTATCAGACGCTGATGCGGTTTTACCGGCATTTCGGCGACCGCGTTTCTGTGATGAACTCGCAGCTTTCGGAGAGCGAGAAGAGCGATCAGTTTGAGCGTGCCAGAAGAGGTGACATCGATGTGATCATCGGGCCGAGATCTGCGCTGTTTACGCCGTTTCCGAATATCGGCGTCATCATTATGGACGAGGAGCATGAGAGCAGCTATAAAAACGAATCCATGCCGAAGTATCACGCAAGGGAGGTCGCGGAAGAGATCGCTGCGATGCACAGGGCCGTTGTGGTGCTGGGGTCTGCAACGCCGTCCCTGGAATCCTATTACCGGGCAAAAGAGGGAAGCTACCGCCTGTATGAGCTGAAACGGCGTCTCACGGGAGGAACCCTTCCTTCTGTGGAAATCGCGGATATGCGAAAGGAGCTTCGCGAAGGCAATCACTCGATTTTCTCACGGAGGCTGTCACTTCTTCTTGCGGACCGGCTGGAGAAGGGGCAGCAGAGTATGCTTTTTCTGAACCGGAGAGGCTTTTCCGGGTTTGTTTCGTGCAGAAGCTGCGGCTACGTGCCGAAATGTCCGCACTGCAGCGTCTCCCTGTCCCTTCACGGGGGAGGGCGCCTTGTCTGCCACTACTGCGGCTATGAGGAGCCGATGCCGGATAAGTGCCCGGAGTGCGGATCGCCCTATATCAGCGGTTTTCACGCGGGAACGGAGCAGGCGGAGAGCCTTCTTCAAAGGGAGTTTCCGAAGGCCAGGATTCTGCGGATGGATGCCGATACCACGAAGGCTAAGGGGAGCTATGAGAAAATCCTGTCGGCCTTTGCCAATGAGGAGGCGGATATTCTGATCGGAACCCAGATGATCGTCAAGGGTCACGATTTTCCGAAGGTGACTCTGGTGGGAATCCTTCTTGCCGACCTGTCCCTGAATGCTTCGGACTACCGCTCGGCGGAGCGGACCTTTCAGCTTCTGACGCAGGCAGCAGGCCGGGCAGGACGCGGGAGTGTGCCGGGAAATGTCGTCATTCAGACCTATGAGCCGGAGCATTACAGCATCGTTCACGCGGCGAGACAGGACTATCCGTCCTTTTATCAGGAGGAGATGGTCTACCGGAGGCTCCTGCGTTATCCTCCCGCGGAGCACCTTCTTGCGATTCAGATTTCGTCACGCAAGGAGGAACACGCTTCGCTGTTTGCGGAGAAAACAAGGACGCTTCTGGAGCAGCTTACCTGGGCAAAGAGGCAGAAGGACCCGGACGGGCTTCTTTTCATCGGCCCCGCGCCCGCTGCACTTGAAAAGCTCCGGGACGAGTACCGCTATGTCATCTATGTAAAAAGTCCGGATTATGATACACTAATCGTTTGTAAAGACGGCGTGGAGGCCGCGGCGAAAAGGGCCATGGAGGCCAGCCGCGAAATGGACACGGTGTTCCAGTTTGATTTTGATCCGGTGAATGCGTTCTGATTCATACGCAGTGAAATGTACCTTCAGGAAGGAAAGAGAATTATGGCATTATTGACAATCCGTGAAATCGGAGATCCGATTCTGAACAAAAAGGCAAAGGAGATCAAGGAATCTTCCCCAAGGCTCCAGGAGCTGATTGACGATATGTTTGAGACGATGTATGAGACAAATGGGGTGGGGCTTGCGGCACCGCAGGTCGGTGTCTTAAAGCGCCTTGTCGTGATGGACGTAAGTCCGGAGCAGGATCAGCCTCTTGTTTTCATCAATCCGAAGATTGTGGAGTCCTCGGGAGAGCAGACCGGCTATGAGGGCTGCCTTTCGGTACCCGGCAAATCCGGACTGGTGACAAGACCGAACTATGTCAAGGCGATCGGACTGGACCGCGATTTTCAGCCGATTGAGGTGGAAGGAACCGAGCTTCTTGCGCGCTGCATGTGCCATGAGTTCGATCATCTGGACGGAAAGCTCTACGTGGAGCTCGCACAGGGAGGATTGATCGATAACAACGAGCTGGCGGAGCAGGAAGAGGAAGAGTGAGGACAGAGGCACCGGCTGCCGCGAAATTCTCTCTGGTATCGCGGATTTTGCCTCAGCGAGGTAAATATGAAGATTATTTTTATGGGAACGCCGGACTTTGCGGTTCCGGCACTGAAGGCACTGGCAGAGTCCGGGAAGCATGAGGTGTCCCTTGTGGTGACACAGCCGGACCGTCCGAAGGGACGAAGCGGAAAGCCCGCGCCGTCCGATGTGAAGCTCTGCGCGCAGGAGTACGGCATTCCTGTGTTTCAGCCGGAGAGGGTGAGGGAGAAGGAGGCAGTGGATCGTCTCCGGGAAGAGGAGGCGGACATCATCGTGGTGGCGGCCTTCGGACAGATTCTTCCGAAAGAGATTCTGGAGATGCCGCGCTACGGGTGCGTGAACATTCACGGCTCGCTTCTTCCTGCTTACCGCGGGGCGGCCCCGATTCAGTGGGCGGTTCTGGACGGCCAGAAGGAGGCGGGAGACACCATCATGCAGATGAACGAGGGCCTCGACACCGGCGATATTCTGACGCAGGAGAAGGTGGAGCTTTCGCCGGATGAGACGGCGGGCTCGCTCTACGACAGGCTCTCAGAAATGGGAGGCCCGCTCCTTCTTCGGACGCTGGATGAGATTGCGGCGGGGACCATTACGCCGGTTCCGCAGGATGATGCGAAGTCCTGCTACGCGAAGATGCTCCGCAAGGAGATGGGAAACATTGACTGGAACAGGAGCGCGGAGGAAATCGGACGGCTGATCCGCGGCCTGAACCCATGGCCGAGTGCCTATACGCACTGGAACGGCAAAATGCTGAAGATCTGGATGGCAAAGCCGGTGACCGGGGAGGAGCTCCGGGAGCTTGGCTGCGGCGGAAAAAACGGTCTTGATTTCAAGGAAGTAAAGCCGGGGACGGTGATGATCGTGACGAAGGATGCCCTGATGGTAGAGACGGGCGATGGCCTCCTGGCACTGGAGGAGCTTCAGCTCGAAGGCAAGAAGCGGATGCCGGTGCAGGCGTTTCTCATGGGATGCCGGATGCAGGCAGGCGAGCAGCTGGAACGGATCGGAAGATTCTGAACGAAAGGTTCTGACAGGAAGCTCTGACGGAAAGGAAGGTATGGCGATGTATTACGGATACGGATATTATGACTGGACCATGATTCTGGTGGCAGCAGGCGCCGTGCTCTGCATGGCCGCGAGCATGCATGTTAATACGACCTATACGAGATATTCGAGAATTGCAGCGGCCTGCGGTCTTACGGGAGCGGATGTCGCCCGGCTGATTTTGGAGCGAAACGGCGTCCTGGATGTGCAGGTTCGTCATGTCTCCGGGAACCTTACAGATCATTACGATCCGTCGCGGCAGGTTGTTAACCTCTCGGACGCGGTCTACAGCTCCCGGTCAGTTGCGGCACTTGGCGTTGCCGCGCATGAGTGCGGTCACGTGATGCAGCATGAGCAGGGCTACGTTCCGCTGCAGGTGCGGACAGCACTGGTTCCTATTGCGAACTTTGGATCGAACGCCGGCATCTGGATCGTGATTCTGAGTCTGATTCTGGGGCTCTCCAATACCTTCACGACGATCGGCATTGTTCTGTTTTCTCTGGGTGTTTTGTTTCAGCTTGTAACGCTTCCCGTGGAGTTTAATGCTTCGCACCGGGCACTTGTGATGCTGGAGCAGTATGGAATTCTCGGAATGGATGAGAATAGGAAGGCGAAGGCGGTTCTGAAGGCGGCGGCCATGACCTACGTGGCAGCGGCGGCTTCCTCAATCCTGCAGCTTCTTCGTCTGATTCTGCTGTCGAACAACAGGAAAAGAGATACCTAGTACCCTCGAAAAGGGCGGATGGAATAAAAAGAGATATGGAAGAACAGAAAAAAGAAGCCGGAACCCCGGCGAAGAATGTCAATGTCCGTGAGCTTGTCTGGCAGATTCTGGTGGAGCATGAGCTCCATGGAACCTACAGCAATCTTCTGATCAAACGCACACAGGACCGTTATGCGAGCCTCCCGCTCACACAGCGGTCTTTTCTTAAGCGACTCGCGGAGGGAACCATTGAGCGGGAGATCGAGCTGGATGCCGTGATCCGCTGCCATCAGAAGGATCCGGAGATGAAGATCAAGCCCCGTGTACGGTGCCTTCTTCGAATGAGCCTGTATCAGATCTTCTATATGGACAGCGTGCCGGATTATGCGGCTTGCAGCGAGGCAGTCCGCCTCTGTAAGAGAGGGAAGCTGGCACAGTCGGCAGGCTTTGTCAACGGGGTTCTCAGGAGCGTTTGCCGGGAGAAGGAAGCGGCAGTTAGGGAAGGAAAAGAGTATGTTCCTCTGATTACGCCGGAAAAGAAGACCGTCCGGACAAAGCCGAGCAGTGCAGTCATTGTGATAGCCGGGAAAAATAACGGAAGCAAAGAGACGAAGGAAGCTCTTTGGACGGCTCCTGCCGGTGCCGCTGCGGATCAGGGAGCAGGAAGCCGCACACAGGGCGCGGAGCTCTCGGACCTGGAAGCGCGCTATTCTATGCCTTCTTCCATCCTGAGCCTCTGGAAGGAGCAGATGGGAGAAGAGCGCCTGGAATCCCTGTGCCGGGCGATGCTGGAGGTGCGGCCTGTCTGCATCCGGCTGGATCCGCGGCTTTCTTTGGAAGAGAAGGAAGCGGTGCTGGACGGAATCCGCGGCGCCGGTGCACAGATGCAGCCCGGGAAGTGGGCGGAGGACTGCTATCTTCTTAGGCATGTGCCGGGACTGTCGGATCTTCCAGGGTTTGCGGAAGGAAAGTGGACCGTACAGGATGAATCCAGCCAGCTGACTGCACAGGCGGCAGGGATTGCCGGGCGGACCAGGAACCTTTCGGGAAACGTGCAGGTGTATGATCTTTGCGCGGCACCCGGAGGAAAGACCATGCTCGCTGCAGCTCTCCTTCCGGAGGGAAAGGTGCATTCCTATGACCTTACCCGTGCAAAGACCGACAAAATCCGTTCGGGCCTTGGCAGGATGAAGCTTCACAATGTCATCGTGGAGGAAAACGACGCGTCGAACCCGCGGCCGGATCTTGCGGGGAAGGCGGACCTTGTCCTTTGCGATGTTCCCTGCTCAGGGCTTGGCGTTATCACGAGAAAGCGGGACATCAAGTACAATGTGACGCCGGAGAAGCTACGCTCCCTGACAACGCTTCAGAAGAAAATCGTGACGAATGCCGCTGCGGTTCTGAAGCCGGGCGCGGTACTGATTTATTCGACCTGCACCATCAACCGGCAGGAAAATGAGAAAATGGCGGATTTTATCGAGAAGAAGCTGGGGCTGATTCCGGAGGATCTGGCCCCCTATCTTCCGGAGAATTTCCCGGGAATCTGCAAAAACCGCGTGCAGCTCCTGCCGGATGTCCACGGAACAGACGGCTTTTTTATGGCAAGATTCCGGAAAATCTGAAAGAAGGCGATCCACAATGTCCGATCGAAAAGATATCAAATCTTTAACTCTGGAAGAAATGACCGGGGACCTGAAGGCCGCCGGTTTTCCAGCCTTCCGCGCGAGACAGCTCTACCGCTGGCTTCACGTCCGGCTGACGGATGATCCGGAGGAAATGACGGATCTTCCGGCGAAGCTGAAGGAGTTTATCCGGGCACATTATGAGATGACGAAGCTCGAAGTCATCGACCGGCAGATCTCGAAGCTGGACGGGACGCAGAAATTCCTGTTCGGTCTTCCGGACGGGGAGACCATCGAGAGCGTCTTCATGAAATATAAGTTCGGGAACAGCGTGTGCGTCTCCTCACAGGTCGGCTGCCGGATGGGGTGTCGGTTCTGTGCGTCCACGCTCGACGGACTGAAACGGAATCTCCTGCCGGGAGAAATTCTCGAGGAAATCTATACCATTCACCGGCTGACCGGCGAGAAAATCTCGCACATCGTCGTGATGGGAACCGGAGAGCCGCTGGACAACTATGAGAATCTTCTGAAATTCCTCCGGATGCTGACGGATGAAAACGGGCAGAATCTCTCCATGCGGAATGTGACGGTCAGCACCTGCGGCATTGTGCCGCGGATTTATGATCTTGCAAAGGAAAACCTTTCCATTACGCTGGCGCTTTCTCTCCACGCAACGACGGACGAGAAGAGGAAGAAGATCATGCCGATCGCAGAAAGGTACACGATTGCCGAGTGCATGGCGGCGTGCAGGACGTATTTTGACAAGACGGGACGAAGGGTCACGTTTGAGTACAGCCTCATCCGGGATGTCAACGACAGCGCAAGGGACGCGGAGGAGCTGGCGGCGCTTGCAAGGCCGCTTTCTGCGCATATCAACCTGATTCCGGTGAACCCGGTGAAGGAGCGGAATTTCGAGCAGCCGGACCTTACTGCGGTGCAGGCGTTTCGGGCAAAACTTGAAAAACATGGAATAAATGTTAGTATTAGGAGAGTATTGGGGCGGGATATCGACGGTGCCTGCGGACAGCTTCGGCACAGGCACATCGAAACCTCCGGAAAGAATGGTCCTGCAGGGACCTGACGAGGAACCATCAGAATGCATTCTTTTTCTATTACCGATATCGGTATGCGAAGAAAGATGAATCAGGATTTTGTCTGCTCATCGGATGAGAGTGTCGGGAATCTTCCGAATCTCTATCTTCTGGCGGATGGAATGGGCGGACACAAGGCGGGGGACTTTGCCTCCCGCTTTACTGTGCGTGAAACGCTTCGTCTTGCGGCGGCGAGCCGCAGCAGTGATCCGATTGTGATCCTGGGCGATGCCCTTCACACGGTCAACCAGAATCTTCATACGACGGCGAGTATGCGCGAGGATCTGTCCGGGTGCGGCACGACGATTGTGGCCGCGACGATCTGCGGGGATGTCCTTCGCACGGCGAATGTGGGGGACAGCCGCCTGTATCTGATCGGAGAGACGATCCGCCAGATTACGGTGGATCATTCCCTGGTGGAGGAGATGGTTCTTGCGGGGAGTCTGGACGCGAGAAAGGCAAGAAGCCACCCGGACAAGAATGTGATTACAAGAGCAGTCGGCGCAGAGGAATACCTGGATGTAGACTTTTTTACCACAAAGCTTCATCGCGGGGACGTGGTTCTGATGTGTTCCGACGGCCTGACGAATATGGTTGAGGATGAGGAGATTTTCCGGATCATCCGTGAAGAGAATACACTGGAATCGAAGGCAAAGGCGCTCGTGGCCGCGGCCAACCGCGGCGGCGGAATGGACAATATTTCCGTTATTCTGATTGACGCGTTTGCCTGACAGGAGATCACTGTATGGTGAAGATCGGCATGCTGA
>ERZ808246.788-NODE-788-length-25046-cov-14.595334_pt1 | contig 25046 bp, 24 predicted proteins | sample MGYA00521083_ERZ808246 | MGnify/ENA primary metagenome ERZ808246 (study PRJEB31516, sample SAMN03275577) | gut metagenome | biome: mammalia-associated habitat; material: feces | host: Papio cynocephalus | place: Kenya | collected 2012-07-07 ... | reverse complement strand
TACCTGATAATCAATAGATTATAATAAATATTTTTAATTTTTGTCATATACTAAGGTTCTGTATACAATCGTTGATAACTACAAGTTTATTCATTTGTATGCTCAATCTTGCTCAGGATTGTTCGGATGAGCTCGAAGATGGGGCGGAAGTGTTCGAATGAGACATTTTTGAAATCTCCGATTGCGTTGGAGACGTTCTTTGCGAAATCGTATTTGGTCATTGCCACGTTGACGCCATTCTCTTTATGCACGCCAATATTTCCGTCTATTATTTTGGGATAAGGTGACTTTGCCTCGTTTCTTTTGCCGAGGACGAGGTTGTCTTTCGTGATACTCCCATTTTTGTCGAACTCGGTGCTTAGGAATAGCCGACGTCCTTTGCTGTCTTTAATTTTTAGGTCTTCGTCTGTGTAGAAATGTTCAATGCAAACTTCACTGAAGTCTCGATGGTCTGGTTTTGGAAGGACGCATGAATACACCTTGTCACTCCAGCGTTTATATAGCGTACCGTTCTCCGTAACATTGTTGATGAAAGACTTTACGTCACAATCGAACAGGCAGATTTCTGTGTTTGTGTTTTTTCTCATAGGATAAGCCTTACAATGGTCTAGAAGGGTTGCATTGTTGACATTTTTTGCCTCATCCGGATAATGGTAAAAGCGAACGTTCAGATCGCAGTACTCCCCCTTGCTTATGAAATATTTAAGGGCCGCTTCCAAATGAAACGAATCTGTTTTACCTTCGCAGAATATCGTAGCGCGGTAGTTGTTTGAGCTGTTAAGATTAGTAGGCAATGCGATTCTTACGGCAGGGTCTAATGATTTGAGTTTTTGAAACAGACTTGTGTACACAGAGTTGTCTCTGCCTTTGATCTGTCCAACAAATCCGATTCTGCCACAGATGGTTTTGATAAATGCCAGGTCAGGGTAGTCCGGTATTAGTTTACTGGAATATTTCTCAAAATATTCTAGAGCGGCTTTATGCAATCCATAACGTTGCCAAGCGTGAAGCATGGCGCGTATCCGTCTGATAAACCTGCGGTCAACATTGATCTTTTCGTTGACAATCAGCCCGGTTACCTCCTGTCGGTTGTTGTGCATGGAGTATCGTGTCTTGGATTCATTGATCTTGAAGTCATTGGACTCTATTATGTTCCTTAATTCTTTGGAGATGACAAGGTAGCCTTCCTGACCAATTCTGCCGATCTTGGAAGGAATCTGGCTTAAGTTTGTCGAGAATGTTATGTCGTCCGCATAGCGTGAGTACGTCATTTTGTTATCAATGGCGAAAGATTGAAGTTGATTGTCAAGCCTCCTGCAGATGAAGTTAGTCACAATTGGCGAAGAAGGCGCGCCTTGTGGAAGAATCCCGTTAAAGCAGCAGATTTGTGCCAAAGTTGTTGCGACTTCTTCATTGAAGCCAAACGGCTTGGACAGAAACATGCCTCGGACACGTCCGAAATGGATGGATGAAAAGAAATCCTTAAGGTCAAGGTTGATGACAATTCTTTTGTGGCTATGAACAAGGGCATTTGACCTTATACCTCGTTCTTTTAGATACCCGTGTACACATTTTTTATTAGGGTAAAGGTCAACCAAAATGTCAGCAAGGTTTCTTTGATAGAACTTGATTCTGGATGCTGGTGAGTAGATTGTCCGTAAGCCCCCATCCTTTTTGGGAATTGCAAACGATTTGTACTGTCGTTCCTTTGGTAGCACGTACAAAAGATATGACAGATTCCTTAATGAGCCATTAAGATAATTCGCAACATCTGCCTTTGTACTTAAACTTAGAAACCCTAAATCGTCCATAATCTTAATAAAGCATCTGCCGCTTATTCTACTTTAAGTGCAACGGAGGCGGCCTACGCAGCCCGGAGCCGAAAGTCGACAATCAGCCAAGATTGTAATAATCGTCGCAGGATCAACAACGAAAAATCAATGTTGCGGCAGATGCTTTCCAAAATTAACAAAAATTAAAAGAATATGCAACATCAATTTTAATAATGCTGCGTAAAATGTCACGGCTCTTTCATTTAAGATTTCGTTGCTCACCTAAAAATGTTGTTATTTTATATCCAGTGTTTCCTTGGATGGTGCGGGTGTTTTTCGCTCGCACGGTTCATAATTCATGTGGAGATTCGATGATGGGAAGATATGATTCCGCATGATACGGATTTCTTGGAAGCCTCGATATTTTCGCAAATAAGAATAAGCCTCTTTTGTGCTGATGGCAAACCGACGGCCGAATGCCTTGATGCAGGCGTTTGTGTAGGAAATCAGATATTTTGCTCATCGTCGTCATATCTGCATAGTAAGCACAATTTCGGATAAAAGAACAGGTAGACAATGAAATCTGATCTGACTATAAACTTTTAAACATCACCGCTTACCGGTCATGCAATGCCAGCTTCAACTGAAATGTCTTTGTTTCCGATATCTCACGTTTTTTGTTGCGACGCAGAGCTGCGGTCGTTGTTTTCAACCAATGGCATTTCAGGTGGATTGGCGCTTGAGGAGACGAATGACATTTTCGCTATAAACTGATGTCGAAACCCTCATGTTGTCGGTTGTTTGTGACATTTTAGGCAAAGAATGTCGTTCATTTCCTCCGCCAATGAAATGTTAATCGATGTGCCTTGTGGGTGTGGGACTTGACGGACTCGATTATTTGTTTTATTTTTACGAAAGTATTCAAAAGGAGACGGCTATGGCAAGGAAATTATACCCTATCGGGATACAGACTTTTGAGCGCATTCGCGAGGAGGACAAGTTCTACATAGACAAGACGGAGTACGTCTACCGTATGACTCACACGGACGGCACGTATTTCTTCCTGAGTCGCCCTCGCCGTTTCGGCAAGTCGCTGTTGGTGTCAACCTTTCAGAGTTACTTCGAGGGAAGGAAGGATCTATTCAAGGGGCTTGCCATTGAGAGGCTGGAGGTGGAGTGGAAGGCATATCCTGTGCTGCACTTCAGCCTGGCTGGAGGCAAGCACATGGAGAAGGAGCAGTTGGAGCGCTATCTGCTTTTTATCCTGAACGATAATGAAAAGCGCTTCGGTGTTGAATGTGATTCCCCTGATCCGAATGTGCGGTTAATCAATTTGATAAAGACGGTGCATCAGAAGACCGGCAGGCAGGTGGTCGTGCTCGTAGATGAGTATGACGCGCCCCTACTGGATGTGGTTCATGAGAGGCAACGCCTTGACTCTTTGCGGAATACCATGCGCAACTTCTATTCTCCCCTGAAGGATTGCGAGCCGATGCTCCGCTTTGTTTTCCTGACAGGCATCACCAAGTTCTCTCAGCTTAGCATCTTCAGCGAGCTGAACAACATCTCCAATGTCAGCATGGACGAGCCTTATGCAGGCATTTGTGGGATCACTGAAAATGAGTTGCTTGGTCAGATGAGCGCTGACATAGAGGCACTGTCTTATGAATTGGGTTTCAGTAAGGAGAAAACCATAGAGGATCTAAAGGATAATTATGACGGTTATCATTTCTGCTGGCCTTCTCCTGATGTGTTCAATCCTTATAGCCTGCTTAATTGTTTTGCAAAACGGAAACTAGATTCCTATTGGTTCGGCTCCGGCACGCCGACCTATCTCATCCACAAGATGAAGGAATTCGGTGTGAAGCCTTCGCAATTGGGAAAGGTAAGGGCGAAGAAGGCCACTTTCGATGTGGCGACAGAGAGCATGACCTCGCTGGTCCCATTGCTATACCAAAGCGGCTACCTCACCATCAAGGACTATGACGAAAGGCTGGATGTCTACACTCTCGACATTCCTAACAATGAGATCAGGGTGGGACTGTTCGACAGCCTTCTTCCCGGCTATCTGGATTCGGAGGTTGACACGGGGAGGGTTGTCATAGCTGACATATCCGCCTGTCTAAAAGACAAGGACGCAGATGGAGCCATGAGGCTTTTGAGTGACTTCCTGGAGACCGTGCCTTATTGCGACAACACCCACTTCGAGGGACATTACCAGCAGATGCTTTACATCATCTTCGCCTTGCTGACAGACTACGACATACAAGTTGAGCAGCACACGGCCAAAGGCCGGATTGACATCACCTTGGAGACCTCGGACACAGCCTATGTGATGGAACTGAAGTTTGGCGGGAGCGCGGAAGATGCCCTGAATCAGATAGAGGCGAAACGCTATGCCGATGCCTTCAAGATGAAAGATAAAGAGATCGTCAAGGTGGGCATGAACTTTTCCGTGAAGGACGGGGTGAACAACTTGGACTGGAAAGTGGAAAAGGGAATATGACGGAAATTAGGCTCTTCGTGCCAATGTTTGGTCTTTAGGCACATAGGCAATTAGGGAATTCATTATTCAATATCAAGATATCTCCGTAGGAATCGAGACCTTTTTGTATCTTTGTGGTCTTGAAAATTGATTTTGGAGAAGTGATTATGCTGATAGATTCCACTTTGTTGGACAACCTGACCGGGGAGGCGAGGCGCTCGCCGAGGTTGAGGATGAATTATGATCTGCGGAACTCTTCGGAGGATGGGTCGCAGAGGATGTTGAACGCTATGGAGCCGGGGACGGTGATTCCGGTGCATCGGCACACTAAGTCGTCGGAGACGGTGGTGGTGATCCGTGGGGCGATACGGCAGAATTTCTATGATGCCGACGGGAACGTGACGGAATCAGTCATCTACAAGGCCGGGGCGTCGGTTTCGATATGTGTTGTCCCTATCAATGCCTGGCACAATTCCGAATCGCTGGAGCCGGGAACCATCATCTTCGAGGCGAAGGACGGAGCGTATGAGCCGCTCGGAGAGGAGGACATATTGAATATATAGCGTGCCGTGTGTGCCGCCGTGAGCCGAAGGGCGTGTCCGGCAGCTACATGGAATGATCAAACATGACTACTAAGAATTATTGAATATGTGGCCTTTCACGAAAAAACGCACCCTTGCTGACATGGGAATATTCAATGGCCTGACTGACTTCCACTCTCACATTCTGCCGGGGGTGGATGACGGTGTGAAGACGATGGAGGAGTCGTTGGCGATTCTGGACCGTTATGAGAAACTGGGTATGAAAACCGTCTGGCTGACTCCGCACATCATGGAGGATGTGCCTAACAGGACGGTGGATCTGAAAGAACGCTTCAATGACCTCTGTCGGAGCTACAAAGGAGGTCTGACGCTTCACCTTGGGGCTGAGAATATGCTTGACAACCTCTTTGAGGAGCGTCTCAAGGCCGGTGACCTGCTGACTATGGGAGAGAATCAAGACAGACTTTTGGTCGAGACATCCTATTTCACCCCTCCTTATGGCTTCCACGACATTCTTGAGACCATAAAATCGAAGGGTATGTTTCCGATTCTTGCCCATCCCGAGAGGTACATCTATATGTCAGAGAATGACTACGCCCGCCTTAAGTCCATGGGGATCCTCTTTCAGCTGAATCTGTTCTCCCTAACAGGCCTGTACGGTCGGCAAGCCATGAAGAAATCCGTAGACCTGCTCAAGAAGGGTTACTATGACTACACCGGAACTGACATTCACACGATCCGAATCCTTGACAACTGCCTTGAGGCGTCGATAGAGCCAAAAACTTTGGGCGGTTTTAAAGATTTGTGATGAAATTGCGAAATGTGTTAAAGTCTGAAAGAAATTTTTGAATATTTGAGATTTTTCGTAACTTGTAGCCGAAATAACATAAAAACTGTAAACCGCTACAAGTTATGTCAGAAAAGAAACTTCTTTTGGGTGACGAGGCTTTGGCCCTGGGTGCGCTTCATGCCGGGCTTTCCGGTGTGTATGCCTATCCCGGCACGCCGTCGACTGAAATAACTGAATATATCCAGTCTCACCCCCTTACAAAAGAGCGCGGAATCCATTGTGACTGGTCTTCCAACGAGAAGACGGCCATGGAGTCCGCGCTTGGCGTTTCATATTCGGGAAAGCGCGCCCTTGTGTGCATGAAGCATGTGGGCATGAATGTCTGCGCTGACGCTTTCGTCAATTCGGCGGTGACCGGAGCCAACGGCGGCCTTGTGGTTGTGGCTTGCGATGATCCGTCCCAGCACTCATCGCAGAACGAGCAGGATTCCAGGTTCTATGCCGACTTCGCGATGATGCCTTGCTTCGAGCCTTCCAACCAGCAGGAAGCCTACGACATGGCGCGCGAGGCGTTTGACTATTCGGAAGCCAATCATATTCCTGTACTCATGCGCCTGACAACCCGTATGGCTCATTCCAGGGCTGTTGTCGAGGCGGGGGCAATCCGCCGCGAGAACGAGCTTCATTTCCCTGATGAGAGTCATGAGAAGAATTGGGTGACCCTTCCTGTCAACGCCAGGAAACGCGTGCTTGAGCTTGCCGGCGATCTGCTCGGCTTTGAGAAGGACTCTGCCAGATCTAAAGATAATGAGTTGAAGAGTGCTCCCGATCACAGCATGGGAATCATCGCCTGTGGGATCGCCTACAACTACCTGATGGAGAATTACCCGGTCGGGAGCCCTTTCCCGACGCTCAAGGTCACACGCTATCCTTTCCCTAAGGAACTGGCTCTGGAGATGGCAAGGACATGTGGCACATTGCTCGTTCTCGAGGAGGGGCAGCCGCTTATCGAGGAGCGCCTTCGCGGCATCCTTTACGATCCTCAGGCGGAGGGATGCACCATAATCAAAGGCCGTTTGGACGGGACCCTTCCGAGAACCGGCGAGCTCACTCCGGACTGTGTGCGCAAGGCTCTTGGCCTGCCGCCGATGGAGGCATATTCAAAATCAGAGGTCGCGGTTCCCCGTCCGCCGGCACTTTGCCAAGGGTGCGGGCATCGAGACTTCTACACCGCACTCAATGTGGTACTTAATGAATATGCCCCTACCGCCCGTGTCTTCAGTGACATAGGCTGCTACACTCTTGGTTATATGCCGCCGTTTAACTCTTTCCAGACCTGCGTGGAGATGGGGGCTTCCGTCACGATGGCTCTCGGTGCCGCCAACTCCGGTGTCTGGCCTGCCGTGGCGGTGATCGGCGACTCTACATTCACGCACAGCGGAATGACCGGCCTTCTGGATTGTGTCAATGCGGGAGCGAGCGTCACTGTCTGCATCTCTGACAACCTTACGACCGGAATGACCGGAGGACAGGATTCCGCCGGGACCGGTAAGCTTGAGGAAATCTGCAAGGGACTCGGCGTCGAGCCGGAGCACATCCGGACGATCGTCCCTCTTCCAAAGAACTATCCGGACATGGAAAAGGTGATAGACGAGGAACTTAACTACAGCGGCGTGTCGGTCATCATCTGCCGCCGGGAGTGCATCCAGACCGCTAAGCGTCATGCGGCGGCCAACAAAAAAGCATAATATCATGGCAAAGAAAGACATCATACTATCAGGGGTGGGAGGACAAGGCATCCTCTCCATAGCCACGGTGATTGGTTGGGCAGCGCTTGACCAGAATCTGCATCTGAAACAGGCCGAAGTGCATGGAATGAGCCAGAGAGGCGGCGATGTGCAGAGTAACCTGCGCATCTCCACCGAGAGGATCTGGAGCGACCTTATCCCGAAAGGGGAGTGCGACCTCATCCTGTCCCTTGAGCCGATGGAAGCCCTACGCTACCTGCCTTGGCTCTCAAAGGATGGCTGGATTGTGACAAACTCCACACCGTTTGTGAATATCCCGAATTATCCTCCAATGGAGGAGATTACCTCCGAACTTGCGAAAGTGGGCAACGTGATCACACTTGACTGTGACGAGATCGCAAAACAGACCGGTTCTCCACGTGGCGCCAACATGGTTCTTCTTGGAGCCTCCGCCGCTGTCATGGGGATTCTTGAGCCGGAGAAACTCCGTGAAGGGATCACCAACGTCTTCTCCCGCAAGGGCGAGAGGATAGTGGAAATGAACATAGCCGCGTTCAACGCCGGTCTTGAAGCCTCCAAAAACTTCTCGAGATGAAACCGATCTCCAGGCAATCCATAGATGAAGTCCTGAAAAGGCTTGACATAGCGGACATTGGCCGTACGACGATCCGGCAGTGCGTCAATGTCTCGCACGAACTCGAGAGGCTCGCTGGCGAGAAGTTCGTTCATCTGGAATTTGGAATCCCTGGGCTGGATGCTTGCAGGATAGGCATTGAGGCTCAGAAAAGGGCTTTGGACAGCGGTGACGCTTCCGTCTATCCACCGGCATGCGGCATCCGCGAACTCAAGGAGAACGGCTCCCGCTTCATCAAGGCGTTTGTCGGTGTGGACATCTCTCCGGAGGGAATAGTCCCTACGGTGGGCTCGATGCAGGGATGCTACAACCTGCTGTTGGAGTGCATCCAGATGAATCCATCCAAAGACACGGTGGTCTATCTCAATCCTGGTTTCCCTTCGCATTATGTACAGGCAAAGGTTCTTGGCTTCAAGACCCAGATGTTTGACCTTTATGATTTTAGGGGAGAGAAGTTCCGTGAGAAGCTGGAGGAAGTGTTCGGTGACGGCCGTGTCGCGGCGATAGTATATTCAAACCCAAACAACCCGTCATGGGTGTGCTTGACCGAGGACGAATTGAGAAGTTTGGGAGAGCTTTGCACCCGGTACGATGTGGTCGCACTTGAGGACATGGCCTACCTTTGCATGGACTTCAGGAAGGACCGTTCCGTGCCGTTCCAACCGCCTTATCAGCCGACAGTGGCGCGCTACACCGACAACTGTGTGCTGATGATCTCCGCCTCTAAGATATTCAGTTACGCCGGGGAGCGCATAGCGATGGTCGCCATCTCTGACAAACTTTACAGTCGGGAATATCCTGCCCTCCGCGAGCGTTATGGTCTTGGCCGCTTCGGCGACAACTTTTCCCTTACCTACCTTTATGTCAACTCATCAAGCTGCTCTCATTCGGCGCAGTACGCTTTCGCGGCGATGCTTGGCGCGGCGGCTGACGGTGAATATGACTTCGTGGGAGAGATGCGTGAATATGGGCGCAGGGCCGGGAAGGCAAAGGAAATATTCCTTCGTCACGGGTTCCACATCGTGTACGACAAGGATCTAGATGAGGATGTGAGCGACGGCTTCTTCTTTACAATCGGCTATGATGGCTTGACCGGCAGCCAGTTGCTTCTTGATCTTCTTCGTTGTGGGATCTGCGCCATCACGATGGTCGCCACGAGAAGCACACGCGAGGGAATAAGGGTCTGCGTGTCGATGCTGAACTCCGGGGAGGATTTCCGCGCGCTGGATGAGCGTCTCGGGCTCTTCGCGGAATTACAGAAGTTAGGGAATTAATAATTAAGACAGTAATATTTATGAAATATGTCAGTGCTGATGAAGCGGTAAAGCTCGTAAAGTCAGGGGATTGGGTATTCTTTCAGGGAAGCACCGCCGTGCCTGTGATCATTCAGGAGGCTCTCGCCCGCCGGGCGGATGAACTGCGCGGGGTCAACATCGTTTCCGGGTTCAACATCACCAAAGGTCCGGCCCCGTTCTGCAAGCCGGAGTATAAGGAGTCGTTCTTCGTGAACAGTGTGTTCCTTTGTTCCGATCAGAGGGAATATGTCGCGCAAGGCTACGGCAGCCTCATCCCTGGTTTTCTTGGAGAGATTCCGTCGCTTATCCGCCGCCGTGAGATTCCGATCGATGTGGCGTGCATCAACTGCTCGCTCCCGGACGAGAACGGCTATTGCAGTTACAACATCTCCGCCGATCTTGCCCAGCCTGCTGTCGAGTCGGCGAAGGTAGTGATCGCCCAGGTGAACAAGAGCATTCCGTATCTTTACGGTACCGCGATGATCCATGAGTCTCAGATCACCGCTGCCATCGAGTGCGATGACCCGCCTGTGGACATGCAGTTCGGCCCTCCGACCGAGATAGAGTCGGCGATCGGTTCCTACATCGCCGCCGAGATTCCGGATGGGGCTACCCTCCAGATCGGAGTAGGTGGGATTCCGAACGCCATCCTGAACGGGCTGAAAGACCATAAGCATCTCGGCCTCCACACCGAGGCGATGACGGACGGAGTGTTCCGTCTGATGCAGACGGGGGTGATTGACAACTCCTTGAAGAAGGTCGAGCCTGGGCGCAGCGTGGCCTGTCTGGCTCTTGGCTCCCGTCACATGTACGAGTATCTTGACCACAACAAGGACGCGGTGTTCTACGATGTGAGCTGGACGAACGATCCGCAGCGCATCCGCCAGAATCCCAACGCCATGGCGATCAATTCCGCCATCGAGGTTGACCTGACCGGCCAGATCTGTGCCGACAGCATCGGCGAGAAAATCTTCTCCAGCGTCGGGGGACAGCACGACTTCATGTACGGCGCCGCCCTTTCCGAAGGCGGCAAGACCTTCATCGCCCTGCCTTCCCGCACCGCGAAAGGACGTGGCAAGATCGTCGCCCATCTCGCTCCCGGAGCCGGAGTCGTCACAACCCGTTTCCAGACGCAGTACGTTGTCACTGAATATGGTTGTGTCTATCTTCGCAACAAGAATCTGGCGGAGCGAGCCAAAGCCCTCATCTCCATCGCCCATCCAGCTGACCGTGAAGCCCTTGAGCGCGCCGCCTGCGAACGTTTCGGTTACTCTTTCCTGCGATTGAAATAGCTGCCAGAGAAAAACACTCCGGCCCCTGATAAAGAAAACTCCGGTCCCTGAGCTTGTCGAAGGGCCGGAGTTATTGTACAACGAGGATTTTTATGTAAGTTTGCACCCATGGAGACAAATTCAACGAGACCCAAGATATTCCTTTACACTGACGGGGCTTCCAGCGGGAACCCGGGACCGGGTGGTTATGGTGTTGTGCTTAAGTGCGCTGGACATGAGAAAGAGATGAGCGGAGGATTTCTCCGGACGACCAACAACCGGATGGAACTCTTGGCTGTTATCAAGGGACTGGAAGCGATCAAATGGCAAAACGCCGAGGTTGAGGTCTATAGTGACTCGTTCTATGTGGTCAAGGCCGTGAATGAGGGCTGGATTCGTAATTGGGAGCGGAAGGGGTGGAAGAAAGTCAAGAATCCGGACCTGTGGATGCGCTTTCTGAATGTCTACAGGATGCACAGGGTCGCGTTTCACTGGCTTAAAGGGCACAACGGACATCCTGAGAATGAACGGTGTGACAGATTGGCTGTGGCTGCCGGAGCGGGTGCCTTTGCGGCTGGCAAGTCTCTTCCGATGGATGAGGGCTATGAGGCGGATGCCGCGGCAGGAGGGGAACAGTTGGATTTATGCTAAAAAATACCTCCATCTGAATAAAAAAGGCGGCATATTCCTTTCGTTTTCCTAAATTTGTAAATGAATATTCCCACGTCGGCCCATGTCATCCGTCAGTGGGGAAGGACTCAATGCTAAACACGAATGAATATGGAAAGGAATAACAGAAAACCGATTGTCGGAATAACGCAAGGTGACGGCAACGGAATCGGGTACGAAGTGATCATCAAATCTTTGGCTGACGCCAGGATTCTGGAGTCTTTCACTCCGGTGATTTACGGCTCCTCAAAGATTTTCGGATTTTACCGCAAGCTCATCCACAATCTTGACCAGATGGACACCTATGTGATCCAAAGCGCCAAGGATGCGAAGCCTAAGAAGATCAATATAGTCAACTGCTTACCGGACAATGTGTTCGTTGAGCCGGGACAGTCCACGCCGGAGGCCGCTAAGTCTGCGATTTTGTCTTTGGAAAGCGCAGTCGCGGACATCAAGAACGGTGACATTGATGTGCTGGTGACCGCACCGATCAACAAGAAGGCCATGGTGGCCGAAGGGTTTGGCAACACAGGGCACACCGAGTACCTGCAAAAGGAGTTCGGAGTGGATGACGTGCTGATGTTCATGGTTTCAGACCAGCTCAGGATCAGTGTCGTGACCGGTCATATTCCTTTAAAGGAAGTCCCGGCTGCCATCACGCAGGAGAAGATCGTGAACAAATTGAGGTTAATGACCGCTTCGTTGAAGAGGGACTTCGGCATCGTGGAGCCTAAGATAGCCGTGCTTGGACTGAACCCGCATTGCGGGGATGGCGGCCTGCTTGGGGACGAGGAGGAAAGGATCATTCTTCCGGCTGTGAAAGAGGCTGACGCCGAGGGACTTCTGGCGTTCGGTCCATATTCTCCGGACGGATTTTTCGGGCTTGGGCATTATGCGAAGTTTGACGCCACACTTGCCATGTACCACGATCAGGGACTGGCTCCGTTCAAGGCTTTGGCCTTTGAGGACGGTGTGAACTTTACCGCCGGTCTTCCTATCGTCAGGACCTCTCCGGACCATGGCACCGCCTATGAGATGGCAGGACGCGATGAGGCTGATCCCCAGTCGATGATGTCGTCCATCTACACGGCTATAGACATCTTCCGCAAGAGGGCGGCGTATGATGATCTGCATGAGGGAAAAATGCAGAAGAAATAATTGAAAGATAAAGACAATGACAGATAAGGTCACTTCGACAGGCTCAGTGATCAATCTTTCGGTCACAGAGCTGGCCAAAGTGGAGCCTGCCGAAGTGACTTTATCTTTCAAAATATAAACTTATGAATATGAACTATAAGCGTTCGATCCTGATAACCGGTGGCGCCGGCTTCATCGGCAGCCATGTGGTTCGTCTTTTTGTCAACAAGTACCCTGACTGTCGGATAGTCAACCTTGACAAGTTGACCTATGCCGGTAATCTTGCCAACCTCAAGGACATCGAGGACCGTCCCAATTATAGTTTCGTCAAAGCCGACATCTGCGATCTTGAGACCGTCCGCAAGGTGATTTCTGAATATGCCGTCGACGGCATCATCCATCTTGCCGCTGAGAGCCATGTCGACCGTTCGATCAAGGACCCTTTCATATTCGCCAATACCAATGTCCTTGGCACCTTGACTCTGCTTCAGGCCGCATGCGAGTTTTGGGAACCGAAAGGCTGGGAAGGAAAAAGATTCTACCACATTTCTACAGATGAGGTCTACGGAGCCCTTGAACTGACGAGGCCTGAGGGCGATCCTTCCGGCAACGAGTGCGGAGGCGGCCCGTTCGGGGACACGTTCTTCACCGAGGACAGCAAGTACCAGCCACATAGTCCATACTCCGCTGCCAAGGCTTCCAGCGATCATTTTGTCCGGGCTTATCATGACACATACGGAATGCCCACAATTGTGACGAACTGTTCGAACAATTACGGTCCGTACCAATTCCCGGAGAAGTTGATTCCATTGTTTATCAATAATATACGCCAGCGTCGTCCGCTTCCTGTCTATGGTAAGGGAGAGAACGTCCGTGATTGGCTCTATGTGGAGGATCATGTGCGGGCCATAGATCTGATTTTCCACAAAGGCAAGATTGCCCAGACTTACAACATCGGTGGTTTCAACGAGTGGAAAAACATTGACCTGATCAAGGTTCTGATCAAGACAGTAGACCGGCTTCTCGGACGCCCCGAGGGAGCGGATGATGATCTTATCACGTTCGTGACTGACCGCAAGGGGCATGATATGCGCTATGCCATAGATTCCTCAAAGTTGAAGAACGAACTCGGCTGGGAGCCGAGTCTCCAGTTTGCAGAGGGGATTGAGAAGACAGTCCGATGGTATCTTGAGAACGGGGACTGGCTGGACAATGTGACCAGTGGGGAGTACCTCCGCTACTACGAGGACATGTACAAGAACCGATACTAGTATGTCAACAGGCCACCGTGTCTGTTGAAGTGATGGAAGTGGCAGAAAAAAATAACTTTCCGCTTGCGGTAAGGTTTTCTGATGGAGATACGATCCGCATCTGGCATTTCTGCTGCCTTGCGGCCTTGAATCCAAGGAATTCCGCTTTGGCGTCCATTAGCCTTTGCCTGCTAGACAGAAAGTGTACGCAAAGGTACACATTATTTTGTTATCTCCAAATATTTTTCTGTAATTTCTTGAAAAATTAATTTACTTGAGGTTAAATAAATGCTTATACTATAGTGAAATCTGACGCTTAAAACATACCTAAAGTACTATTTCAAGTGATCGCAAAATCCCGACGGTATCCCACCCTTCGTCCTAAAACTTGCCGTCGGGATCACCAGCGAATCATCCAACCTCTAGCACTGTGTGGACACCGGTTCATCCACAGCTTCGACGGTGCTTGCAATCACCTCCATGCTGGTCTTTTCCGTGCCGTCATTAGCCGTGTACTTCTGTGAGCGGATCCTCCCGGTGACATAAACCGGAAATCCTTTGGCGATGATGTCCAGCGATGGGATCCCCTTGTTTCCCTCCCATGCAGTCACATAGTGCCATGTGGTCTCGATGTTGGGCTCGCCGTTCCTGCCTTTGAAGGCGAAGTTAGTAGCCACGGAGAAGTGCGCCACCCTGGCGTCTCCGACCTTAAGAATGTTGACATTGCCGACATTCCCTCGGATTTCAATTCTGTTCAACTGTTCCATAATTCAAGTTGTTTTGAAGTTTGTCTGACGCAAAGTTATAACGAACCCCGATGCCGTATGAAAGGCGAAAAAAAGATTCGCTGAGATTTTTCTGAATCTTATCGAAATTTCTGTTTCTTTGTCTTTCGTGGACTTGGGGATGAAGTTTGTTTAACGTGATTGATGTGTTTCTTTTGACGCAAAGATATTCTTTTACCCTGCTAAGAAATATTTTATAGGCGCAAAGATTTTTCTTTCGGAGGCGAGTTTGATAAGAAACAGAAAAATATTCATGAAGTTTCTTTTGATTCCTTTCAATTGTCGTTTCTGTTAAGCATATTTGCCGAGGTGACATATTCATGCTGCCCTTGCGACAGATTAGGCTCGGGAGCGTAATAAGTGAGCGGGAGGGGCGCAGGATGTGTGATAATGCTGCTTTGATGGCAGTGCTTGTGTGACGGTCATCAACTAAATGAATGGGAAAGATGTATAAGACAGAAGAAGAACAGAGGGGCAGATGTCTTGAGTGTGGAGATGTCCTTCCTTACGGACGTAGTGACATGAAGTTTTGCTGCGTCAGTTGCAAAAGCCGCTATCACTATGTCAACGTAGGGCATCTGAAAGGAATTCGGTTAAGGACCATTGGGGCTCTTGACCGCAACCATGAGATATTGGTGTCCCTTCTGGACAAAGGCGTGACGTCGATAAACAATTCCGACCTTGCGCAGATGGGTTACAGATTTGACTGTGTCACATCCTACCACAAGGTCAGGAATCATAATGAATATCGTTGCTACGACATCAAGTATTTCATGACAGAGAACCGGATTTTTGAACTCTCCAGAGTTGAGGTGGCGATTCCCGTAAAGAGACGTTAGGCCTGTCCGCCGCACTCCTCGTCCTTGCCCGGATCCTTGAACAGGAAGACGAACAGGATTCCGACGATCAGGGCGTAGCCGGCGAAGATGTACCAGGCCATTGCCCAGTCAGGCTGGGCGGCGTTGTAGACGTAATGGTTCACTACCTTTCCTGCTGCCCAAGTTCCGATCGAGGCTCCGAGACCGTTGGTCATCAGCATGAACAATCCTTGCGCGCTGGAACGGATGTCCTTGGATGTCTGGCGATTGACATAGAGCGAGCCGGAGATGTTGAAGAAGTCGAACGCCACGCCGTACACGAGGCAGGAGAGGATGAACAGCCATACTCCAGAACCTGGGTTGCCGATTCCGAAGAATCCGAACCTGAGAACCCAGGCGAACATCGCGATTAGCATCACCTTTTTGATACCGAACCTCTTCATGAAGAACGGGATGAGGAGTATGCACAAGGTCTCTGACATCTGGCTGAGCGAGATCAGGGCATTGGCGTTGCGCGCGCCCCAAGCATCGGCATATTCAGGACTACCTGCGAAGGATGAGATGAACGAGTTGGCGTAGCCGTTGGTGATCTGAAGCGATGCCCCCAGAAGCATCGAGAAGATGAAGAACACTGCCATCTGCCTGTCCTTGAACAAGGTGAACGCCTTGAGCCCGCTGGCTTCCATGAAGCTGCTTCCGCTGGCTTTCTTGACAGGGACGTTCGGGAGGCTCAGGGCATAGAATCCAAGGACAAGACTGAGTACTCCCGAGGTGAAGAACTGGAAATAGCTGTGCTGGTACTGGATTCCGGACGGATCTTTCATGAAGTTCACGAAGAGCATCGTGCAGATGAAGCCGACGGTTCCGAACACACGGATCGGAGGAAATGCCTTCACCGTGTCTTTCCCGGCACCCTCAAGTCCGGCGTAGGCCACGGAGTTGGTCAGGGCGATGGTCGGCATGTAGAAGGCCACGCTGATTGTGTAAAGGATGTAGAAGACGCTGAAGTTGAAGTCGGGGCCGACAACATAAGCCCCTTCTGTCAGGTTGACGTTGCCCATGGCGTACAGTCCGGTGGCGAACATCGAGACTCCGGCGATGAGCTGGCAGAGAGAAAGAGTCTTCTGGGCCGGAATCCATCTGTCGGCCACTATGCCTATCAAGGCCGGCATGAATATGGAGACAAACCCCTGGGTTGCGAAGAAAAGCCAGATCTGTGGACCGAGCCCGGCTTTGCCGAGAAAACTTCCCATTGATGTCAGGTACGCTCCCCAGATGGCGTACTGGAGGAAGTTCATGATGATCAGCCTTAGGCTGATGTGCTTGTTGCTCATAACGTTATTGTGTTTTTTTGTTATTTGCTTATGGTCAAAACAAACAAATGTACGAGTTTTCGGCTAAAAATCACTATCTTTGAGGGTTAAATTTTGGAAGAATGGTTTTCAGAGAGATAGCGAGAGACCCTGGATCAAGGGCGAGGACAGGAGTGTTCACCACCGATCACGGTGAGGTTAGGACTCCGATATTTATGCCCGTCGGGACTGTCGGCTCTGTCAAAGGGGTCTACCACAGGGATTTGAAGGAGGACATCAAGGCCGAGATCATCCTTGGCAACACCTATCATCTCTACCTTCGTCCGGGACTTGACATCCTGCGTAAAGTGGGAGGACTGCACAAGTTTGAGAATTGGGACAGGCCTATCCTCACGGACAGCGGCGGATTCCAGGTGTTTTCTTTGACCAAAATCAGGAAAATCACCGAGGAGGGATGCCGTTTCCAGTCTCACATCGATGGTTCTAGGCATACTTTTACACCAGAAAATAATGTTGACACGCAGAGAATCATCGGCGCCGACATCATGATGGCTCTCGATGAGTGCTGCCCGGGAGACGCTGACGAGAGGTATGCCGCCAAGTCTTTGAAACTGACCCAGGGTTGGCTGGAACGCTATTTCAAGCATTTCTGCGAGACCGAGCCTCTGTACGGGTACAATCAGGTGATGTTCCCGATCATCCAGGGCTGTGTCTACCCGGAACTCCGCAAGAGAGCCGTTGACCATGCCGTGAGCCTTGTCGGTGACAGTCCGGCCGTCGGCGGTTTCGCGATCGGCGGACTTGCGGTGGGTGAGCCTACAGACAAGATGTACGAGATGCTGGAACTAGTCTGCCCGATCCTGCCGGACAACAGACCCCGCTACCTGATGGGCGTCGGCACACCTGCCAACATTCTTGAAGGAATAGCAAGGGGAGTGGATATGTTCGACTGCGTGATGCCTACCCGCAACGGCCGCAACGGAATGCTCTTCACGTGGGACGGCATAATGAATATGCGTAATTCCAAATGGGCGGAGGATTTCTCGCCGATAGATCCGGACGGAGCGTCGTTCGTCGACCGGACATATTCAAGGGCATACCTGCATCATCTGTTCATCGCGAAGGAGATGTTCGCCGCGATGATCGCAAGCGAGCACAACCTGACATTCTACCTTGACCTTGTGCGTGCCGCCCGGGAACACATCGAGGCGGGGGACTTCGCCTCATGGAAGGAAGTGACTGTTAAAAGAATAAGTTCAAGACTTTAGGAATATGAGCGTGGGACTGAAGAAGATAGACTGGTACATCATAAAGAAGTTCATCATGACCTTCTTTATCGCCCTTCTTCTCATCATCGGAATCGTCATAATCTTCGACATAAGCGAGAAGATCAACCATTTTGTCGAGAACAAGGCTCCTCTTCATGCCATAGTGTTCGATTATTACGTGAACTTCGTTCCGTATTTTGTAAATATGTTCAGTCCGCTGTTTGTCTTCATCACGGTGATATTCTTCACCTCCCGGATGGCCGCCAACAGCGAGATCATCGCTATCCTGTCCTGTGGCGTGAGCTACAAAAGGATGATGGTTCCATACATGGTGTCCGCTTTCCTCATCGCCACCCTGTCCCTGTCCCTGAACCTTTGGGTCATTCCAAGGGCCAATGTCCAGAGGATCGAATTCGAACTTAAGTATGTCAAGCATAGGAATTCCCTGTCTTCCAACAATGTCCATTACCAGATCAATCCAGGAAAGTTTGTGTCAGTGGAGTCGTTCAGCTCATGGAACAACACTGCCTACGATTTCACATTGGAGGACATCGAGAACAACCGGCTCGTGAAGAAGATTTCGGCTGACAAAGCTGTGTGGGACAGTACTTTCGGAGGTTGGAGATTGAAGAACTACTTCATCAGGGACTACACCGACGGCCTTCAAGACCGTGTGACCACCGGAGCGGAGCTGGACACTGTCTTGAGTTTGACCGTCACGGACTTCTACCGCAACAAGAAGACTGTTGAGACACTTCCGGCGGGGCCGCTTAACCAGTTGATCGCGACACAGAAGATGAGAGGGGACGCCAATGTGATGTATGCCCTTATTGAGAAACACAACCGCTACGCCTTACCGTTCTCGGCATTCATCCTGACCCTTATGGGTGTGAGTCTTTCCTCAAGAAAGCGCAGGGGAGGCATCGGTCTGAACATAGGAATAGGTATCGGTCTCAGTTTCACCTACATCCTGTTCATGAGGTTCAGCCAGATGTTCGTCTATTCCGGAGCGTTGCCACCTGTGGTCGCTCTGTGGCTTCCTAACGTGATATTCGGCGTGATCGCCGCTGTCTTGTATAACCGGGCTTCTAAATAACTTAATATTTATGTCACAACACACCTTATCCCCACTGAAACGATCCATCGTCGGAGTTCAGTTCATGTTCGTGGCCTTCGGTTCCACGGTTCTTGTCCCGCTTCTGGTCGGATTTGATCCTGCCATCGCTCTTCTCGCTGCCGGTCTCGGCACGCTTCTTTTCCATGCGGTAACCGGAGGAAAGGTTCCGATCTACCTTGGCAGCAGTTTCGCTTTCATCGCTCCAATCATCAAGGCTACCGAACTCTACGGCCTGTCGGGAATGTTCTGCGGACTGGTCGCCGTGGGTCTGGTGTACATCCTGATGAGTTTTCTTGTCAAGTTATTCGGTGTCAGTTTTATCAAGAAACTCTTCCCGCCGATCGTGATCGGTCCGGTCATCATTCTCATCGGTCTTTCTCTGGCTGGAACCGGAGTCGATATGGCCAGCAAGAACTGGATCCTGGCTCTCGTGTCACTCTTCGTGGCGATAATATGCTCGTGTTGGGGCAAGGGGATGATCAAGCTCATCCCGGTTGTGTTCGGCGCACTCGCCGGCTACATAGTGGCCGTGATATTCTACAGAAACTCGATGGATTTCAGCGGAGTCGCCAACGCTCCTTGGTTCCAGCTTCCTCATTTCTCGAAGATGAGCCTTTCATGGCAGGCCATCGTGTTCATGGCTCCAGTGGCTATCGCTCCCATCATCGAGCACGTGGGTGATGTCTATGCTATCAGCGAGATCGCCGGCAAGGATTTCGTGAAGGATCCGGGTCTGCACCGCACGATGCTGGGTGACGGTCTTGCCTGCACGCTGGCGGCATTCCTCGGTGGCGCTCCTGTGACGACATATTCGGAAGTGACCGGCGCTGTGTCGCTTACCAAGGTGACTGACCCGGCTTGTATGAGAATCGCTGCGCTATCCGCTATCCTGATTTCCCTCGTAGGCAAGGTCGGAGCTGCCATTCAGACCATCCCTACAGCAGTTCTGGGCGGTATCATGCTTCTTCTTTTCGGCAGCATCGCCTCTGTCGGAATCAACAATCTTGTCAAGGCTCAGATCGACATGAACAAGACCCGCAACCTGATCATAGCCTCGCTCATTCTCACCATCGGAATCGGCGGCGCGGTCATCAGCTTCGGCAAATTCTCTCTCGCCGGCATCGGCCTCGCCTCGGTTGTAGGAGTCATCCTGAACCTCATCATTCCGGACAAGAAGGAAGAGGCCAATTCCTAATGAATATGACAGTGTATGACCAGGACATGATCTTTGGTCATACACTTTTATTATATTAATATGCGTAGAGTATGAAAGCATTGAAAGTCAAGATAGTAAACAAGAGCCAATGGCCTGATCCCGCTTATGCCACCGAGGCGTCTGCGGGAATGGATCTGAGGGCTGACATCACGGAGCCGATCATGCTGAAGCCTTTGGAAAGGGTGCTGGTGCCTACAGGCATATTCATTGAACTTCCGGTCGGCTATGAGGCGCAGGTCCGTCCGCGCAGCGGGTTGGCCACAAAGCACGGCATCACAGTGATCAACAGTCCCGGAACGGTTGACGCTGATTACCGGGGGGAGTTGAAGACTTCGCTGGTGAATCTTTCCAACGAGCCATTCGAGATTGTTCCCGGTGAGCGGATTGCCCAGATGGTCGTAGCCCGTCATGAGCGTGTCGAGTGGGAGGATGTTGAGGTGCTTTCGGAAACTGAGCGTGGTGCCGGCGGCTGGGGCAGCACGGGAAAGAAGTGAGTTAACGCTGTTTCTTCTTTACCCCCAGTCCCTTACGGGACAGCCCCGGTGGGGCATTGGGGACCGTTTTCCCCAAACCCCTTGCGTCGCTACGCTCCGAGTTTGCTGTTTTGCATTTTGACTAATATACTTGTGAAACATTTTTGGAATTGTTTTGGAATTGTTTTCGAATATGGACATACTGAGATTATATTCGGCATTCTTGGAATGCGGACGTGTGACTACGGACAGCAGGGCCATCAGTGGGGGAGAGATGTTCTTCGGGCTGAAGGGAGAGAATTTTGATGGTAATGAATATGCTCTCAAGGCTCTTGAGGCCGGAGCCCGTTATGCAGTGGTGGACGAAGACTCTGCGGCAGCCGCCTCAGGAGATTCTCGTGTTATTGTTGTCCATGACACTCTTGAGGCTTTGCAGGCGCTTGCGCGTCATCATAGAGAGAACACGTTCGCGGATGGCAAACGTTTGACTGTCATAGGATTGACTGGAACCAACGGCAAGACCACGACCAAGGAATTGATTACGAGAGTGCTGTCGGTAAAGTACAACGTCACTTCCACGCAAGGCAACTTGAACAATGACATCGGTGTTCCTCTGTCTGTCCTCGGCATAAATTCCAAGACACAGATCGCCGTGATCGAGATGGGTGCGAACCATCCTGATGACATTGAGAAACTTGTCAAGGTCTGCGAGCCGGACTACGGTCTCATAACGAATGTCGGCAAGGCGCATCTGCTTGGGTTCGGCAGTTTTGAGGGAGTCAAGAGGGCCAAAGGAAAGATGTACGACTATATTTCCGAGCACGGAGGAAGCATATTCCTTAATGCTGATGATGAGAATCTTGTCGCCATGGCCGCCGAGCGTAAAGGGTTGAAGGTCATTGAATATGGCATCGGTTATTGGAACGCTGTGGTTCTGCCTTCCGATGCCGGGCATCCTTTTGTGCGGATGGCCATTCCGGATTCGGTCGCTTCTTCGGTCGCTGAGCCTGTCGAGGCGACAGACCGCACTGAGAACCTCCTCGGTCTGGAAACCCATCTGGCCGGTTCCTACAACGCCAACAACATCGCCGCCGCCATCGCCGTTGGCCTCCATTTCGGAGTCTCTCTCGAAGATGCTCTGCAGGCCGTGAGTGAATATATTCCTAAAAACAACCGCTCGCAGTTGGAGAAGACCGAGCGTAACATCTTGATTGAGGATGCTTACAACGCCAATCCGACAAGCATGACCGCGGCATTGGACAATCTGGCTACTGTTCATGCCCCGCGCAAAGCCGTTATGTTGGGGGACATGCGTGAACTTGGCACTGAGTCCGTCGCAGAACATATTGCCATATTAAAGAAATTGGCTTCGATGGATTTGGATCTTGTCTGCCTCGTTGGTGAAGAATTCCACAAGGCACTTGGAACGGTCCCTGAACTTGTCGAAGTGACAAAATGGTTCCAGACCTCCGATGAACTTGCGACCTGGCTGAAAGAAAACCCGATCTCAGACCGCACAATCTTGATCAAAGGTTCCCGTGGGATCCGGATGGAGAAGGTTTTGCCCGAGTTATAGGAAACTTCTTTTCGTCAAAAATCATTGTGAGCCCTGTGGCAGGTACTTTGTCGATGCGTGTCTGGATGACATATCTGACCAGCATACCGACAAAGTAACCTATTGTCAGTCCGATGATAGCCCCGACAATCACATCGCCGAGATAATGCTTCCCGACGAAAATCCTGCTGACTGCCACGAGAGCCGCCCACGTCAAGGCAAGCTTGTAGAATGCGTTGTAGGTGTGTGTGCGGTCGTTCCTGAATCCGATGATCAGGCACATTGCCAATGCGAAAGCGTTAGCCGCATGAGCCGAGAAGAATCCGAAGAAGCCTCCCCGGCCTTCGAGCAGGTTCAGACCTCCGAGCAACATTCTTGCACTGTAGCTTGGTCTCAGCCTGTCAACGGAATGCTTTACTATGTTTGAGAACTGATCGCAAAGCCCAAATGCCAAACCGATGGAGATCAGGACGATTGAAGCCTTCTTCCAACCTAATCTGCGAAATAGGAACCAGGCGCAGAGCGCATAGGCCGGAATCCACACCGTCTTGTCAGACATCAGCACCCATAGCTGGTCAGTCATTGGTGTGCTGAGACTATTGAGGAACAGCGTGGCATCCTGATCGATTCTGTGGAGGAAGCCTATGAGTGAAGCGCTGACCATAGCATATCCTTTAATTCCTTGACCCCCTCTCCGCTGATCGAAGAGATGAACACATGAGGAATCCCCTTAGGGAGTGTGGGTTCGATCTCTTTCTCTATGTCTTTGTCAATCAGGTCGCATTTGGTGACGGCCAGCACACGGTCCTTGTCCAGAAGTTCGGGATTATATTCCTTAAGCTCATTGAGCAGGGTCTCGTAGCTCGCCTTGATGTCGTCCTCTTCCGCCGAGACCATGAATAGCAGCACCGAGTTCCTTTCGATGTGGCGGAGGAAGCGTATTCCTATGCCCCTCCCTTCGTGCGCACCCTCGATGATCCCTGGGATGTCGGCCATCACAAATGATTGGTCATCATAGTATTTGACGATTCCGAGGTTCGGTTCAAGCGTTGTGAATGCGTAGTTGGCGATTTTCGGCTTTGCCGCCGTGATCGCTGCCAGCAGGGTGGATTTTCCGGCGTTAGGGAAGCCCACAAGTCCGACATCCGCCAGCACTTTCAGCTCAAGGATGAACCAGCCTTCCTGACCGTCCTCACCCGGTTGGGCGAAGCGTGGTGTCTGATTGGTGGCCGTCTTGAAGTTATTGTTGCCCAGTCCACCGCGTCCTCCCTTGCAGAGAATCCGTGTCTCTCCCGGTTCCATCATCTCGAACAGCACCTCTCCTGTCTCGGCGTCCTTTGCGACGGTCCCGACAGGAACATCCAGAATGACGTCCTCGCCATTCTTTCCGGTCCTGAGTCCGCCCTCACCGTGTCCCCCGTCCTCAGCCTTGATGTGCTTGCGGTACTTTAGGTGGATAAGCGTCCAGAACTGCGGATTGGCCTTGAGGATAATATGTCCCCCTCGTCCACCGTCCCCTCCGTCAGGTCCCCCCTTAGGCACATACTTAGCCCTGTAAAGGTGCATCGATCCCGCACCCCCGTGCCCCGAAGCGCACCAGATCTTCACGTAGTCTATAAAGTTGCTGTCTGCCATAATTCTTTATCTCTCAATTAAATAAGTGGTCTTTGACGACCATTTTTGACCTCCGAGTAACAACGGAGTAACAAAATTTTTGTGCAATTTGCCACAAAAACGATACTGTCAAATTGTTACTTTTTGATGAGTAAACTACGGATATTTCGGCAAACTTATGCTTGTTTCTCCTCGTAACTCACCATTTGAGGTCAATGAACTTTTTGTTTGAAAGCGACATTTTTTGCTTTCAAAGGTACAAAGATAGCGAAAGTTTGGAAAAGAACAGGCGTGTTACTGTATGAGTTTCACTGCCATTGCTCAATTATTTGAGACGTATCTTTACAATCCTAAAGATGGCGTAGAAGGACATAATCATAATTGAACAGACTCCTATCCACATCAGCCATTTCTGCCACCATTTGAGGACATTGACTTCTTTCTCGGTGACGGTTTCTACAACTTGGATTTTCTGCTCTTCTTTGTGCCGTTCCTTGTAGGTCAGATAGATCCCCATCGAATCCACAACCGTCTTTGCCGTGAGTCTGTTGTCTTTCAGTGCCAATGTCTGCTGCACTCTTGCAGATTCTTTGAGTGTGCGAATCTCCTCCAACCGTGCTTGGCCGGTCGAATCACATTTGATGAGGGCCTGAACGATTGAAGAGTCCGGCTGAACTTGAATGACGGTATCTCTGATGGTTTCGGTGACTACTACCGTATGTTCAGTGCTTTCTGTCTTGTGAGGATAGAGTTTTGGGCAGCAGGAAGCCGCGGTCAAAGCAGTTAAGAGTATGATTTTGAATTTCATTGTGCTGATGTTTAATGATTTGTATTAACTTTGTGATTGAAAATATATTCAATTATGAAGAACAAGAAACTGCGTATCACAGAAAAGGATTTTCTTCTAGCCAACCGCAGGGCTTCAAGAGCGGAAGAAATCGAGAGGTACGGGAAACAGATCTTGATGAGGTCTATCACTCACAAGTCAAAAAAAGTCTATGACCGCAAGCGTCTGAAAAAGGCAGGCATCAACTACAACGATGACCTGCCTTTATTCATTCCTGCCGCTTAATCTGCTCCCTAAGCTGCCTTACTTCGTCTTTCAGCTGTGAGTTCTCAGAGCATAGTCTATCGACGGAAGCCTTTAATTCCTCGTTCTCCTTTCTGACTGCAACAATTTCCGAGTTCACGGCTGTGATGTCCGCAAGCAGCTTCCTGTTTTCAGAAGAAAGCAGGTCAATGGATGCCTGAAGGTCTTTCAGAAAGTCGTTCTTCCTTTTTCGTGAGCCGACAA
>ERZ808246.786-NODE-786-length-25138-cov-5.438903_pt1 | contig 25138 bp, 22 predicted proteins | sample MGYA00521083_ERZ808246 | MGnify/ENA primary metagenome ERZ808246 (study PRJEB31516, sample SAMN03275577) | gut metagenome | biome: mammalia-associated habitat; material: feces | host: Papio cynocephalus | place: Kenya | collected 2012-07-07 ... | reverse complement strand
AAACCCAGCTATACTTGTTGGCATTAGCTTCAAGTTTTGTTCCGTCTATGTAAATGTGTTCTGTGTCAACCTGTTCCTGCTCAAAGATGTAGGTGTTGATTTCATTAAATATTTTCTCTACGCTGTCTGCAAGACAATAGTTCATAAAATTATCTATCGTCATATGACTTGGCGCGGGCTGTTCGTCCAACAGATATATAAACCGTATATCTGTTTTGCATAACTTTTCTATTTCCCGTGTTGATACATATCCGTGTTCCATGAATGCAAACAGTATTACTTTCAGCAAAGTTTCCGAATCAAATCTTTTTCGACCCGTCCTGTTTTCCTTTACTACAAGATATCTTTTTAGGTCTATTTGATTTAAAACTTCGCAGAATGTATATACCGGGTCAGAAATTTCTATTATTTTTTCAATTTCCAGTGGTAATTTTAATTGATAGGGTGTATTATATGTTTGTTGGTATTTATTGTTTCTCATAACTCAATTATACCACAAAAACGACTACAAGCATACCTTTTTCGGTTACTTGTAGTCGTCATTTTTTTCGAGCTGTTTTTTTACAGCCCCATTTTTTTAAAATCACTCGTCAAACAGCATGCCGAAGCCCGCAATTTCGCTTACGGGGAGCGAGAAAAGAATTGTTCCCGCCTCACTGTCGGGGCCTGCGTTTTTCAAAACGGAACGCATAATCTCCGACTTTTGCTCGGCTTTTGAAGCTATAAGCACTATTTCTTTTTCGCTTGCAATTGAAACGTTAAGAAATTTTTCGGAGCTGCCCGAGCCTGTGCCCTTGCCGTGAAGCACCGTTCCGCCCGTTGCGCCCGCCTTTCGCGCGGCGTTCATAACAAGGTTTGTTCTGCCCTCATTTGCAATCGCAACAATAAGCTCATAGCCGTAGTTCATTTTCGGCGTGTATTTTGAATTTTCTTCACCCGGATTAAGGTATGCCACCGTGCTTCCGCCTCCTATGCTTTTTATCGGCACGGCAATGACTATTCCGTGCCCCGGAACGCCGATATAAAGGCGTCTTTTCATTTCTTTTATAAATCTTGCCGTTTGCTCTTCGTTGCCCACAGCTAAAGAAGCGCGCTTTTCGTTTGACTCGATGCCGAGCATATTAAGCATGCTTTCAACCGCGGTGCCGCGCCCGTGCATTGTGGTTGCGGCGGTAAGCCCCACGCTTTTAATTATATCGTCAAGCGTTTTTGCCGCCTCGGGATTTACTATTGCAAGAATGTAATTCATACGCTCTCCTCCCAAAGCTCCACAATATCGCAGTCGCCGTAAATTTCGCCGACAGGCTTTGCTTCTTCTTTTTTGTTCTTTCTTTCATAAATAAATCCGACAGCCTGAATTGATATGAGCGGCATCATCGCGACCATTGCAACAACGCCGAAAGCGTCGCTTAAAACGTTGCCGCCGAGCGCCGTGCTCGCGCCGATTACAAACTGAAGCATAAAAGTCGCCGTCATAGGGCCCGAAGCCACACCGCCCGAGTCAAAGGCGATTGCCGTGTAAATATCGGGAACAAAAAACGACAGCAAAAGCGCAATGAAATAACCCGGAATTATAAACCACAGTATTGATATGCCCGTAATAACCCTTACCATAGAAATACCCATAGCGACAGCTATAGCCACAGAAAGGCTTAATTTGATGGCTTTGCCGGGAATTGCGCCCTCGCTCACCTCTTCAATCTGCTTTTCAAGAACGGCGACGGCAGGCTCTGCCGAAATTACAAACCAACCCAAAAGCATTGAAAGCGGTATTAAAAGATATTTTGTCCAGCCGCCTGCAAGATTTGAGCCCAAAACCGCGCCGAGCGACGAAAAACCGACGTTTACGCCCGTTAAAAACAGCACAAGGCCTATATATGTATAAACAATGCCGACGCATATTTTCGCAAGGTTAAAGCGCGATATTTTAAGAGAAAAAATCTGAAACAGAAAGAATATCACTATTATCGGCAAAAGTGCGACTGCGGTTTCTTTAAGATACGCGGGTATCGCGGTAAGATATGCCTTGCCGATTTCGGCTGTATTTTCAAATGTATACGACGTTATTTCGGCAACGCCGTCGGTCCCCGAATAGAAAAAACCCAATATAAGCACCGCAAGTATCGGCCCGATAGAGCAAAGAGCCACAAGGCCGAAGCTGTCCGCCTCCGCTTTTTTGTCGCTTCGGGTGTGGGCGACGCCTATGCCCAAAGCAAGAATAAACGGCACGGTCATGGGGCCTGTGGTAACACCGCCCGAGTCAAACGCTATGCCTAAAAAGTTGTTATCGGTAAACGATGCCAAAATAAACACCACGGCATAAAACGCGATAAGAAGCCACCGAAGCTTCATTCCCGTAAGGATTCTCAGCATACACACAGACAGGAAAAACCCAACGCCTATGCCCACGGTTACTATAAGCACGGTGTTGTTGATGTGCGGCACGGTCTCGGCTAACACCTGAAGGTCAGGCTCCGCCACAGTTACCGCAAACCCGAGAAAAAAGCTTATTACAAGAATGAACGGCAGATTTCTTGTTTTTGTAATTGCCGTTCCTATTTTATTGCCGATGGGCGTCATAGACATTTCTGCACCGAGCGAGAAAAAGCCCATGCCGACAATAAGAAGAAGCGCGCCGATAATGAAACACAGCATAAGGTCTGCGCTTATAGGCGACACGGTAAAGCAAATAAGCATTACCGTTATAAAAATCGGCAGAACCGATATTGCGGATTCCTTGACCTTTTCAAAAACCGCCGTTTTGTTGTTACTCATAAAACCTGTTGCTTTTTTAATAAGAAGCACTTCCTTTCTTCGGTTAACACCAAAAGAACGTTTACAACGTCCAGATTGTTTATATTTTAACATATATCACCTCTCGGCGCAAGGAATTTAACACAATGTTCAAATTTCTGTTTTGGATTTAAAATTATACAGTGAATTTTAATTCACCGAGGTGAATAAATATTCACCCGAGAATGAGAGCTGTTTTTTCCTAAAAATTCTTAATTATTGCTGTTTTTTTCCATAAAAACATTGATTTTTGAATAAAAATAAAATATATTAATATTCAATGTTTTGCATACAAGGGGGTCCTTAAATTGAATGAAGAAAGGAAAGAATATACGTCGCTCGCTTTTGACATTGTTGAGCATGCGGCGCACAACATAGGCTCGCGACTTCCCGGCTCCGACAACGAGCGGAAGTTTCACAAATATATGGGCGACAAGCTTCGCGAGATAGGCATAGAACCGAAAACCGAAGAGTTTGCCGTTTCGCCGCGCGCTTCGATAGGCGGCATTCCTTATGCCGGCGCAATAGGCGTGGTGCTTTCGTGCCTTTGCTATTTTGCGTGGGGCATTCAAAGCCTTTGGTTCGGAATTTCGATAGCGTGCATAATAACCTGGATTTGGCTTATCTGCAGTGTTTTCCTTTATAAAACGTGGTTTGATATGTTTTTCAAACAAAAAATATCTCAAAACACCTACGGCGAGCTTTTGCCGCCCGACGGAAAATACGACTACACAATAATGATTTCGGGTCACACCGACACAAGCTGGACGTGGCGCCACAGTGAGCATTCTTACAAATTCAGAGAAAAGCCCGTTCTCGGCATGCTTTCAATCTATATAAAAGTCGGTTTCGGCGCACTGTGTTTTCTTGCGCTTACGGTTATTTCGACCTTTATTTCGGTGCTGCAGCTCGGCTATTACCTCGGCAATATGCGCGCATACGAAATACTTTCTTCTTCAGGCTATAAAAGCTTTATGCTTTCAATGCTTTTCATTCCCGCGGTGCTTGCAGTGGGCTGTATGTTCGTTTATATGTGGAACGACCGCCACGAAGAGAACGCTTCACGCGGGGCTATGGATAACGCCACGGGCTGTGCTTTAAGCTATGCCGTGATAAAATATTTTCACGACAACCCCGAAAAAATGCCCAAAAACTGCCGCATAATCGACTTTAACTGCGGCTCCGAAGAAGCGGGGCTTCGCGGGTCTATTGCCTTTACGCGCCAGCACAAGGGCGAAGATATTTTAAAAAATGTCTGGAATCTTAACATTGACTCAATTGCCGACGAGGACTATTTTGAAGTCGTAATTAAAGACGACTGGCAGTTCACGCGGTTTGACAAAGACCTTGAAGAAATGTATAAAGAGACGTTTAAAGAGCTTGGCATTGTAAGCAAAACAAACGGCTGTATTCACAATCCCGTCGGCGGATGTGACAGCACGCCGTTCACAAAGGCGGGCGTTAAATCCGTAACCTTTGCGGCGCAAAACCCCACACTTACATACTATTATCACACCTGGCGCGATATGCCCGACCGCTTTTCAAAAGAGACTGTCGGAAAGGGCTTTGACGTTTTGCTCGGCGTGATTGATAAAATCGACAAATTCCAGCAGGAGAACGGGTTCAACGGCCCGAGGACAAAATAAAAAAGCAGGGGCTGTAAAAAAAGTCCAGACCGCAAAAAGCAGGAAAAAGGTAAATTATTGCTTTTTGCTATGAATTAATCTCACCCTCGGAGTACCTTTGTACGCCGTCGGGCAAGTGCTAAACGCCGAAAACGGCGTTTAGCATTCGATTAATTCATTCTGAACGTTTTTTCCAAGCCCCTTTTCTGTATAAAATCACGTGGAGGCTGTAAAAAACTTTTTTTACAGCACTCTGTATTTTTAAGTCTTTTTTTAAAAGCAAGCAGGCAGCCGTAAAAGCGTTTTTACAGCTGCCTGCTTAATCTCATTGTTTACTCTTCGCCGCCGAGAGCGGTATTGACTATTATTGAATAGTCCTCAACCGTCATTTCGCCGCCGCGGTCATATGTTACGGCAATTTCTGCTACGGTGTTGCCGTCAAAGGTTTTCTTTGAAAGATACCTTTCGGAAAGCTGTGCGTCCAAAACGTCGCACACGCCGTCGCCGTTTATGTCGCCCAAAATTACCACGGTGTATTCAACCGTGCCGTATTTTCCCATGGTCGAAGAAATGCGCGAGCCTGTGCCGAAAATTTCAACATCTCCGCTTTTATAAGACGGTGTTTTTACAACAACCGCGTCGGAGTCGAAGCTCATTATCTCATTCAAATCGCCCTTTGACGAGAGCGGAACCACAAGCGTCATAAAGTGCGTTCTGCTCCACCGGGCAGTGCCTTTCGGCAGAATTTCGGAAACCGTTTCGTAATTGAACCCGTTATTCATCGCGAATTTTTGCGCTTCGGTGCATTCGCGGCAAATAAGAGTTACGCCCGTTTTATCGGAAATTATGTCTTCCGAAATATCCTTTGCGGTTGACGGAATATAAATCGTTTTTACGGCGGTGCAATCCGAAAAAGCATTTTCGTAAATTGTTTCGATGCCCTCTGAAATTATAACGTTTTGCACTTCGTTTTTATTAGAGAATGCGCCGCTTGCAATCGCCTTTACAGAAAGTCCGTTAATGCTTTCGGGAACCGTGATTTCATCCCTTGAGACGTTGCACCTTGTTATTATAAGCTTTCCGTCCTCTTCAACGAAGTCAAAGTCGCCGTTTGAGCGAGTCCACTGCGCTCTGAGGTATGTTACCGAAGCCGGAACGCTTTCGCCCGGGGCGTAAAGAACGCCGTCGTCGTCGAGCCATCTTAACGCGCCGTCCTCCGAAAACTCTTCGGGTACACTTAAGCCCTCCTGCGGCGGAGCTTTAAAGCTTTCGCCGTTTTTAACGACAATATTAATACCTTCTCTTCCGTCAAATTTTTCGCTGACAAAGCTTAACTTTACCGCCTTTAAGGAATCTTCCGATAGAGCGTCCGCGCCTGTTATTTCAAGCACGGGGCGATAGCCGTGCCCCGCATAGCCCGTTACATAATCGCGGCTGCCTGTTGACGAAGCGCCGCGCACAATTGCGCCCGTCCCGCCGAACTCCGCCTGCTGACCGGGTGAAATGTCGTCCTCGTCCAACTCCTCCTGACCGACAGAACCCACAGAGCCGCAGTTATTGATGTAATCGCCTTTGCCTAAAATTCTGTCCCACTCGTTGTTTGAGTCGCCTTTTTTGCCTACGGACGGCGCGCGAAGCTGATAAGAAATATTGTTTAAAGAATAATCCGTACCGTAAATAAGGTTCTTTCCCGTGTCAAAGCAAAGTCCCTCGTGTGAAACGCCCGTAAAAATATTGTTTTCGGCGATGAAAAGCGAATGATAATATTTTACGCTGCCGTATTTTGTCGCGTTCACCGTGCCCGCATATACAAACGGTGTGTAATGAAGCGTTTTATCGGCCAAATCGGCGTTCGCCCTGTCTAAATATGAGCCAAAGCCCACAGACGTAAGGTCGAAGTAATAAGTTTCGCCGACTTCAAGCGAAAACTGCTCGTAATAAGGCCACTGCGCTTTAAGAGAATAAACTTCTGCGGGAACACTTTCGCCCGGGGAATAAAGGTTGCCGTCGTTTCCGAGCCATTTAAGACCTTTTGTTGTATAGTTTTCGGGCGCTGTAAGCCCCTCAGACGCAGGTGCCGAAAATTCAGCGCCCCTTTTAACGATTATCTTTATGCTGCTTTCGCCGCCCAAAGAGCCGCCGTTTAAGTCAAGCGTAACTTCTTTAAGGCTGTTAAGACCAAGTGTGTCCGAATCTTTTATTTCAATTAACGGTCTGTAGCAATAGATTGTTGTATACCCGTTATAAATGTCTTTGCTTTCGGAACCGTCGTCAACACCGTATTCGTTCTGAGTATATTTAGCACGCCAGTGCCTCATACCCGATATTGTGCCCCCCTCCTGCCCCCATGACGGTTCTTTATAGAAATTCTTGATGTCTATACCTTTTGCAATAATTGCGTCCCACTCGTTAAAAATGGGAAGCCCCGCTTCTGTCTCTTCAAGGCTTTCAAATCTTTGACGTGCCCCGACAGACGGCATACGCAAAATCAAATCAAGACCGCCCTGCGAAAGACTGTTGCCGAAAGCGAAACCGCCGGCATTCAAATCATTCCATGATATTTCTTTTGTAACGTTATATTCACAAATAAGCAGTCCTCTTGACGCTCTTCTTGACGCGGCATAGTCGTCTGATACGCTTCTTGCGTCGATAACGTTATACGAATCGACTGCGCCCGCGTATGTAAACGGCACATAGTGAAGCGATGTGTCGGGAAGCGACGTGTTCAGGGTGCCCGGAACTTCAAACGAAGAAAGGTCAAAGTAGTATGTGCCGCCCTCGTCCGGAGAAAACGCCGACCTTTCATAAATAGCTTTCGGCACAGGTGCGCCGAATTTTTCATCAATAGCCCAGATGTCGGTAAAATTCCAATAAAGCCCCTTAAAGGTGTCGGGATTTTTACGGGAAGCCTCCGAAACGCCGTTAAGCGAAATACAGTAAACAACGCGCTCCTGATATTCGTCCGACGCCAAAGGCTGAAGTCCGCAAATAGCGCCGACATTGCCGCTGCCGCTGACAGTGCCCATAGTGTAGCACCTGTTTGTAGAACCGACCTTTGAGCCGAGGTCAATACCGACAACGCCGCCTACGGTATCGCCGCCCGAAACATTTCCGACATTACCGCAGTTTTCAACAACGCCCTCGTTGGTACCTGCAATGCCGCCGATATTGTAGCTGCCCGAAACATCCCCCTTGTTAAGGCACTGCGAAACCGTGCCCCATTCGCTGTTCATACCTACGATGCCGCCGCCGTCTATCGAAGCGCTGACTTTAACATTGCTTGTGCAAGCCCCGACATAGCCTGCGTTATAGCCGACAACGCCGCCGACATAGGTATTGCCGCTTACTGTGCCCTCAACATCAAGGTTCACGACATTTCCGTCAAGATAGCCGAAAAAGCCCTGTCTGTAGCCGCCGTTAACATAAAGCCCCGTAATTCTGTGGCCGTTGCCGTCAAATTCGCCCCAAAACGACTTTTTGTCGGTGCCGATGGGCGTCCACGGATTTTCGCTTCCGCCGAGGTATATATCGGCAAGAAGCTTTACTTTGGCGTCGCTGTACTTATTGCCAGAATTTACCGAATCTCTGAAGGCTTTAAGCTCTTCAAGATTTGAAATTGTATAAGGATTCGCGCTTGTGCCGCTCCCCGGGAGCACAGCGGCGTTTGCCGTTACCGTAAAAAGCCCTGCCGCCATAAGAACGGCGAGAAAAAAGCTGAATATTCGTTTTTTCATATCGTTTCCTCCCTAAAAAATCAAGCCCCGTCTGTTACGGGTTCCTCCCGAAGTTTAAAATCGAACTTCATTTCAAGCATGGAAAAAAGCTCTGCAACCACTTCGTTTGCTATTCTTTTTACATCAAGCCCCGAAATGTATTCAAGCACCTCTTTTTGCTCGGTTTCGGGCACTTTATAAACGCGCATGGCGGCGATAAGAAAGCGTTTTTGTTTTTCTTCAAGCGTGAAATGAATATCGCACTTTTTCTCCATATAATTTCGCATAAGCCCCGCCGTGCCTATCTCGGTCTCGTAAAAATCGCTCTCTTTGTAATCGGGCAGATATTTTCCGAAAATAGACGTAATTTCTGCTGTTGTGTGCAAATATATGTACTCGGCAATTTCGGGCACGGAATACGCTTCGATATACATTTCGCGCAGGTTTTCGTTCAATTCTGTCAAAGCAAGCTGTATTGCGGTCTCGGCGGCATAAACGCACACGGGCGAAACGCCGCCCTGCGCCATATTTCTTGCCGCGGCAAACTGACCGTCAAACATGGCTTCGACAAGCTCTGCCAAAACGCCGTCTTTAGTGCGAAAAATGTTTTGATAGCTGCCCCTTGCAACGCCCGACTCTTCAACAATTTGGCTTACCGTTGTGTTTTTGTAGCCCTGTTTTAAAAAAAGACGGACGCACACAGACAAAATCCGCTTTTTTGTTTCATAGCTCCCTTTTCTCAGGGACATTTTCGGCACTCCTTTCAATCACTAATTAATACGCATACCAATTATAACATACTGTTTATGACAAAACAAGAGGTCCGCGGGAAAAACGTGGATTTTCCGCCGCGAACCTCTTTTTAAAGTGTACACATTATTTATGATGCTTTTATTTAAATATTTATTTTCAACACCTTTGCATTCCGCGATACACTTTTAACAAATCGCGCTGCGCAGGGTAAGATTTTAAAGCATTATGCAGCCGATGGTTAAATTAAGCTTGCAAATGCAAACGTTGCGATCGCACTTATTGTCAGGTGAGTATTTTAATTTGCAATTTCCGAAAAATATCGGGTCTTTTTGTTGTAATGTTATCCGCCCCGAAATCCATCGCCGTTAAAATATCCTCTTTTGTATCGGGAGTCCAAAGCGAAACCTTAACGCCGTTTTCGTGCATAACGTCGCAAAAAAGCTTTGAAGCGCCCATAAAATCGCAGTTCACGCCCAAAGCGCCCAAGTCCTTGCAAAGGCGCGCCGCGCTTTGTGCCGCGCTTTCTTCTGTGCGCTCGCTTTCGGTTATTTCGTGATTGAGCCAATACGGAACAGACGAATTTTCTTTTACGGTATTTACCCAATCGGCAAAAACGCCCGTATAAAACGTTCTTTTTAAAAGCCCGTATTTTTTCAAAACGGCTTCAAGCTCATCCAATCCTTTAAGCGACTTCAAATCAAGATTGAGCTTTATGTTTTCACAGTCCTTCAAAAGCTCAAACGCCTTATAGATATACACGCCCTCGCCTATATGGGGGTTTGCCTTGTGTATCATAACAGGCGTGCGGTTTTCGTCAAAGCTCACGTCAAGCTCGATTATTTCGGCATTGGCGTTTATCGCTTTTTCTACGGACTCAACCGTATTCGGCTTTGTTGAAAGCGCACCCGCGTGGAAAGTTAATGTAGGTTTTTCATCTTTTATTTTCATATCCATCAGCTCCGCATTAATCGAATTCTTTATATTGTATATTGATTATACTCCTTTATATTATTTAGGTCAATATGTAAAGCAATGACAATAAAAGAGCTTCGTCGCACCCCTCTTCGCTTAAAAGCAGTACGAGCGACAAAATAAGCGCCGCGTCGCCGTCTATGTTAAGAGAGCCGAAAACCTTGCCGAGCTTTTCGCCTATATTCCCGAAAAACGCCCCGTTTTTCAGAGCGTCTTTATTATTTTGCTCAATCGGTGTATTGCCGCTTTTTGCATATTCCTTTAAGCTGTCAAGCCAGCCTTCGGGCATCGGCACTCTTTTAGGCTCTGATTTTTCGGCACGCCTTTTTTGTGAATTTTCTTTTATAACACCGTTTCCGACAGCCGCCTGCGCCCGTTTTTGCATTTCTTCAACGCGGCGCACGGCTTCGTCCTGCATTTTCATAATTTCGGTATATGTGTAATCGCTCATAATAAACCCTCACAAAAGCCCGCCGTCTTTTAACAGCGGGATAACGGACATAAGCTTTATAAGTTTTGCCGCCTCGTCCGCTTTTTTTCTTCTGCCCTCCGACAAGAGCGGTTTAAGCGCCGAAATAAAATCGGCGCGCTCGTCGTGCTTGTTAAACTCGCCGATTATCGGCGCAAGCTTTGATATTACCGACAAATCGGGAAAACCGATGTTTGAAAAATCAAACGGCACAACGCTTTCGCTCTCTTTTTTCGGGGGCGCGGCGTCGGGCGCTTCGTTTTTGCCGATAATGCCCTCAGCCACCTTTTTTAAATTGTCTATATCGCTTTTTGAAAGCGAATTGAGAATACCCGAAATATCAAGGTCAGACATTAAGATTGCCCCCCGTAAGCTTTTCAAAAAGCGCCTTTGCCGCGTCGCTTTCAAGAATTGTTCGCATTTTATTTTCGTCCGACAAAACGTCTTTGAGCTTTTCTGCGTCTTTTTTGTTCAAATTCTTTTCTATGAAGTCGTTTACGCCGCTTTCGCTCGAAAGCTTTCCGTTTTTGCCGCTTTCGGAGGCTTTTTTTATTATGTCGTTAAAATTAATCTTATCTGCCATTGAAAAAATCTCCTTTTAAAAGTATAATTGTACAGAACGGCAGGGTAACCCGCAATTTATATTATTCTATTCAAGACAAGAGGTGCATATGTGTGCGTATACTCATTCTTTCGGACGCCCACGGCGCAAACTTCAACCTGATTGAAGCGCTTGAAAAAGAGCGCGAAGCCGAGCTTGTTTATTATCTCGGCGACGGCGCAAACGCGGCTGACGATATATTCTATCCGTACCGCAATAAAAAGTGCTTTATAACGCTTAAAGGCAACTGCGACCTCGGCGCGTCTTTCCCCGAGCGCGACATAAGAAACGTAAACGGCGCAAAAATATACGCCTGCCACGGACACAACGAAAACGTAAAATACACTTATTCGCGCCTTAAAGAGCTTGCGCGCGAGAACGGCTGCAACGTCGCTCTTTTCGGTCACACGCACACGCAGTATTGCGATTATGACGACGGGCTTTATCTTTTTAATCCGGGAAGTATAAGAAACGGCGAATACGGCGTTGCGGATATTGAAGAAAGCGGCATTTTATTTACCGAAAAGAAGCTCTTTTAGAAGTATTTTAATTGACAGCGGGTCTTTAATCTGCTAAACTGTTACCATAATAAAGTAAACGGCAAAAAAGCCTTTTTCTTTTAAAAAAATAGGAGTGATATATTTGGATTTCAAAGAAAGTCCGTTTATGTACGGCATCGCCTTTGTCGTTATCGGATTTGTAATCGTGCAGTCCGTGTTTTTCGTTGTAAAAGCATGGAAACGCGCAAAGGAGCTTGGCATAAAACAGGAAACGCTTAAACAGACGGTAACGTCAAGCGCGCTTTTCACGCTCGCACCCGCGCTTGCCATTCTTGCAACGGTAATCGTTCTTGCTTCGTCCCTCGGCATAGTTTTGCCGTGGATTCGTCTTTCGGTCGTCGGCAACCTTGCATATGAAACGGTTGCGGCGCAGACCGTGCTAACAGAACTCCACGGCAGTCTTGACACACCCGTAACAAGCGAAGTCGATTTTGCAGCCATTGCGTGGGTTATGACTCTCGGCATTATCTTCGGCATCTGCCTTGTGCCCTTCCTTTGCAAAAAGATTCTTGACAAGGTGGGCAAGGTTGTAAACAAAAGCGAAAAGAACTCAAAGCTTGCCGACGTTGTTTCGGCGGCGGCGTTTATCGGTATAATCGCGGCGTTTGTCGCACGCGAAATTAACGGCAAGTCAGACACGGGCGACGACGCGGGCTTTCTTTCGATTGCCACGCTTATCGCGTCGATTCTTTTATTTCTGCTTCTTGATTTTGTTTCGCGCAAATTCAAATGGGAAAAGTTTGAGCCGTTTGTTATGCCCGTTTCAATGTTCGGCGCTATGGGCGTTGCAATGCTTCTTTCACAGTTTGCACCCGCTTCGCTCGTAAACTGGACATGGTGGAATTAAGGAGGTGCCTTTAATGAAAAAAACTTATATGGATAAAGTGCACATCTGGGGCAGAATTTGGGTGTTCGCCGCAATAGTTGTGCTTATGTGCGTTCCGCTTGCAATTTCCATTCACTATGACGCTTGGCCCGAAGCAAAAACGGTTTTAAAGGCTCTTTTGTCTGTTGCGCTTATTTATTGGACCTCGGCTATTATCGAAGTTATTACATACACCCCCATGCTCGGCGCGGGCGGCACATATTTAAGCTTTATTACAGGCAACATAACAAACCTCAAGCTCCCCTGCAGCCTTAACGCCATGGAGAATGCAAAGGTTCGCGCAAACTCAGAAGAGGGCGAAGTCATTTCGACCATAGCAATCGGCGTTTCTTCAATCGTTACCACGGTTGTAATAGCAATCGGCGTTCTTTGCTTTACGCCCATTCTTCCCAAAATAACAGCCGAAGGCTCTGTTTTCAAGGCGGCTTTTGACCAGGTGCTTCCCGCACTGTTCGGCGCGCTTGCCGCTTCGTATTTCAGAAAGCACTGGAAGATTTCCATTTTCCCGATTCTTGTGGGCTGCCTTGTTCTTGTTTTTGCACCGGAACTCGGCGTTGGCACGCTTATTTTCATTACCATCATCGCAAGCGTCGGCGGCGCTTTTGCAATGGTAAAGCTTAACATAATTAAATAATCGACCGATTTAACGTTCCCCTCGCACCGAAAAAGTGCGGGGGATTTTTTTCGTCATCGCGCAAAGTGCTTCGGCATAGCAGAACTCGTTCAAGCCGCAAAAGCAATATTTACAATTTATTCACAAAAAAATTCAAAATAGGGGTTGACAAAGTTGTTACTTAGATGTATATTATCAGCAGAATTAGCACTCGGGTGTTGAGAGTGCTAACACTGATAAATCGAAAAGAGGAGCGAAGAAATGCCGCTTTCGGAACGCAAAAACAAAATCCTTAAGCTTATTGTTGAAAGCTACATCGAAACAGGCGAACCGATAGGTTCAAAAGCCCTGTGCGAATGTATGAACAACTCCGTCTCCCCCGCTACGATAAGAAACGATATGGCAGACCTTGCCGCGCTCGGGTTTCTTGAGCAGCCGCACACCTCGGCAGGCAGGATACCGTCTCAGGCGGCTTACCGCTACTATGTAGACAATCTTATGACCGCATACGAGCCGGGCGCCGAAGAGCAGGACCGTTTAAGAATTTGGCTTTCCTCGTTTTCGGGCGAGCCGAACCAGCTTATAGAAAAAGCCGGCAGCATTCTTTCGGAGCTTACAAACTGCGTTGCGGTGGCATCGGCGCCGTCGGACAGCGAAGCGCTTATAAAGCGAATCGAGCTTGTTCCGTTAAGCCCGCATACGGCGCTTGTTGTTTTGCTTGCAACGTCGGGCATTTTAAAAAGCGCGGTCGTCAGGGCGGACGCCGAAATAAACGTCGATGTGGCAACGGTGTTTTACAACGTCGTTCAGGCGCACTTTGCGGGCAAATGCGTAAGCGATATTAATATGTCGTTTATACAAACCCTCGTTGCTTCGCTCGGCGACAAGGCGTTTATAATGTCTCCGCTTTTCTGCACGGTTTCGGACCTTTGCTCGCAGGTGGGCAACAAACAGCTTCACTTAAAAGGTCAGTCAAACATCTTAAATCACCCCGAGTTCTCGGATAACGCGTTCCGCCTTATGGACTTTCTCCACAGAGAAGCCCCTCTTGAAACGCTTCTTGACTCTTATAAAAAGCCCCTTAACGTTTCAATCGGAACCGAAAATCCTTATAAAGAGCTTCGCAACACAACGGCGATATTCTCAAAATATTCCGTGGGCGACCGCGACAGCGGCGCAATAGGAATCATAGGCCCTACAAGGATTGACTATGCAAGGCTTATCCCCTATATAAAGCACCTTGCGGGCGTTATAGGCTCGCTTTTGTCGCAAACTCTTAACGAAGAATAGGAGCAAAAGAAAAAATGGATAACGAAAACATCAAAAGCACCGCCGAAGAAACGGCAGAAGAAACCGATATAAAGGGCGGCGAATGTGACGGTATGAAAAATCAAAAGAAAGAAAAAAAGTCCGATAAAAAAGAAACCGAGGCTCTTAAAGCCGAGGTTGAAGCTTTGAAAAAAGAGCTTGCGGACGCAAAAGACTCTCATTTAAGGAGTCTTGCCGAATACGACAATTTCAGAAAGCGCTCTCAGCGTGAAAAAGACGCCGTTTACGGCGACGCAAAAGCAAACACGCTTGCACTGCTTCTTCCTGTTATTGATAATTTTGACAGAGCTGCGGAAAATAAAACAGATGACCCCGAGGTCTACAGAAAAGGCATCGAAATGATTATCTCGCAATTTTCCGACATACTCAAACGCCTTGAGGTTGAACGCTTCGGCGAAGTCGGCGACGAGTTTGACCCCAATATGCACAACGCGGTGATGCACGTTGAAAACGACGAGTTTCCCGCAAACACGATAGCCGCCGTGTTTGAAAAAGGTTACAAAATGGGCGACAGAATCCTTCGTTTTGCAACCGTTCAAGTGGCTAATTAACAGGTAAATTTCTTCACAAATAAATCGGAGGTAATAATTATGGCAAAAACAATCGGTATTGACTTAGGAACAACTAACTCTTGCGTAGCAGTAATCGAAGGCGGCGAGCCGGTAGTTATCGCAAACGTTGAGGGTAACAGAACAACCCCCTCTGTAGTGGGCTTTTCAAAAACAGGCGAAAGACTTGTCGGTCAGGTTGCAAAGCGTCAGGCAGTTGCAAACCCCGACAGAACAATTTCTTCAATCAAACGTAAAATGGGCACCGATTACAAGGTAGAAATAGACGGCAAAAAGTACACGCCCCAAGAGATTTCGGCAATGATTCTCGGCAAGCTTAAAGCCGACGCCGAAAGCTATCTCGGCGAGCCTGTAACCGAAGCGGTTATAACGGTTCCCGCATACTTCACCGACGCACAGCGTCAGGCAACAAAGGACGCAGGCAAAATTGCTGGTCTTGAAGTTAAAAGAATTATCAACGAGCCCACAGCGGCCGCTCTTGCATACGGCATTGATAAAGAAGCCGACCAAAAGGTTATGGTTTACGACCTCGGCGGCGGCACGTTCGACGTTTCGATAATCGAAATGGGCGACGGCGTTCAGGAGGTTCTTGCAACCGCAGGTAACAACCACCTCGGCGGCGACGACTTTGACCAGAGAATTATCGACTGGCTTGTTGCAGAGTTCAAGAAAGAAAACGGCGTTGACCTTTCAAATGATAAAATGGCTATGCAGAGACTTAAAGAGGCTGCCGAGAAAGCAAAAATCGAGCTTTCGGGCGTTACCTCCTCCGCTATTAACCTTCCCTTTATCACAATGACCGAGGCAGGTCCGCTTCATCTTGACACAACTCTTACAAGAGCTAAATTCAACGAGCTTACGTCAGACCTTGTAGAAGCTACAATGGGCCCCGTTCGTCAGGCAATTCAGGACTCCGGTCTTAAAATTTCCGACATCAACAAGGTTCTTATGGTCGGCGGTTCTTCAAGAATCCCCGCTGTTCAGGACGCTGTTAAATCCTACACCGGCAAAGAGCCTTTCAAGGGCATCAACCCCGACGAGTGCGTTGCTATAGGCGCAGCTCTTCAGGCGGGCGTTCTCGGCGGCGACGTTAAGGGACTTCTTCTTCTCGACGTTACTCCGCTTTCACTCGGCATTGAGACTCTCGGCGGCGTTTGCACAAAGATAATCGAAAGAAACACCACCATTCCCACAAAGAAGAGCCAGATTTTCTCAACTGCCGCTGATAACCAGACCTCGGTTGAAATCCACGTTCTTCAGGGCGAAAGAGAATTTGCAAAAGACAATAAAACGCTCGGTATGTTCCACCTTGACGGCATTCTTCCGGCACGCCGCGGCACTCCCCAGATTGAAGTAACCTTTGATATAGACGCAAACGGCATCGTTCACGTTTCCGCAAAGGACCTCGGCACGGGCAAAGAGCAGTCAATCTCTATCACCGCATCTTCAAATATGAGCAAGGACGACATCGACCGCGCAGTCAAAGAGGCAGAGCAGTTTGCCGCAGAAGACAAAAAGCGCAAAGAGGCTGTTGACATTCGCAACGGCGCAGACCAGATGGTATTCCAGTGCGAAAAACTCATCGACGAAAACGGCGATAAGTTTGAAGAAGCCGACAAGAACGACATCAGAAGCAAGATTGACGCTCTTAAAGAGGCTCTTAAAGGCGAAGACATTGACCTTATCAAGTCAAAACAGGAAGAGCTTCAGACAAAGTTCTATGAAATATCCGAAAAGCTTTACAAAGCGCAGGGCGGCGCACAGGGCTTTGACCCGAACGCGGCTTCTCAGGGCGGCGCTCAGGGCGGCACCGACGAGAACGGCTATTATGAAGCGCCCTACACCGATGTAAACGAATAATTAATTAGCGGGTATAGTTTATGGCTGATAAAAGAGATTATTATGAGGTTTTGGGGCTTTCTAAAAGCGCAACGGCAGACGAAATAAAAAAAGCCTACCGTTCGCTTGCGAAAAAGTATCACCCCGACCTTAACCCCGGCGACAAGGACGCCGAAGCAAAGTTTAAAGAAGTTAACGAAGCTTACGAGGTCCTTTCAAACGCCGAGAAAAAAGAAAAATATGACCGTTTCGGCTTTGCCGGCGTTGACCCGAGCTACGGCGCGGGTCAGGGCGGCGGCGCCGGCGGATTCGGCGGCTTCGGCTTCGGCGACGGTGCCGATTTCGACCTCGGCGATATATTCGGCTCGTTTTTCGGCGGCGGTTTTTCAAGCGGCTTTTCGGGCGGACGGAGCAATCCGAACGCCCCGAGACGCGGCAACGACATTCAGACGGGCATTTCGCTTACGTTTGAAGAGGCTGCAAAGGGCTGCACCAAAACAGTTGAATTTATGCGCATAGAGGTATGCGACGAGTGCCAAGGCTCGGGCGCGGCAAAGGGAACTTCGCCGCAGACCTGCCCCGAATGCAACGGCAGAGGTCAGATAAACGTTCAGCAAAAGACCCCGTTCGGCACAATTTCGACATCAAAGCCGTGCCAGAAATGCGGCGGCAAAGGTACTTATACACCAAATCCGTGTCCGAAATGCCGCGGCGCAGGCAGAATAAGACGCCCCGTCAAAATGCAGGTTAACGTTCCCGCAGGTATTGACGACGGTCAGGCTTTCACCGTTCGCGGCGAGGGCAACAAAGGTCTTAACGGCGGCCCGGCGGGCGACCTCAGAGTCGGCGTAAGCGTAAAACCGCATCCTTTCTTTGAACGCGACGGCTTTAACGTCTGGTGCGACGTTAAAATATCGTTTGCACAGGCGGCTCTCGGCGATGAAATCACCGTACCCACGCTTGACGGTCAGGTTAAATATTCCGTTCCCGCAGGCACACAGCCCGGAAACGTATTTAAACTCAAAGGCAGAGGTATTCAGATGGTCGGCTCATCAAAGCGCGGCGACCAGCTTGTAAGAATGAATATCGACGTCCCCAAAAACCTCAACGAAAAGCAGAGAGAGCTTCTGAAAGAGTTTAACGACTCGCTCGGCGGCAAAAAAATAGACGACGAGAAAAAAGGCTTTTTCGGCGGTAAGAAAAAGAAATAAAACAAACAAAAACCCTAAGGCTCACAGAAGCTTTAGGGTTTTCCTGTTTTTTGCGGTCCGGACTTTTTTACGGCACCGTTTTTTAATTATACAAACACAGCATAAGCAGCGCAAGAATGAGCATATGCACAGGGTAAAATCCGTAGAAAAGCGCACGCACCCCGCGGTTATGAAGTCCTTGCCTTCCGCGGTAAAGCCAAATCGGAATAAGCGAAAGAAGCGCAAGCCCCTGCTCGGGCAGTTCAAACGTGTGCGAAAACAGCGTAACGGGGAACGTAAGTCCGCCTATTAAACAGCAGTGAATTACAGCCATACTTATGACCTGGCAAAGCTTTTGCCACGGGCGCTCGCCCGTAAAGAAGAAGAACAAAAGCACCGTCAGCACGCCCTCGCCGCCGTAGTCGACCATAAGAAGCGTTCCGACAAGCCAGCCCGCTAAAGATATGAGCACGCCCGCTATAACCGTCAAAACAGGCTTGCCGCGTTTTTCGACGGCTCTTACTCCGAACATACACAAATGCGCAAGAAGGAACGTCCAGATAACGTTTTGATGGAACGGGTCGAACGGCGTGCCGCCGTACATAAGGTCAAACGGCACCTCCGAAATAATTGCGGCAATAAGAAGCCGCAAGGCGTATTTTTTAAAATTCTTTGTTCTGCGAAAGCCCTCTGCCGACAAAAAGGCAAAAATCGGAAACGCCATACGCCCTATTGCCGAAAGCCACTCCTGGTCTGCAAGAAGGGTCGCCCACAAATGGTCGCAGAGCATAAGAGCCATTGCCAAAATATGAAGCGAAAACGAGCTTACAGAAAATCTTTCTTTATTTTTTACTTCCATTTAATCAGCTCCCAAACCGACAAAGGAGAAAAACCCCCGAGAATGCGGAAAATAAAGCTTTTAGGGCGACCGGGTTCGACTCTCTTATGCTTATGCGTTAATAAACAGAATTGACGAAGCAAGCATTACCTGCCCCCAAAAATATGTAACTATGTTGAATATTTTAAGCGGATAGCTTTTGCCCTTGCCGCCGAAAAGAATTACCGCAAGGGACGCGTCCGAAAGCACAAAGAAAAACGAGCCGACCGTGAGCACCAGCGCGGCATAAATTCCGCCCTCGGCACCCGAAAGATAATATTTTATGCCGAGCGCCGACGCTTTTAAAAACATTACGGTAATTATTACGGCATAAAGTATTACGGCGTATTTCACGGGCTTCGGGTTAAACTTCATTTTAATAGCAAATATAGCTATTGCGAAGCTTATTATAATAATAACCGCACCGACCGAAAACTCAATAAGATTAAACTGCTTATAATCGGGGAAAAGCTTCGGCAGTGTTTTTACATATGCGGCGATATACACAAGGTGGCCTATAAGAAAGCTTGTAAAACCTATTGCAAAATAAGTATTTGACGACTTTGCATGAAGAAAATAGTCGCCTACCCAGCCGAACGCAAGACCCACAAGCATCATTATCGCATACTGCGAAGTGTTGCCCGCAATGAGCACCGACAAAACGCCGATTAAGACAAACAGCGTGGCGCAAATCATTTTTAAAACAAGGGATTTAAAACATTTTTGCGGCCAAAGCGCCTTTAAATACCACGGGGTAAACACCGCTTCAAGAACAAGACACAGGCAAAAAAGAATTTTCAAAATCAAAATAACGCCCCCAAAAAGCTCTTCTGTATATTACGCCGAAAAATCACGCTGCGTGAAAAACGACAAAATAACGCTTTATTGCCCGTTAATTTTAACATATTTCACAAGTATTTTCAATAGAAAACGTTAAACTTTTAACATTTTGCCCTCAAGCTCTCCGTGCCGCTCGCAAACATACGCAAAAATTCCGCCGTTATCTTTAATTTTTCCGTTGAAAAGCGCATAGACTTTTACCTTTTTGCCTGTCATGGCTTCGTCAATCGGAATGTAATACGTATAGTTTTTGTCAACTCTTGCAACAAGATGTTCAAACACGTTCGACGGATATGCCGGCGCTCTTTCGGGCGCGCCGTAAATAACGCCGTCGCACATAGCCATACAATAAACGCCCTCGTTGCCGCAAACAGCGTTCACGGCAACTGCAATAAACCGTTTTCTGTCGCTTTTTTCAACCGTAAATTCGCCGCAATAAGCCGTTTTTGCAGGCACGCGCGAATAATCGCTCAAAAGATTTGAGACGCGCGCACCTGAAAGCTTTATTTCATTTTTATCTTTGTCAAAAATACGAACGGAATAAATTCTGTCCATGGGGCAGGGCAGACGGAAATATTTCATCTCTTTGCCCAAAGCATAGACGGCGCGCATTCTCGAACCGCTTATTTTCACCGTGTTGTGCACCTTGTGCACAATAATTTCGTTCTCATCATCGAAAAGTCTTTCAAGACTTTTAAGGGGCGCTTTGTTCCACAGTGAGAGGTCGGAAGAAAACGTGCCGCTTTCTGGCGCGTCGATTATTCTGACTTCTTCGCGCTCTGAATCCGCTTTGAAATATTCGATTTCAAGGTACTCACCGCACACGCTTTCTTCAAGCGAAAGCCTGAGACAGCCGCCGTTTATTCTTAAACCGCCCTCGTAATAAACGGATTTTGTGTCATATACGCTGTTTTTGTTTCCGTCAAAAACAATATCGGAATCACATCCGCGCAAATAATACCCGGGCTGTGAAAAGAATGCGTCGCGCGCCTCTTTAACGGCTTTGATTTTCGTTTCGCCCGCGCGCCTTAAAGAGCGCATTTCAAGGCTGTCGCTGTCCGCCGAAAAAGCGGTCGCTTCATAAAGCGCTTCGGCGTTTTCGGGAAGCTCGCATTTTTTCAGTTCCGAGGCGAACACAGGCGCCTTTTCTGTATTGTCAAACGCGCCGAGAGTATATTTTTTGCCGCCGAAAAGAATTTCGCCGCCGTTTGACGCAACAACTTTTACCTCGCTTAAATTTCCGTCTTTCCCGTGAATTACTTCATAAGTACAGTTTTCAAGGCAATAAGACGCACAATTTTCAAACGCAACCTCCAGAAGCACCGCTCGAAACGGCGGTACTTCGACATCTACTCTATCGCCGTAAGAAAATGTGCCCAAAAGCTTTTCATAAGGGTGGTGAAGTATGACTTTTACGTTTCCTTCGCCGAAAAAACCTATTTCGGAATTGAGCTTTACAGTATTTACAATCGGCTGCCAGGTGCCGTTGCCCATAACGATAAACCGCTTTTCAGAGCTGCCGCGCGACACGCTGTTAAAGCCGAAAAGCGCGCTTGTGTCAAGCGCATTCACAAGAATTTCGCGATTTTCACGCTGAAGGTTAAATATTCTCGCAAGCTTTGCGTGCTCGCTGTCACGCATAAGCCACGGATTGCCGTAAACAGAGGGCGAAAGAATAAGCCCGCGCCCGAACGCCTGATATATAAGGTCGTCTTCAAAATAATCTATGCTTGACGAAATGCACACGCCGTGGTCATCTGTAAGCCGTTTAAAACCGGGCACATTGCCGCGATAAAAAATTGCCGCCCTGTTGTGAGAAGCCGTTATTTCGTTTACAAGAAACACATCAACATATGTTTCTCTGCCCTCCCACAAAAATGTGGTGGCATATTTATTGCCGCTGCCGAAGTCAAGGCGGTGGTTTAAAAGAATAAGGTCAGGGCAGTATTTTCTGCAATTTTGCATCATTTCGCAAAAATATTTTCTTTTATTTCTTCTAAGAGTACCGCAAACGCCGTCAAATTTAAAAAGCTCAAAATTAAAATCTCTGCAAAGAGAGGTCATAAGCTCTATGCGCTTTTTTGCGTCGTCGGGCGTTTTGCCGAAGCCGTCGGGGCCGCCCCATATCCCGAGGCGAATGCCGCTTTCGGCGGCTTTTTTTGAGATTACACCGAAGCCGTGCGGATATTGCTTTTTAAATTTTTCGCTTTCAAACGTGCCGTACGTTTTGTCGGCTCCGTCAAGATTGCCCGCGTCCCACGCATAAATATCAAGCTTTGCGCCGTATTCTTTAAAAAGCCAATTAAAATACTCAAGGTTTTTAAGCGTCCGGTTTTCGGTTGACCCTTCGTTTGTGCTGTTTATCCATGAAAAATAGTGCGAGCGTGACGGCTCGCTTTCATATGCTCCCGAAACGGGATATTTTTTGTTTTCCATATACTCCCCCGAAAAATTTTGATTGCCGTTTTTTATTCCGCCATTATATGAAGCGACAAAAGCTCGCGGTTTTCTATTTTTTGCTGGACGGAAACGGCGTGCGGCTCAAGATAATCCCAATTGCCGTTTGTAAGGTGCAATTCTTTAAGCGCATTTATGACAGAGCGCGACACGTCCTCGATTATTTCGGCTTTAAAAGAGGCTGTTTTTTCGCTCGTTTCTTCGCACAAAAGAAATTCAAGCACCTTTTCGCTGTCGCCGAGCAAGGGAAGCGCTTTCATTCCCTTTAAGCACCACTTATAATACGGCATATAGCGGTCATTTAAAAGATATATTGCCGAAGCGATGTTTGTTACAAAGCCGTTTAAACAAAGCGCGGCGGCGCCGTATTCTTTTCGCCTGCACGAGCGCGGAAAATTATACTGCCCATACTGTGCGGCGGACGAAAGGCGCGCGGCTAACTTTTTTAATTTAACGTCTTTTGGGTAGCCCTTTAAAAGCTCGTTTCTTATTTTTGTAAACTCGCCGTAATTATCGCAGAACACCTTGCCGTTTACTGCGGAAGCAAGAGCATATTCGGGGATTTTTCGCCACTCGTCAAGCGTTTTCGGCACACCTTCTGCGCCTATAAGCGATTTATAAAACCCCGCAGTAGAAAACACGCCGCGCCGCGCCGAAAAAAATGCGCTCGCGTCGTTTCTTTTTATTCCGCAATACTCTTTCGGAAGCGCGTTATATGCTTTTTTAAGCGCAGTACCGTATTTTTTGAAAGCATTTTCTTCAAGAATAAGGCAAAAGCCCGCGTCAACGTCGTGGTCCAAAGAAATTTCATCGTCAAAACCGAAGCATTCGCTGCCCTCGCCGACAAGCGCCGCAGCGGAAAACGGACGGCATAAAGCCGCCTCGCCCGAAAAAAGGCGGTCTGAATATTCGTTAAAAAATCTTTCACTCACCTCGATTATGTGCATAAATACCGTTCGCCCTTTCTTCAAGCTCCCACTGTTCAAAAAATCTTCCGAAATATTTAAACGCGTCGGCGCATTTTTCGCAGTTAAAAGCATAATAGCCGTCGCGCACATTGCGCTCGTCGTTAAGCGCCGCAAGGGCGCTGTCAAGACAGGCGTTTACTTTATCGCCGCGGTTTTGTTTGTCGTACAAAAACGCCGCATTGCAATATGTCACGGCGATTTCTGAAAAATTTTCGCCCGTGAGCGACAGCACATAAAGCGCTTTTTCAAACGCATTTCCTGCGCCGTCAAAATCGCCCGTATCCGTAAGCGCAAGCCCGTAATTGTTGAAAAAGCCCGCAAAGCGATAGTCGCCCTCGGATATATTTTCAAGATACAGCCCATATGCCTTTTTATAAAGCGGCAAGGCTTCACTTGCTTTATTAAAGCACTTTAGCGTGGTTGCGCTGTTAAGATAAGTATTTGCGGCGGTAATGCCGCCGACGAAGCGGTTTTCTGTGAGCGTTACCGCTTCGTTTACAAGTTTTATCGCTTCTTTTTCGTTGCCCGTTCTTCTGTGATAGCCGATAAGCTCGTTAAGAATGGTAATTTCGGCGGCACTATCGCCGTATTCTCTTGATAATTTTAAATTTTCATAAAGGTAAGCGCCCGCTTTTTCCACCTCGTTTTTTGAAAAAAGCAGGTCAAGCTCCCTTATTATTTTTTCGCCGTCAAGCTTCATTATTAGAACGCCCAGTTGCCGTTTTCAAATATCTTGTAAGCCTTGCCGTCTTTAAAGCCGGTTATGCACATATCGGGGCTGCCGACCATAAAGTCAACGTGAATCATACTGTCGTTTATGCCAAGCTCTCTGCACTCGTCAAGCGACTTGTTCTGGAAGTCGTCAATAGTGTCGCAGAAGCCCCTGCCGAGAGCAACGTGGCAGCTTGCGTTTTCATCGAAAAGCGTGCTATAGAACAAAATGTTCATATTTGAAATGGGGCTGTCGTAGGCTATAAGAGCAAGCTCGCCGAGGTATCTTGCGCCCTCGTCCATAGAAAGCATTTTGTCAAGAAGCTCTTTGCCCTTTTTCGCCTGCCACTCTACAGCGCGGCCGTCTTTAAACGTGATTGAAAAGTCCTCTATCAACTGACCCTGATAAGAAAGCGGTTTTGTTGCAACGAGAGTACCCTCGGCAAAGCCCTTTTTGGGAGAAATGAAAACCTCTTCCGTAGGAAGGTTCGGGTTGAAATAGTTGCCGCCGAGCGTGTATTCACCGCCGCCGCACCAATGGCCCTCGGGGATAAGCGAAGCCTTGAAATCGGTGCCGTTTGAGCTTTTGTACTGAAGATAGTCAAACTTCATAGAGTTAAGATAATCGCAGTGCTTTTTAAGCTCTTCGTTGTGGCGCTCCCACTCTTTTATGGGGTCGCTTTCTTTTGTTACATAAACCGTCTTTAAAATAGCCTCCCACAGCATTTCATAAGCCTTGCGCTTTGTTTCGCCGGGGAACACCTTTTTTGCCCACTCGTAAGAAGGAACTGCGGCAATAGTCCACTGATATTTGTTTTCGAGAGCGTCAGTGTAGGGCTTTGTGATTTTGTAGCGCGCCATTGCGGACTTTTGCATTTTCTCCTGATTTACGCCTTTAAGTCCGTCTGGGTCTTCGCTTTCGATATAAATGCAGCAGGGAACCTCTTCAACCATACATTTAAGCTTTTCCTCCTGCCAGGCGGGAACGGTTGAAAGAGATTTAAGCGTGCGATAGCGGTAATTGAGCTTGTCTATCTGCTGATAGGTCCAATCAATAAGAACCTTTGAAGCGCCCGCTTTGTAGCACTCTTTAACGAGAAGCGTTGCAAATTCGTATTGGTCGGCAGAAATAACGAGCCTTACAGGCTGACCCTTTTTGATGTTTGCGCCGACTCTTGCTATAAGCTCGGCGTATTTTTTCATAATTGTTTTAGTCAAAACAAAACACCTCTTTGTTTTAATTTATTACAAGGTTAAACGGTATATCCGCTGTGTAAGCGCCGATTTTGTCGGGATTAGCGCTTAGGCATAAGAGGGGCGAACCGATACGCCCTAAAAGCTTTATTTTCCGCATCCTCGGGCGTTTTTCTCCT